>Ga0210059_1012737_pt1 | contig 12660 bp, 8 predicted proteins | sample Ectturendosymbi2_FD_188042 | JGI IMG/M metagenome (GOLD analysis project Ga0210059, IMG submission 188042) | Ecteinascidia turbinata endosymbiont from Florida, USA - Sample 2 (SPAdes) (version 2) | ecosystem: Host-associated > Tunicates > Ascidians > Unclassified | place: Key West, Florida...
AAAATGTTCTTTTTAGGTATCTTGTCAATTCAATGCAAAATTAGGCGCGATCGACCAACTGGGACTCGGCGATCGACCGGTCGATCGCGATCGACGTGTTGGCCACCCCTGCACTACAGAAAGGTGCTTTCAGCAGGTGTAGTTGGAATCGCCGATACGTGATTTTATTCAGCGTAGTCTGAAAAGTAACAGCAAGCAGAGAAAATGGTAGAGAACTGCTGGGCGATGAGGTTATTGAAACCGCGTCGCATCGTAATTGCACTCTTCAAGTGACTTTAGAATTTGAACAGCTTCTCTACAGGGAGGAAATGGGAGTTTGTTCTTACACTGCAAAGCCACTTTGTTGATTTCAGTCAAGATCATTAACCAGTCTATTCTCTGCAGTACAATAAAAACGAGTGTCAAATATGAGGATTCACAGCATTTCGTAAGTACAAATCTACGAACAGTGGGTAGCTACTGCAATTCACCAAATTGCAACTGTAACCTATTCCACAAACTTCTATGCCATATTTTATGCTACTCCATGTGTTCCATTATGAACAGAGGAAATCATAGCCACATAACTGGGATACAAAGTTCGAAGTGTAGCCTATACTGAAGTCATCCACTTCCAATATTAGCTTACATATTTGGCACAGAGGTTGAATCACTCTACTATACCAAGGTGTAATGAAACCCTAATAAATCAGTATTGGGGTAGGTTCATAGTCCTTCAGTCCAACATCTGATATCTTGTAACCTACCGAATAATCTTCCAGTTTGCTCAACCGATTCAATTTTGCTGATGTTTTCCTAACTAGGTGTAGTCAGCCTGCAGGCAAAACTATTAAATAAATAAATCCGTCATTTTTGCTACATATTAGCTTGAATAGACTAATCTGTTCCACGGTAGTGGTTTTAGCATCAAACAAGTACAGAAAAGGTTGCACAAGACTTAATACCAACCACCCGACCTCTTTTCCGCTCGAATCCCTTGTTATCGGGATTCCCAACCTACCTCTACAAGTTGGATTCGCTGAATCGGGTATGGCTGAAAACATGAGCGCTTAAGCAGCTTGGTGAGACACTCACGGTCGTGCTTGAGTGATTTATGGGATCCCCAATCCAACGTGAACCCGATAACAGTGCAGTGCAAAGAGGGTAAACGACATCAACACCTTCGGCGCCGGTGGATTCAAACGTCCAGAACCCTTTTTTGCATTCGGGTATTCAAGGTACATCAACATGCATTGAAACGAATTCTTACTAAACATACATTTTGCATTACTGCAGTAGGTAGATCATCTTAACTTTTTCATTTTATTTTCATTCGATATGTAGCTCGTATGCTGGAAAGTGTGAGCACCCCTGCGGTACAGTATTACGGATTGCTGCGACTAGTCAGTTTGATCGATAGTGTTGGTGAGCAATGCATTGTCCAATAAAACAAACAATATCCCGTTACGAAGAAATCGTTGTTCGGCTCAATCGCGAAAATGACCGAATGATTTCGATATTTCAACAACGGCGTTGACTACAGTTTCGAAAAACAAAGACAAAAGTAAGTTTTCACTTTTTCCTATCAGACTATACGCGAAAACACGATAGAACAAGCTAATCCCAATTAAAGAACACTTTTTTAACCCTTGCCAGGCTTTGGCGTTGAACTAAGAAGCCATTTTAGGAACGCTTCATTGCATTTTGGCTAGAACGACACTTGTCCTCCGGCCCCATGAAGTGGCGGTGTAGGGTAGTTCTACTGTGTGTCACGTTGATAGACAATTAATTGCAACGTATACGACCGACTACATCAAGATACACGTCGCACTGCGTACATAGAAAGCACTGAAGATCTGCTGTGTGATCAAAATTTTTTTCGAGCCGGAATACCGTTGCAACTCCAAACTTCTGTTTTCAGAAGTTGCTTCAAAATGGTTCGTTAAATTTAACCAGATCCAAACAGTTGCCGCTTAATGAACGAAATCAATCGTTGGAAACACTTTAATTTTCTGCCACGTCAACATCACCAACTGAAGATTCAGCACACTATCCCATAGTTTGTTCTGAAATGGGTGATGACTACGTAAATATCTTTGACGACATAATAGAAACAAACTCGGCAGTCACGGTTCGGTAAAAGAAGTGAGGCATCCGAATTTAGCATGTGTGCAGGTTTCGAGACAACACTTAAGAGAAGTTGTCAAGCTTTAAGACGACAGATGGCTTCAAATAGCATTTGAAGTGGGCGCACTTTTACCGATTCCTAGTGGATTTTGACCAAAAACAGTGGTTTTCCTCTAGTATTTAAGAGTGTAATATGCAGGACCTTTCTTAAACAGTGACATGCGACTTCCTAGGTGCGCCTTTGAATAGTGCTGAAGAGCAGTTTGCTGTTTAACTGATTTTACGTATGATATGCACTGCATTTGTTAGTTGCCTCTTGAAGCTGTGCCCGTCATGCTGAGAACCGGTCGACCGTCGACCAGCCAAGTTCGTTTCCCAGAAATTTTTCACAAGCTTGTATGTTAACTGCAGCAAATAACGCTTCAAAGAATACTGCTGATTTTGAATGAGAAAAGTTAACTCAAAATCTTTTATACAGAAGCGCCGAGCAGCAACACATGCGCTACAACAAGAATGAAAGCGGTCCATGTCGCGGCACTAACGTATTTTGGTAGCTAGCTACGCTTTCGTTTTGCACTTTTTTAATATGGTAGCATTGCAGATAGCAAAGAAATGATGAACAAGAAGATTGGGCGGCAAAAGAAACAACAAAAATTATTAATTTGAAGAGCTGAAAGCAATGTTTCGATTATTGATTTGCATAACACGATTATTGAATTGCAGATTGTTGTTACCACCCTTCATGTGTCCTAGTCAAAAACATACAACGCTATACACACTTGCTAGCATAATCTTGTAAAAAAGCATATGCAGCGAGGGAACAGAACTGTGGTGCATATTATAAGTTACACCTGGCTCCATTCATGGTTTTCTGCCTAACATCACTGATAACTTTCAGTTCATTGGGTAACCAAACTTTAAACCAACTTGCATGCCTTTATCAGTCTGTTTTGCGGATATCTAGTCAGTGCAAGACACTGAACGCATTGAAAAGATCAAAGACTTCACATCTAACAGCAGTTATGAGACAGACACGACTTTGTTTTGCTGACAGTAGATCAATGATTGAGAAATTTGACGAAACAACTTTGTTTCACCACAGACAAAATTCTTGGCATTTTTTCTGAAGCAGCTTGGAAGACCATTTTACTTGTTAAAAACGATTGCTTACATGTATACTTTGTAAATCATATCAATGGCCTTGGTAGTAAGGCAACTTGATCATGAAGCTTACCGTAAGGTTGTCTCGCAGCAACTGCATGATCAGCGTGCTGTCCTTGTATGACTGTTCAGGCAATTTATCCAAGTCAGCTATGGCATCATCAAATGCCTGAAAAAATACCAATGCAAGTCATGTAAACCAGAGCATTCTGAGAAGACATCACATAATATAATCAGATTTGTAAAAATCGCGATTTTTTGAGATCTTGCTTCCCGAGTTTGTGCCCTTGTCTCAGTTTTCTTGATGGGTTGACAAACTTGGGAACAAGTCCGATATCAAAACGGCATCAGTTTAACATGCAACCTAGATCTTTGACTATGATGATAAAAAGAAACACAAAGCACTAAAAAGTCACTTCACTCTGACTTGCCTTTTTCGCTAATTCACATGCTTTTTGAGAATCGCCTTTAATTTCGTAATGAAAGACAGAGAAGTTGAGTGCCAGACCAAGTCTGATTGGATGTGTAGGATCCAAGTGCTCTTCACACACTTTAGACGCTTGTTCATAAGCTTCTTGTGAGTCTTTAACATTTGCTGCACAATAAAAGAATATTGCATCAGCAATTTTCAGCCTATTTTTGAAAAATCACTACTAAAAGAGCAACAAAAATGTAACATTGCAAAATATCGTTATCCATCAAGTAACATTTTTGAGCATATATTTGAGTTCAATTTCTTTGTTGCATGTGTTTTGAAATGATGTTGGCATTCTTGCGTCATTTCCCAATCCTCAAAACGTTTCAATCAAAACATGCTTTGAAAACATTCCTAGGATTACAGTGAAACATTAGTATTCAAAGAGATCACTAAGTCGTCTCAGAAGCACTGCGGACTTATTGAAAATGTACCAAGAAAGTTCGCAGTTTCAATAGCTTACCCAAAAATGTCTGATATGAATGAACAGTATGTAAAATTCATATTTGTAAAAAATACAAAATAAAAAACCTTGGTTACTCACTTTTTTTCGAGTCGCCACATGCAACTTCTGCAATGTATCGTTTGTAATCACCTTTCATTTTCAAGTAGAACACCTTACTTTCGCTATCTGCAGACGAGTTTTCATCCTTTATTAGATGTTTGTCCAACAGCTCAAGGACATCTTCACAGATGTCATTTAGCTCTTTTTCAATCTGCAAATTACCACCAGTAAGTAGTAAAGCAACTCAAAGTTCTTGAAATGACACAGAAACTGGAATTATGCCACATACGAAGTTATCTTGTATTTCTAACTTCATGAAACCATTGATGGCCTTGCCAACCTTTTCCCAACTCCTAAAACACTTACTAAACAACCAAGCTACACAAGGAGTATTTCTACTTAACCTTTATTTTTGTCAACATGCAGAGGCATTTCTGGGACCATATTCGAAAACCCTGCAACTTTTGCAGGTCGCACAGGCACTTTTCCAAGCTTTAAGTGTTTAACCCAAACATTTAATTATCTGTATCAGACAAAAATCCGCAAGTTTATCACCAAGCTAGAGCTTACTAACACCATGTGTCTGTATCAGTTGTGGAAGGTTGCCTGCACTTGCTGCCATTGTTCTTTTGCTTGCTTTGGACTGTGTAATGCAGTTGTGAACATGTTTATGTCTGAAAACTGCTGTGTACTGTTCTTTGAGATTAGGCAGACAGTTAGTTAACACCTTCTCGGTGTGGATTTATGCATATAGGCTTCATTCAACCGAATGCACTGGGTGTGGATTGACGTATTTATATGCCAACACTTTTTTCATGTTTTTTTGCAACAAAAAGTTTCACAAAAGTTTTTCATACCTAGGCACATTAATCCTGAAAATTTCATCCATTGACCAATAGGCTTTTGAGTTATGAAGTTTTGCATCAAATATCTTGCTAGGCCTAGGCCACAAGACTCAGTTGTTTCATAAAACACAGTAACCTTTTTCATACTCATTTGTTTGCAAGGAAAATTTATAATACTGTTCTCCATACCTCCCTGCACAACCCTTGAAAATTTCAGGTAACATGAGCAAGAACGTCTTCAGTTATAAACTTCGTTATCCAGCAATATTTATGCAAAACACTTCAGGGTAACTCTTTTTGTACCAGTGTTTTTGCTAAGAAAATTTCGATAAATGTCCTTGATACCTATGTGCACCACTCTTAAAATTTTAAGTATTTCTGATGAAAACCTTCAGAGTTACGTGCATTCAGATCGAAACTACTCAGGAATGTATGTTGCACAACTTTATCCTATTCAGCAGGGTTGAGAAGTTATTTAAAGCACCATGACTTTTTTGGAACAAGTTGGTTTGCAACAAAAATTTAGAATAATGGTTTTCTAACACTTATGCATCTTTCCTGGATAGTTGAGTTCAACTCATCAAGAAATTTAAGTTATTTATTTTTGAATCAAATGACCAGACTGGTTTGAGAGCACATCAGACTGCCGTTGCTGCATGCGGCTAACAATGCGCTTATATACCTACAGAATTTGGGGTTAGTAAGTTGTTGGGTAAAACACAATACCTTCTCATGCTTGGTTTATCGCAAGGTCCAAATTTAACGCAAATGTTTTGAAAATGCATTTATTGAAAATGTGAGGTCAATCAGAAATGTACTTAGAGTTATTCAATTTTGAGTCTAGCTGTTGGGTAAAAACAACCCAAAAACATCCCACACCCACTGAATAATCACACAGAATTCATACCACAGCGAAGGTGTAAAAAAAAGCTGTTGTTTAATTAGTTTAATCTGCAATTCATAGCTAGAGTAAATTGCAGATTAAACTAATTAACCACCGCTGGAGGTTGCAGTTGCAGTGTTGATTTTAGCATCTTGACCAGAGGTGGTAACTTCTTTTTCTGGCCATCCCAATGGGGACGAGAGATAGACTGATACATCAGCCAGGTCAATATTGATATCGGCCAAAATGCCACATTTATTGGCGTCAGTAGGTGTTGACAAAATAATGTTTATTCCTCATAGGTGCAGAAAACTTGCGCAAGATTGCACAACGAACCAAGTACAGACGGTTATCTTGCAGCAACGCTAGCAGATGCGTTTTCATAAACAAGCAGACAAAATGAACCATGGAGCACATGTTAGTCATCGCAGCCGAAACAAAAGCATCAATAATCAAATTAATTAAAAATCAAAGCAAAATATTGAAATTGCTGCGATTTGAAAAATTTTAGCGTGAAAATCCTGATTTATGATGTTTTTGAAAAAAGTTAAGCATATACACAACATTTTTGATAATGAAGCAGAAAACAATATTTAAAAATTTTGGAAATATCAGTTATCTGTCCATGAATGGCTGATATATTGATATCTGCCCCAAAAAAGCCATATCAGGTCAATCTCTGTAATCGGGACAGTTGTAGTCAGCACCATGGCTTTCAACACCATGCTTGCAGCGCACTTTACACCTCTTTGAAGTCAAATATGGGATTAGGTGATACAGATCTACAAATGAAAACAACCTTTCTACCGTATTTACTCGATTGCAAGCTGGGCTTGATTTTTCTCATCATTTCGTGTAGCCTACCTTTTTTACTTGGCATTTTGAAAGGTCTAGATCAGGGGTGCACAACCTTTTGCTATTTCTGGCCACATTACTTTTATTTATGAAGTACGGCTGCCAATGAGTTCGAGTTATATTTATATTTATGAGATTCTGCCAAGTACCAACCAACACAGAACACATTCAAACATAAATTGCATATACATTCTCTAACTCTTTGTGACATCACCATCCAGATTGTTACGCATCGTGTTGACTGATTTTCTTGCCTTGCGTTTGTTTTGCATCAATATATGCCAGCATGACTGAAGCTCTACCCCCAAAAATTGACATATGAAACACTATAAATCAGTGCAATTTTTATCAAATTTTAGAACGTCAAGACTGCTAGCACAAACGTAAAGCCTATTGAAGACTTCCTGTTGACGGTTCTGGTTGTCACCATGCATATGTTTGAAATAAATGACTTCTAAACAGAAACAATTGTCTGCTTGGATGCAGGTAAGGAGTTATGGAAACCCAGGCAAAGTTTAATTTTAGCTGGGCTTGCACTTTCTCCATCATGTTTAGCTCCTTGTGGAACTGGGCAAACGATGATAGATACTGGTTGCAACCCAGTACCCTGCGGAACTGTTGAACATGTAGCAGACCGCAGACCCTTCAAAAGTGTAACCTGATTAACTACCCAATAATTCGGCCTTCAACTTGAAACCATGATAGAATATTATGAAACTATTGAGGGGTGCCCAACGAGACAACCTGTTTAACAGGTTTTTGTCGGTGTCCCAGTGCTCTAACTTTATGCCATGCAATTGTCCAATGTTTGCACCAGTAACTCAGATACCAACTTCCTCTCAAAAAAAACTGACAATCTGAATTTGGGGCCAAGATCAAAAAATTATCGAACTGGTTAAAATCACATCACAGTCGTGATCTTGAGCAAAACCAGCTTAAGGTAGCTGGTGAAGTATTACTTTATACTTCTGATCTTTTCCATTTGGAATTTCCATACTTTTTCAATACCTAAGGGACATTCTGGCCAAATTCAATACTTTTTCAAGGTCTGGAAACATTTTGAAATTCAATACTTTCAATACCATGTGGGAATCCTGATTATAGCCAATAGGTTTTTAATGGGATTGAGGTCAGATGAGTCACCAGACCATTTTAACGCTGCAATGTTATTGTCAGTAAAAATTTCTTTACTTTTTTAACTCTTTGGCGTCCGCTTTTTCGGGGATTTTCGGAAAAAACACTTGAACACACGTGGCTTTGCGCAGGAATTTCTCCGGTCCAGCATGCTCTACAGACCCGGTAAAAGTCTCAAAAGACGCGGCAAGTCTTCTAGTCTGCACTCGGAAGAAAAATTTTTTGCTTGGGGGGTGCTGTTTTTTTGTGAGTGACGTCATAAGTGGAGGACTTTTAGGCCACCTTGGCCCACTTTGCCTGGCTCTGGGCGCCAACCGTTGGGTGGTAGTATTTTGAAGTTTTCACTGGAAACTAGGCTACAATCTGAGTCTTTTGATACTTTGGATGACCTGCTGAGGTTTCGGGTTCAAACGTTGTGATGTAAGTTTGTAAAAATATTTGACTAATTAGCTAATTAATTTATTGGTTTATTTTATATCGTAACTATTGAACCAAAAATGCTAAAAAGTCGATCAAAGGCTAAAAAAACTTGGACTTGAACCTAGTTTCAAATGAAAACTTCAGCGAAAAACTTTGGCCTAGCGGTTGGGCCCTAGGCCAGGCAACACGCCCTAAAACTACTTCACTTATGATGTCAGTCACAAAAAACCTGCAACCCCCAACCAAAAAATGTTTTTGAGTGCAATCTACTAGACTGGCCGATCCGTTTGAGCCCTTGAACAGCTCGCTAGTGCAACTGACAGAGGAGCTAGGGCGTTGGTAAGGCAACCGAAAACTGCCGTTTTTTAGGCCAAAATCGTAGTATGAATATATCGAAGTGTTAAAATAATGACAGGGTGCTAAATTTGTTGAAAAGTGCCCTCACCATCAGAAAATTCCCTTTGCATATCTGGGATCAATCTTGTTGGAGAACTTCAATTTACTGGTCAATTTTCATTCTTTGCTGGACATGGAAGAGCAGCCCAACACTTTTGTAGCTAAAGCATCTGTATTCTTCATTCACACACTCTTACTGTGTATGTAGTTTTCATTGCTGAGCCTATTGTACCAATTAGAATATTTGCAGAAGTTTAAACATCAATTAAAATGAAACATATAAAACAAAACCACTTCCTGAAAAATGCAAGGAGACTAGTTTTATTTAACAGCATATGATTTTCTTAAGAACATTAGACATGAAACAATATGATTATAAAATATGAGCATTAGATGTCATCCTTCAGAAAACACACCTTTTCTTTGTAACTTTTCACCATATTGCACTTGCTTTCACTTCCTTCAGTTTTTTGTTCAATAGATGTAATAACTCTCCATGATGAGCGCCGAGCACCAACCACATTTTTGTAGGCAACAGAAAGAAGATTTCTTTCCTGTTTATATAAAAGTTTAAGCTTTGAGTCCAAATTTCAGGTTCAACATCATCATGCACAGCTTGTATCACGCTTAACACTTTGAGAGCCGGCGTACGATATATTCGTACCTAGATTTCATCCTTATACCAATAGTTTTTTTGGTTGGCTTACCAATGCCATATTGTGCTAGAGAGCTATTCAATGGCTCAAACAGATCAGCCAGTCTTCTAGTCTACAATCGAAACATTTTTTGGTTGGGGGTTGCAGATTTTTTGTGAGTGACGTCATAAGTGTAGTTTCTGGGACATTTTGGCTGATGTACCAGAGTTACACTTGTGCAAAGCTGCATGCGAAATGACTGTTTTGGCGCAAAATCCTCAAAACAGGCCATACACGAAAGTGTTAAACAGTATTGCCATAACAAATACATCTCTTGGAAAATGTGTTTCACAAATAATGAGAAAACCAAAACTTGACATGCACAAACTATGGTATTTGCATGGCAACTTGTGTGCTATGCAATGAATAGTATGTCAGACAAACCATGAATAAATTTTCAAAGGGATGGTCAGCGCACCGCAGTAATTAGAACAGACCTAATTGCAAAAATGACAAAAACAAGTGGCCTTGTCGCAGCACTATGCTTGGTTTCATGATGTAAATAAACCACCTATACATGAAGCTAACATTGTCACTTTTGTTGAACAACCAAATTTTCACTCCTTGAATATCTGCGAAGATAAATGGTACAACCAGCTTGATACACAAATTAATATTCACAGCATGATCCTCCCCCACGCGAGATAAAAGTTCTTGTTTCGCTTCTGCACTGACCGTTGATGTGTTTTGATTATCGCAGCCTGTGTGCTATAGGGTCAGTCCACCAGTATGCAGATGTAAACACCAAAATTTCACTGAATTAGCTATTTCTCAACAAATACTAGGGATGGGCATTTAGGAATACCAAATCCAAAATGCTTATTTAACACTTTGGTGTTTGGCCAAAATCGTGGATTTCAGAAAAAAACACCAAAATACACGTGGCTTTGCGTGGAAATTTCTCTAGTCTGTAAGTTCTACCGACCTGGTCAAAAGCTCAAAGATGTTGCAAGTATTGTAGCTTGCACTCAAAAAAAATTTTGTTTGGGGGGTGCGGATTTTTTGTGAGTGACGTCATAAGTGGAGGACTTTCAGGCCACCTTGGCCTACTTCACCTGGCCCTGGGCTCAAACCATTAGATGGTAGTATTTCGCTGAAAATTTTATTGGAAACTAGGCTACAATCCTAGTCTTTTGATACTTTGAATGACCTGCTGGGGTTTCAGGTTCAAAAGTTATGGCCTAAAGTAATAAAAATATTTGACTAATTAGCTAATTATTTAATTTCTTTATTTTAGATAACTTTTGAACCAGAAAGGCTAGAAAGTCAATCAAAGGCCCAAAAGACTCAGACTCAGCCTAGTTTCTAAAAAAAGTTCAGTGAAATACTTTAGTTGGGCTGAGCCAAAATGGCTAAGCACTACTTCACTTATGACGTCACTCAAAAAGTCTGCAACCCCCAACCAAAAAAATGTTTTTTCGAGTGCAGACTGGAAGATTGGCCTATCCGTTTTTTTCGAGTGCAATCTACTAGACTGGCCGATCCGTTTGAGCCCTTGAACAGCTCTCTAGCGCAATCGGCAGAGGAGCTGCTGGGGGGGGAACTGCTGTTTTTCAGGCCGAAATCCAAGTGTGAATATACCGTAGGCCGGCTCTCAACGTGTTAATTAGGCAAATAAATACATAAAATAAATTTGGCAATAACACAGACATAATAAAATTTGAAATACCTGTTTTTGCTTACATGAAAGATTTTGTTCATTTAAAATATACTGAACAGTACAAAGAAATATAAATTTAAACCTGGAGTTACTGAAGTGAAATGGTTGATAAGAATGACATCATAAATCCAAAAAATGTGTTTAGTGAATTGTATCGAACTTCTATCATCACTTTAACTATTAAATCAAAAATATTTTTAGTTTCTTTCCATTCAAAGTGTTTTTTAATGCAATATGGGTTCAAGGATTCTGACTGGAATTTTTGCATTAGAGGTTGTGTTCACTGACCTGTGACGACTGCTGCGACTACCCAAAATTACAATTTTTTTGTGATTATGTTCCTTGCGTCTTGCTGAGATGTAGAAGGTTTATTGGAATCTGATGTGAAATATTTCACTCATGAAGAAAACTGTAAAAGAGTGGAAAAATGGAAACACTTTTGCAACCAAAATCCAATGCATTTAGATACAACAGCATGTGCATCCAATGCATTTAGATACGGCTGCTATGCCAATGGTTTGCAGTTCGACTCTCGCCTTGTCGACTTTCTTTTTTTTCTTTGCTTTTTTCCAGGCTTCGCTTAGGTGTTACCTTTAGGGGTTAGTGTTGTTAGGTTAGGGTTAAGTTGTAGGTTTATCTTTTAGTTACATTTACTTCCTTTCTACCAAGCCTTTTGCTGCTACCATCCTGGCAGCAAAATAGACACTGCCTTTCGTTTAGTTTGTTTCTGGTTTCTACCAAGCCTACTGCACTCTCATCATGCATTACTGTTATGTCACAAGTGGCATATGAAAAATGAATAAGTTTTCAAATTTCAAGATCCACAGGCATATCTGTAGCCACTGCCATTAAAATTTGTGATTGATTCCTTGCTTATTTCACCTTGTCCTGTGAAGTGAAGTTACTTGAATACAGATATGCGCAAGTTTGAATCATCGCAAAAATATGAAAGCAGAGCCCAATCGGCTGATTCCTCAAGGCCAAAAGAAAGCCTTCTAGTGCAGTGGTTCTTAAACTGGAGGGGGGCACCCCCCAAGGGGGGCATGAAAAAGGTGAAAATCTCCACGAAGTTGATCTTAACACGCTTTTACAACCACCCTTCTGGACAGTCAATTACGTTTGATTGCCGAAAATGCGAAACCATGTGTGAGTGCTTTGATTCTCCAGAATATCTTTATTTTCACCAAAATTTTAGGTCTGCTGCAGTTGAATCACAATCAGAGTTCAGACCGGTCAAAATACACTATTAGGCCTACAGAGTACAAGTACTTAGTATAAGCACAGTGTTTTCAGTATTATTCCATGATGCGTTATGGTAGCAGTTGCCAGCGCTATACTGCGAAAGTAAGCTAATGTGATATTAGTTAGTCCCTTACTATGAAGAAGCTAGTGGTGCTGGATAAAGTCAATCGTCAGCCAAAAGTGAAGGGTCAAATCATTATAATCCAACAAGGGGTGTAACCCAATGTCACAAAAATGCCTCATTTTTTTATATAAGGTGCACCCACATGTAAAATGGCCTGAA
>Ga0210059_1012738_pt1 | contig 12660 bp, 8 predicted proteins | sample Ectturendosymbi2_FD_188042 | JGI IMG/M metagenome (GOLD analysis project Ga0210059, IMG submission 188042) | Ecteinascidia turbinata endosymbiont from Florida, USA - Sample 2 (SPAdes) (version 2) | ecosystem: Host-associated > Tunicates > Ascidians > Unclassified | place: Key West, Florida...
CGTTTTTTGAGATTTTCGCCGAGTCGCTAGAGCGAACAGGAGCGGAGATATTCATCCGCAAAGCCACGTTCGAAACAGCTGCTTTTTGCGAACCGCTTGAATTAACCCGGCAGCGAAAGTGTTAAGAGACTGCACTGAAGACGTGCTGCATGTTCTTCATCGTTGAAAATGCTTTGTCAATCATGACACGATTAAAAAGGGACACAAATAGAATGGCTGATGAAACCTACATGCCTGCTTGCATCTGGCGACAACGGAAATTAAAGCGGACATGACTTTTTTATTTTGTTGGTGTGTTGTGTATCTTTATTCTAGCATAAAATTGCTATTTTGAGTCGCAAACAAACAAACAGAAAACCTAAAAATTACCCTAGAATCAAAAATTGCGTAAGGCATGCAGCAAAAGTTAAACACCCCCACTTGTGACGTCCCCCAGAGAACCCCAAACTCAACACAAGAAAAACTTTTTTCGATCTCAACTTGAAGACTTTCTTAATCCGTTTAGGGTTTGAACCATTCTCTAGCTCTAGCGAGTTCTAGGGTTGCAAAGCTTTGCAAAAAAAGTGGCACACGCAGACTTAAACGGTTCAAAACAGCAAACGAGTCTTTTAACAGCAATGGAGTTCCTCTCTTTACGGCCCACAAATTTTTCCTCAAACCATAATGTGGCCCTTCATGCTCGCAGTTGTGGATCACCCTGATCTAAAGTAATAAAACTTTATGATAATTAGATAATTAATTAAGTTGTTTATTTTAGATCATAACTTTTGAACCAGAAACGCTAGAAAGTTGATCAAAGGCTCAAAAGGCCTGGACTCAAGCCTAGTTTCAGCAAAATACTTCGGCCTATCAGTTGGGCCCTAGGCCAGATAACATGAGCCAAAATGGCCCAAAAACTGCTTCATTTATGATGTTACTCACAAAAAATCCACAAATCCCAACAAAAAATTCTTTTTCGAGTGCAGACCAGAAGACTGGCCGATCTGTTTGAGCCCTTGAACAGCTATCTAGCACAATCGGCGGAGGAGCTGTGGCGTTGGTAAGGCAACTAACAACTGCTGGTTTTAGGCCGATTTCAGAAGTACGAATATATTGTACCCCGGCTCTCAAAGTGTTAATCGCATATGTCAATTTGAAGTGGAAAGTGTGCTACACACATGGTGTTGAAAGCAGTTGCTGAACTTCTACCCAAAATAAAAAGGTGCAGCACTTGATATTTCATCAGTGATTTCAGTTACAAAGGATGAACACACATCTGTTTTCAGAATTGGAAAAAAGCATTATTGACGGCATGTTGTAAGACCTCAAATAAACACAATTGAAAGTTTTTTTGAAAATAAATGATGTTTAGCATACATTCATGTGATTCAATTCGCCTAATTATCCTCATTGCATGTTCTCAATTGAGTAACATTTAAACAAGCTATCTTCTTATCCACAAACTTTTGTGGTGTAGATCAAGCCTTCTCAGCGAAAACGATACAAGTATAAGTCTTATTTGGCCAAGGATTTCTAGTATTTTTAGTGGCACTTTTATATCAAGCAGTTTTAAAAATCTTGTGTTTAGTGTTGAGTCACCAATTATTCATGGTTTTAGGTAGAAAGCATGTGGACAAAAATAGAGTTAGACAGTAAATTTGTCAGATACAGATAATAATATATTCTGGTTGAATGGATGGAAAAGCTTGGCAAATTAGCCAAGCAACTAATTAGATTTGTCTGTTTGTTTTGCAATTATCACTTCCATAAATAGGTAGTGTTTATTTTGCTAAGAGCAGCAAAAGCTCTGCTGGATATATTTTGCTGTTTGAACCAGTTTGGAACAGCATTTACTTTTCTCCAGATATAACACTTATATACACTTCATGACACTAATGGCACACTGAACGCAGTTATGGAGATGTGTCTATGGCTGCTATGTGAGTGCTTGTCGGTTTGGTGCTTATCACTGCTGTGAACAACATGGTGTTTTAACAAGTGACCTGTTATCAACAGAACAAGTCTGTTTTAAACAGACACCAGAAGATTCAAGATGCATAGAGTTGTTCAATAGAATTTTTTTGTATTTCATTTGGATTCAAGGGTTTATAGTAAGCCACATTCAGAAACACAGTATAACGAAAGCTTGCATGCCAATGTCTGATTTTCAAACTAAATGCAACTGCCACTGTCATGTCACAAGTTTTTGCAGCAAATAATGAAATCACTCTAAAAATTCTAATTTTTATCATGTTGGTGTAGACACTGCAAATAATGATGGTAACAACCACATCATGATCTCACACTTTTTTAAGGCTATTCTAGCACTCTTGATAATTAATAGAATATCTTCCCATCAGAATAAAAATTGGTTTCAAGAAATGTGAAATTTGAAAAATTTAAAACATTGAAAACTTTCAGACTTTACCTTTTTGGGGGGAAGCTTATATTAAACTGCAAGCAATGGGTATGACAAAACGTTTTTTTCATTGTATTTTTTTTACCTCAATTTATATGTATCATACAATGCTGCTTTAGTTTAAAATTTATTCCACTCTGTAGACATGTAATCGAACGTCAGTTAACAATATCATATAATAATTGTCCATAAAATGTAATGATTGCGGCTATATTGTTTGCAGTGAAAAAATACGTCTAATACTGCACATAACACACTTCATTGTCATTTGGTGATTGAGCTCCTCTCCTGCTGTTAAGTCTACCGTAACCAACAATCAATAAAACTGCACCAATTTCAACTGTCACCTTGCTAAGTTAAAAAACGCTCACCCACACAGACTTTGCATTCCCACTGCAGTATTCACGGATTCCCGGAACTACAAATATGCTGAACTGTACATGCATTGTACAAATTTGTCAAATGCCACAAACCACAAATCAGCGTTACCTCCATTGCTCTCGTTAGCTCCATTGCTCTCAACGAAATCCCATTCTATGTCAGGAATTAGAGGTGTTTGGACTTTGATTTTTTTAAGTCCTGATCCAATCCTGTTTCGCAAATTTTGAATCCGAATCCAATCCGGATCCGGTACCAACAAGATTCAAGCAATGCGACTCCTGTTTGAGTCCGGGAAAATATAAGTCAAGCAAGCAACCAGTAGGGTTTTTTCAGTAAACACAAAACCCAAATTCAACTCGGATCCGGCTATAGGAAAGAAAACCTTACTCCCGATCCTGTTGGAAGCAGTCGGAGCCCGGTGTCAACAAGCGAAATTTCTGACTTACGAAATTTCTGACTTCACACCATGTACGCATGCACAGAGTAATATTCTACTTACCAAATGCGCTGATAAAACTGATTATTAGGGTTTAGGAATTCGTGTTTAGGTAAGTGTGTCGGGTTAGGGTTTGGGTTAGGGTGAGAAAAAGAAAAATAATTGAGGTCAACGACTAGGTCCGAAAATTTTCATTGGTTAAAATTATTCCCGTGCTATAGCTTGTTGTAGGTACCTGATATCCAAGCAAAATTTATACAACACACATCAAAAAAGTAATAGCCAGACTTTATTTATATGTTCTGAGAAGAAAAATAACTGAAAAACAATATCAGGTCAGAAATTTCGCAGAGATCAGAAATTTCGCTTGACAGCGGATCCAAAAAATTCAAAATCCAGTCCATGCACAATGCACCTGCACACCTCTGTCAGGAGTATCGGTGTCAAGCGAAATTTCTGACCTCTGTGAAATTTCTTCCCTATTGTTGAGCTTGCGTTGCATCCTCAACATGAAGCGTCTTGTGACTGCGAAATACAAACAGGGAAAGACTTCAAAAACAAGTTCAGAAAACAACTTGAAAGTTTGCCGACAACCTCATTAAACAGTGAAGGCAAAGAAGAAACATTGGGGTGTCTAAAGTCATGAACTGAACTCAAGAAGAATGAAGACGGATACTGGATTTGCAAACACTTGATGTACAAGGACGTTGTATTGCATATTTACTTGAACTATCGTATATTTACACTCCGTTTGCAATAGCAAGTCACCACTAGGAAGAGAGCAAATGAAAACCTTACAAAAAAAATTCTGTCAACATTTCGATCCAAACGAATAAAAACAAATAATAACAAAACACAATCCAATATTATGAAAAAAAACGTAACCGAAATCAATGGTAACTCCCAAAAGTCCGAACTCGACGTAATGACGTTTCACGACGTCATCCGAGTAGCCAGTGAAAATGCTCGAGAAAATTTATATATACCTGTGCCTTTGCTATGTTAAATCAGTTGAGCAGTGGGCATACCAAGCTTAACACCTAAATAGTTGGCGAACGAGCGGGGTCTAGTGAACTAGTGATCTAGGACACGCTTGCAGCCAACAAACACCCCAGAACGGTCAGACTTACGGAGATACCGAGGTCTCAACCAATTTTCAGGCAGGTCGTGTTATGACTGCCCAATAGGATGGATTACTCTCTCCCTCCGTGAAAGAATAAAACTTGCGCTAACCCCTGTTACTTGTAATAAATCTCTATGTGTATATCAATACACCATGCTATAGTAAACTATTGTTGTTTGTATTAAAAGATGAATGTCGCAGTGCTTAACGTTGTATTAATAAAACAATGAGTGAATACATTTTCGTATCATAACAAAACTGAGCGTAAAGTCGAACGAAAACGGTGGGTCTAAGTTTCTAATTGTTGACTTGGGCGTGCCTTGGACACTCTGACCAAAATTTGCCAGTGCTCTTGCGGAGTTGTTCTAAACATGTGCTGTTCTTCTTCTTCAGAAGGTAACTGCCACACTATTATTGTTTCTCAGTTATTTTGCTTTTCAGAACAAAGAAATAAAATTTGGCGATTACTTCTTGATGTCTGCTATGTAAATCAAAACTTTTTGGTAAGACGTCTGATTCACATGACAAGCTACAGTACGGGAATAACTATAACCACTGAAAAATATTGGACTTATTCTTAGACTTTATTTTTCCTTTTCTAACTCTAACCCAAACTTAACCCAACACACTTACCTAAACACCAAACCCTGAGCCCTAATCATCAGTTTTCTCAGCGTATTTCATATGTAGAATACTACTCTGCGCATGTTGTGCACATTAGAGATGGCGCGAACAGAAAATTTGTGCCAGCTGTTCGCATCGCATCAGCAGCTTCTGTCCGCTGTCCGCATTGCGTCCACATTTGTTGTACATTACTCTGTCCGCATCCGCACTGCACCGCAATCCCAAAGTTTTACCCCCTAACAGCAATGGCGATTTGCGTCCCCTCACCTGAAGTACTGTGCTTTTCATAACATTTTTCTCTGAGTGTAAGATTTGTCAAAAAATTTGGCAGTGTCTATTTTGCCTCATTAATAGCACTGCTAGAGCTATTTTGCCTTAACCGAACTTGATCAGTTGAAGTGGACACGTTTCATGACAAGTTCAAAATTTGTGACCTGCTTTGCTTGGTTGACTGAGACGTCAGAGTCCAATGGACGAGTTTTGTCATGTTTTTAGTGCTTGTAAATTGTTAGCACCTTCTTGTCTGTGTTGCATGAAATGTAGGCAAAACCTTCCATAAACCTATCACTAAAACCTGACCTGAACCTCCAAATCCTTGTACCGTATTCCTAAACCCTAACCCGTTGTCTTTTTGCATATCCTATTTGTCATGTGGCCACATCAACCAATGGTCTTCAACTATAGGAAAATTGATAGCCCCAGCATCGGCACCGTATATACAGGCCAACATCATTTGCCTCATGAAGAAAAACAGACACTACCCGTAAAGCTACAAAATGTTTTTAATTCTTTTAAATTGCTATGCCACGCTACTCTGCTACTGTGTGCAAAGTCGTAGCAAGCTTTCTCAGTTTCTGTCACAATTTATCAAATCAAGATACTGTATTTGTTTTTGCAGTTGCACTAACTGACACACAAGCAAAAATCCCTTTAAAGCACTGTTTCCACCAACATACATCCCCTGCTGATTGCAGTGGCGTAACCAGCCCAAAAAATTGTGGGGTCCAAAAAAATTGGTGGGGGCCAAAGTGTATGATTTTAGGCGAATAACGCTATTTTGTTTGGAAAAACGCCTCTTAAAGCACAAAATGACTATATTTTCCAAAAATTTTCGGGGGAGCCATGGCCCCTTTGGCCCTCCCCTGGCTACACCTATGGCTGATTTCATTGCGTCAAAGTTTTATACAGTTTTATAAACTTTGTATGTGTTCCGTACCTGTTGCAATTGAGCATTGTTTATGTGACGCACTACTATATGTTTCACCAACTATCGCATATCTAGTCAGCATGGCAAGGTCACAGTGTGTTATTTCAACCTCATTCACCCTGGATTTTGGATCTTGATCTCGGTCTCGAGCCCTTAGTCTCGAGACTTTGCATTAATTAGGCTATTTGTTTGTGAACTTTTTCAAGAAGCATATGCCTTAAAACACGGTTTTGAAAGAAATATGATTGTTTTAAATTCAAAGCGGTCAGAGGCTAAACTTTCTTTGTGGTTATACTACTTTCAAGATGGAGGAAACAATATGCCCTTTATCCTGGTTGTGACTTCCCGATTGCTATGTTTTTAAATTTTGTAGGTTACTGGTGTCAATAAAAAAGTGCATGAACGAAGAAACCGCAACCTTTATTTTCCGCAATGTTTGCAACGAGAGTTGGGGAGTACTAGTTTCTGAAGGACTTTGTTTCAACCGTTTTTGCAAGCAGTTTTGTAATGAAAACTCATATTTGAAAGAGGTGGCAGAGTGCCAACAATTTTCTATTTTGAAAAGACAAATAAATTGAGGTTTTTTTTTCTTGAGTAACCATGCGCAAGTTTCTTGTATTTTTTTGTCTTAATCTTGGAACAAGCAGAACACAAAAAACTTTAACTTTTTCATTCGTTCACGTTTTACAACGGCATTGGAGGCTGAATCACAGAGTTACAGACATTTACTTAACACTCAAGATATCGATAAGATCCAGGGAGGTCAGCAGAAATCAGTTCACACTGCACCGTGTGGGACAAGGGAAGTACTTAATAGTGGCTTGCGACAAAGATGTCAATCAGGATTAAAGCCGGGTTAACTCAGCGGGACATCCCTGCGACAAGGTCGTTGCAGCTGTCCAGCTTTCGCACCTGCCAGGTCGTTGCAATCGATCTGCTTTCGCACCAGACGCGGCCTTCTTGCTGTTCTGTACTGGTGCAGTGTGTTCATATTTGTTCACACATTCTTCCAGCAAAGTAGCCTACCTGTGAATATTCAATGTTTTTTCTTCAAAATCTTCCTATATAATGAATGACTATCCAAGAGAAAAACCACGGCCGGTCTCCAATTAATTCATAAATCACAGATATGCAGAGGCAGGTTTCCTATCCATATATGAATCATATTAGATATACAGTGGCCGGCTTCCAATCGATTTGTGATCCGTGCAGTGATACGCCAAACCATAGATAGAATGGGAGAGATCACTCATCGCTTTGCTTTAAATTCATAGTAGCCTTTTCACTATATTAAATTTTGCCGCGACCTTTCTCAAGATATAGGCTAAATCAGAAAAGATGCTTCGCATTCATGCCTGTAATATAAAATGCTTTAGAATCGCAGTGCAAAGACGAAGATTGCAAAAAGAAGCAATCTTATTTTTTGCGAGATTTTCCTTCGATTATTTTCCAAATGTATATATTTTTCATAATGCTCGTGAACTTTGCGTAACGAGTGGGCGAAAATAGCAATCTTGTCGATAGGCTACATCTTACAGATGCTTGTCTACTAAAACAAGTTGAAAAAACTAGTTGGTTGAGAGCAAATAAGTCTACTTCGTGATTTTTCTCACTGATGCTGATGCTTGTTTTCTAAAACTCGTTGGATTTGAAGTGCAAACAAACTCAAGTTAAAACATCTAAAAATGTTTGTGCATTTTCACGTTTTTCGTCAACTTTGAATATATTGCGTCCAAAGTTATTTTGCACTGTTTTTTGTTTTTTCGGGGGAAGCAAATTTAGGTTAAATAAAAATGTGTAAGAGAAGAATCCTTGTAGGCTGGATGTTTCGCGTAAAGACGGTATTTTTGTGTATATTTCAAGTTTCGTGGGTGTAGAGTTGAGGTTTCGTGTGCAACAGGAGAAACATTTGCAGAAATTTCATATCATTGTGTTGTACAATGTTGGTGTAGTCATGCAGGTTGCAAGAGTGGAAAATCTTTAGTTGCAATCAAATGGAACTGAACCCACGGACCGTGATGCTCACCTGATTTTCCCGCACTGATGCAACAAAGGATGATAGAATCGGAGTATTTCCTTATATCAACGTATAATATACACCTTTTTCCCAAATCGGCTCTATAGAAAACATTTTAAGTGAAAAATACTTTTATGACAACATAGGAAATAATTGCACTTAGTGCAAAATCCCTAGTCGAGGGTAACAGTAACTGAACAATGATTGCAGGCACAAATTACAAATATATAAAAATTGCTAGCTGCATTGAAATAAATTTCTAATGCACATTGACTATGCAAAATACAAAGGTAAAAATGTTGCGACTTCCATTCAAATCGAACTCAAACGCAAGACCATAATTTTCACGTAACTTTTTGCCTAGCTGTTGCGCGATTTTTGTCCTGAAAATGTTCCAATCTATTTCTTTCAAACTCATGTTTGCCGAATTGACGCTTACTACACAAGCAGGGGCGCACGCAGGGGGTTTGGGGGGATAGAATCCCCCCTTAACGAAAATCGCCTAAATACAAATTTGTTGCTGACATTTGTTGAAACACAAGAAACATGCATACATAGCTATATAAAGATTTCGATTATAACTAGTGGAGTAGTGATCTGTTACCTTGTGACGTTACGAGTGTTACACTTCAATTGCAATAAGCAAATCGTGCTAAGACTATGGGAAACCCCCGCTGAATGTCGCTTTTCGATAAAGACGTCGCCATTCATGAGTCATAATGGCATTGAGAGAAACCGCTTCATACATGCTGTGACGTAGAAACTCTGCACGTGTTGCGCAATGCGTTATGATTGGAGTTGTTCCTCCTGTAGTTCGAATTCCGGGTACCGTGATAGTCAGAAGAGTGCGAGGAAAAATGGATAAGTTTGTAGTTGTACAACGAAAGCGGAAAAGGAGTTCGCCAAGGGAAAGAGACTTTTGGAAAAGAGATAGAAATGACACTAGCTCGTGCTCAGAGTCTGCCAGCACTAGCGTACGGAGGGGGGAGGCCACTGTGTCATGGCCACACCTTCAGACCCTAAAAATAAAAAAATGTAAAAACAGTATTGTCTAAAACTTGCTTCCAGAATGCACAAAAATGAGTATCTTCAGGTGTAATTTTGCAAAATTTTCCCGAAGGCATGACCCCGGACCCCGCTAGAATGGACGTGCCTTCGGCACTTCCCCTAAACTTGATTTGTGATGTCACACGATTGTGACGAAACTTGGCCCCCCCCCTCGGAAATTTACTGCGTACGCCACTGTCTGCCAGTCAAGTATTCAGTAGTGAAAATGATATTGGTAACTTCGTTGGAGTTACCCTTACTAATGCTGATCGACTAAAGGTATTGTTTAATTGCTGGTCCCCTCCTTTAGGTTTCTCATTTCCATATGTGACAGTTGGTGCTCAAAATCGAAGTTTCCAGAAGCAATGGTTAAACGAATTTACATGGTTAGCGTACAGTACTATTTACAATGGAGCGTTTTGCAAATGGTGCGTTGTGTTTGCTCCTCAGACTGTCAGTCGTAGTGCAAAACCTCCCGGCTCATTAGATTTGGGACCACACTGCGATTATAAAAAGGCAAAGGAACATTATAATAATCACCAAAACTGTCACTATCATAAATTATGTGCAGCCATGTTCGATGACTTTGTGCAGACAGATGCCGACAAATCCGGAGATGTACGAAATGCTTTAAACAGCAGTCGACAGAAGGCTGTCGAGGAAAATCGAAATCGTCTTTCCCATATCATCAGAACTATTGAATTTTGCGGCCGCCAGGAAATACCATTGAGGGGTCACAAAGACGCTGGTGCATTTTCACTGAACGAAACTGATTGCAATGACGGAGTTTTTAAAGCTGCCTTGAAACTGCAAGTGGAGGCTGCTGACAAGCAAACATCTGACCTCTTTTTAAAGGCTCCCCGCAACGCTTAATATATAAGCTGGAGAGTGCAAAATCAAATTATATCTTTGATGGGTGATGCCATACAAAATCAAATACTTTCCGACATTTCCTAATGCAAATACTTTTCGATAATAGCGGATGACACAACTGATGTAAGTCAAAGAGAGCAGCTTAGTTTATCCGTTCGGTTTGTCAAAGATACCAAAGTGCACGAATAATTTTTGTGCTTTGTTTCAGTTTCTTCAACAACAGGCAAAGAACTTGCATCTACGATTCTCACCCAACTATCTCAACTTGGGCTTAATCTGGAACATACGCGTGGCCAAGGTTATGATGGCGCAAGTAACATGAGCGGAAAATATCTTGGTGTCCAGGCTAGAATAAAAGAATTGTACCCTTTGGCCATGTACACTCATTGCTGCAACGATGTTCTTAACTTGGTCATTAGTAGTGCTGCGATCGGAAATCCCGAGCGGCAAGTGCGCAAAGCTTCGCTCCGTGGCAGCAAGCAACAATAGAGATCATGCTCGCAATCTCTTTTTGCGTACGCTAGTCATCACGTTCAATCGTTCACACGCTAATCTCGGCAGAGCTTTCACGTCGCAATCTTTCTTACTATTGCTTGCTCGCGTTACACATATGATGGTGTTATTCTTCACGCACATCCCGTTCGTGGTGAATCATACAATCAACGCAACACCACCGGAGAGGTTGCAACAGTAGGCTACTTCATCGCAGTTGCCAGTTATTAGAAATGCGATGGCAACTATATCGGACATATGCGTTTTACTGTCGCGTTCTGCACAGCGCGTATCGATATTTCAAGACAATGTTGAAAGAGAAGTTTCAGGCTCGGCTTCTTCGCGACAGAAACTGAAACCAATCTTAGCCACACGCTGGGTAGAAAGACATGACTAGATCATCATTTGCGTGACACTATTGCCAGCAGATGTTTCTACACTTGAGGAATTGCAGCAGGAAAACAAGCAAGTGGAGGTTGCGACCAAAGCAGCAACTTTGCTCAATTCTGTACAGAAATGCACGTTTATATTCGTGGCTTTAGTTATGCAACACACTTCTGGTATAATCCTGCCTGTTTCAAAACTGCTGGAAAAGAAAGAATTTGATATATTTACAGTGATTGAGCTCATTGATAGTGTGCTGGATATTCTCCGACAAAACAGAAGCAATTGCAAAAACGTTTTTCATAAAATATTTGACCAAGCTAAGAATGAATGTGAAAAATATGATGCTCCACTATTGATTCCCAGAAGATGCAAAAGTCAAATATTCAGAGATAATTATCCTTCTGATGATCCTGAGCATTTTTTTCGGGAAGCCATATTTAGATCATTTAATAGTGGAAACGGAGGATAGATTCTTTGATCAGAAGCAGAAGTGCCGAAGTCTTTGGGGCTTGATACCTAAGTATTGCGACTCTTCGCCAAACACTGCTCAAGATTTAGAAAGGTTACTGGAAATATATCAGGAAGATATTGGTCCCAGAGCAGCGGTTGTTCCGGAAGTGCAGCTTTGCGTAAATAAGTGGAAGAAGGAAGATGTTAGCACTGTTCTTTCGAGTGCCATCGAGGCGCTCTGTGCTTTCCATGCTGACATGTATCCGAATGGCTACATATTGCTCAACATTATAGGCACTCTTCCTGTATCAACTGCTACAAGTGAGCGCAGTTTCAGCACCATGAGACGTCATAAAGCCTATCTAAGATCGTCGATTAGAAATAAGCGAATGACAGGATTTGCACTGCTTTCCATATACAAAGACCGCCAGATCAACAGAGAAAAAACTATGGGTGACTTTGTCGCCAGCAGTAATCGCAGATCTGATTTCGTGCTTTAGCATATATAAAATTTGTGAAAGGGATTATTTTACTAAAGAGAAAGATTTGAAATGAATATTGTATGACAAGCAACTACTTTGCTCATGGCCCTGTAGGTAGGACCAACACTTAAGAAACTATACACATTAACTGTCCACCGGTGTATTCGTGCTATCGCTACGATTCCGTTTGCCGTGACGGTTTGCTTGTAAGAGAGAGTGAGAGATGTCATGTGCTTAGTTGGCCAAATAAGCATGCATGGGTTGCTCCAAGAGCCCCCGGAAGAGCATCTGTCCCTGTCCATTCTCTCATTTCAAAATTTCTATGGCAGCATCTGTCTGTACCTTGCGCAATTATCTGTAAATTTAGTAATATGTCGGCTAAGCTTTGTTTGCTACCACTGCCTCGAATATGTTAGATGATACACTAGCAATCCGCAAACGCTTGTGCTGCCTTTTACGAGTACGTGTAGAAACTGTTGTTTCAATTTTGTTTTGGTGATTTAACAAAGGTATTTCGCTTTTGGTATCGACCAGCAACCATGTAGCGTGGCTGTGAGATAATCGTACGATCTGTAGTAGTACTGCAGTGCATTTTGCTTGTCTGCGATGTTGAAAAAAGTGCTGTTGATAATATTTCGTGGCAAATAATAGCCGACTGAGACACCAGAATTTGCTGGAAGTGGTATGAAGTAATGCTACTATATAACATAAGAGTGCTTTTAAAAACAATATCACGGGATACT
>Ga0210059_1012739_pt1 | contig 12658 bp, 9 predicted proteins | sample Ectturendosymbi2_FD_188042 | JGI IMG/M metagenome (GOLD analysis project Ga0210059, IMG submission 188042) | Ecteinascidia turbinata endosymbiont from Florida, USA - Sample 2 (SPAdes) (version 2) | ecosystem: Host-associated > Tunicates > Ascidians > Unclassified | place: Key West, Florida...
ATTCTCTGTCCTCGCTCGAGCTCGCACTTCATTTCATCTCTCTGCCCTGGAAGCGACTTTCATCAAATCTCTTAATCCTCTTCTCTGCAAACAAAAAGAATTCGTTTACTCTTTGAAGATTTCCTAAACCTCTTGAACTCTCCATTGGTTGACCGGTCCAACGTTTCGACGAGGTCCAAATTACATCTTCAACCAATGACAACTCGCCTTTCTTATCTCCTAAACCCTTTCTTATTGGCCACTGCTTTAACCAATGAGATCTCTTCTTCTCTGTATATAAACCAGTTCGGTAGTATCTCCACTTCATTCTGACGATATCCCCTGAAGAGTGTCAGACGAAAAGCTTTGGGATGAATCTCCTACTTCACGTAAACTTTTAGTAGAAACATTTTTTATGTTAGTTTCGAGTTGGTATTAGGAAATTTCACCACGGTTTGGCCCCACCTGGAAAAAATCGTTCCGATGTCCATGAGCCTTGAGTTAGTCTTATCGGCTTCTTTTTTTCATTTAACATACAAGAAAATAAGAATTTAGGTTCATGGAATGCTTCTGTTGGAATTTTACCGGGTAGTATGCACTGTCAAGCCAATAAAATTTTCGGCAAGAGGAAGAAATAGCATTGCTCTGTAAAACCTGCGGCGCGCTTTGCAATGGACGTGCCAAAAAAGCAACCTACCCTTTCCAATCGTCCTTTCACAATCGAAACCATCGCTTTGGTATTTCGTGTCACGCCGCTGTCTACGACCAGCACTTTGAGATGCGGAAATCTGGCCAAAATAAAATGACCCACATGGACGCCGTATCTGCTTAATGATACAAGATGAACAGACAAGTGAAGCGAAAAATCGTTTGATAAGAGAAAATCGAGGTTACTAATTGTCGCGAAAAACGACCCATACCCACAATGAAGACTGTTCTGAAAATGAGCAAGAGGCCTATAACGACCGTCCTGATCACGTCACACTAAGCCAGGGGCTCCCAACGTGGGGTGCATGTACCCCTAGGGGTACATTTAAGGTTAACAATAGAAGGGGGAAATATATTTATATATTATTTATTTACAAATATTTGCACATATATCAGTGAATATTATTTTCAAAAATCGTTGTATGCTTATTGTTAAATATATGTATGTTTAGTCGCGATAAAATATTTTCTCATAAGAAATTTTAGGGGTATATGGTCAAAGAAAGGTTGGGAACCCCTGCGCTAAGCTTTGCGAGTCCACTACGGCGTACGCGACTAACACAATTGGTCACTTCAAAATCTGACCACTTCGTTTTGTGCAACGATGTTTCTATGAAAGTAAAAAGCGAACGAACAGAAACCGGCATTAAAATATTCGGCGTCAAGTAAAATCAACACCACGTTTACTGAAGTTATAAGTCTTCCCACGCTCGTTTTTTTCCGGTCATCGACCGAATTTTTTTTAATGACCAAAGAAGTCATTTCGGTCATAATGTCAGAAAAGGTAGGTTAGTGAACAATGTTTATCGGTGAGTTTTAATACTATTGTAAACGGGACAAACGACCGAAATGTCTCAACGAAATAAAAACAGTTCCTGCATGTACGCCTTGCATGTGCGTCGTCACCGGAGCTTTTCCAGTAATACCCAAATGAACTACGTTTGAGAACAACATCGCTTGAAGTCCATGCATGGGTGTCGAAAAGGGGCTTGGTACCCCCCTGGATTATGAAATCGGTATTTTCCTAATAAAATTTCAGCAAAAAAGTTGTTGTTCTCTTCGTTTCAAGCAGGTAAAATCAAATTTCACCACAGTCGGCATACCCCTAGAAAAACCCTTTCAGCTACCCTGGGAAAAATCCACTATTGCCATCCCCCTTGGAAAAAATTCTTCCGACGCCATGTGTCCATGTATGTAAACCAGCTTATAAGTTCGGTTTTAGGTTTCAAACGATACAAATCGAAAACGCGCTTTCTTTTCGCGGGGAATGAAACTGACAATTCTTCCAAGTGAAACGCAGAAAAATAAGCACGAAGAGCACTGATAGCGAGCTTCACAGACTAATGTACTGTAATTAAATAAAAGTTGAAACAAATGCAAACTTTACAACGTCGTTAGCGATTGTGCAAGAGCAGAATGCACGACATGCCACGCCCAGCAAAGCAAGTAAAACCAACCTGGAAAAGTGCGTGATTTTTCCTTTCAAAAATGACACAGCGCCGCCGTAAGTCGCCACGGAATTGTCAACACCAGATGGACTACCGTGAATCAGCAACTCCAGGGAGTAAGCCAGCTTGTTTATAGTCGACATCGCTGGTTTGTCGAATGACAGCCCTGCAAAGCCGACATGCTTAGTAATAGGAAGTTCCCCGCTTTCGATAATTCTGACCCAAGCATCGAACAAACAAACACAGCTTGAAAGATAGATCACTCTATGCCACGATTTTTACGCTTCAACTGGCGATTACGTGTGTAAACTCTATGTCATAAATGGACAAATGCTTGGCGGTCATCGTTTGCAAGCGGTGTGGTGTACGTCACGTGAATCGGTAGACCCCTGTCAGGCCCGCAACCAAGGGGGGGGGGGCAACCGGGCAATTGCTTCTCACGAAATTTTCAAAAAAATGCTTAGTTATTAGGTCCAACAACAAACTACCATCAAAATCATTTTGCTCCCCCCTGAAAGTATCATCTGGTTGCGGCAGTGGTCTCAGTAGTGTTGGCAAGATTCAAGCCAGTATGTAGCTCTCCGACGCATTGAATTTAGGCGAAATTTTGAATGGTTTACGGCAGGGTGTTCAACCATGCAACACTGCTGGGACCAAATGCACATAACCAGAGTGGTCCACGGGCCATAGCTGCATGTGTCAAGCTCTGCGGGTTAGACAACCCACTGGCCACCCACAGACGATTGGCAATACTATTTGACAGCCCTAATGCCTGCTTTTTAAAATCTGGACCTTTCCGCGGGCCACAAAACTTCAGCTTCCTGGCCACGGGTTACACACCTCTGGTTTGCGGAATTTGATGTAAAAATTGCGGTGTTTGTTGGTTGGCGAAAAAGGAACCGTTTTACCAGCTGGTGCTAATTGCTGATAAATAAAAGGACACTTGCCCTAATTATAATTATGCAAACGTTGGATGCGCCTTTGAAAAGTATTTTAGAACAGGTTACTTTTCAGCCAATTTTCTACTGCAAAAGATGGGATTCGAAGTTGCAAGTTTGCTCCTATCATTCTAAACAAAACAAAAACAAACATTTGCAAAAACAAACCTATCAAAACAAACATTTGCAGTGGATATGAAACGTTTTTAAAAAAGGTCAAGCCATACAACCTGCTCGGCCAAACCGCCAACTGCCAGATCGTTTGTAAGATGAAATATTTGTTCAAGCACATCTGTGTATTTCAGCAACATATCAAAGGTCTTTCATGCGCGGAAATCCAAGATTTGTGCGAGAAAGAGTTGAACTTAATTTACACAAAATAAGATTGGCAACTTCCATCCAGGTAAATATTGCCCAGGACAAAACAACTGATGAAGATCGATTCCAAAACTACGCTTGTAAATACAGTTACATGCAACGAGGTTTTCATTCAGTCTACTTTGGGTTCAACTTAATCCATAGCAAAGTACAAAGCACGTTTGTGTAAGACACTGCACAAAATGCAAAGCAAGCCTCATTCTTTGAGCGCCTGGAAACACTCGACCTGATTACGTGCTGGCGACTTCAGGGCTCATTTCTTTGTCTTTACGTCAAAGTTTTTTTTTGTATTTAAACCAATTTTTTTCCAATTACAAATATTTGTATTAAGTTCTTTGGAAAGCCGTCGAAATGTGGTATAAAAGTACTGCATCACGGAAATTTTGATATGTGATGTTGTGTCAAAACATACAAATTTGAAAGGATTATCTCGATATAAACTACAAAAATTTGGTAAAAATATGCTATTTCAATCGAATCGCAGTTTTAAAAAATATACTGCATTTTGTGATCAAACGGGCTACCAGAACATGCATCAGTTCAAAAGATTCTTTTCTTTTTCAAAGTTTCACGTGACATAGCAAAGGGCAAAAGAAAGAGCAAGTGGTAAATCTTAAATGGATTTTTGAAACGCACTTACCGCCTGCATTGTAAACAGGATGTATTTTTCTCAAACCAACCAAGAAAGCTGTTGCTAAGGCAACGTTGAATGCGGAGGATGAACCCAAGCCTGCTCCGAATGGCAAGTTCTGGTTGCAAACTGATATTTCCACGTATGGATAGCAGTTGTCAGCGTGAGTCTGAGAACAGCGATTTACGCAGTGAAGAGCGTTCCTACTGCGGTATTCCTGTTATCAACGCTGCAGTTGAAAGTGAACGCTGAGCAAAAGAGATTGCAACAACTCTAAACAGTTGCCAGTAGCTTAGAAAAATTTCAAGGCTAATTCATCCTATTAGCATTTCAAAATAAACAAGACTTAAAAAATTAGCACATTACCGTCACATAGACAAGGTAAGTGTGGAGAAAGCAAAAGGAAACGGGTGAAAACATATAAATTAAAAGATGAATGTGGTAAATGACGAAGGATTGGTATTTCCCCTAGACAAATGGTAATAGTAGCGATTTAACACGGAACATACATTTCAGATCAAACTGTAGTAAATCTCATTTTTACTGCAAAAAAACAAACGAAAAAACAATAAAAGTACTATATAATCTTATGTTTGAGGTCGTAAAGCATCTTACAGCTGGGAAACAAGTTAATTGAGCTTTTTCTTGCAATGGTTAGCCCTTGGAAGGGCATCTCCTTCCAGATTTGTTGCTCCTAGCTTTTGTATAAAAGGGCAACCAAAGGCTTTTTCAAACTTGGCAGTATTTTTTTTTAATATTTCAAAACTTTTAACTCAAAATGTAAAAAATAATTCAGGTCTTGGGAAGAAAACTAGACTCAATTCCAATCTTGTGATGATGTTGGTAATTCAAACGCATTGATGTAATATCTGCATCACAATCTTAACAAGTCAAATCTAAAGGTTGAAGTTAACCAACACTAACACACATCTCAATCTCATCATGCCACTGCCATGCTGCAGAAAGAATTTTCTCCAGGGTGGGGGACAATAGTGGATTTTTTCAGGTGGGAGCAAAAATGGTTAAATTTCATTTTACCCACTTGAAACTAGGGAAACAACTTATTTTGCTGAAAACTTATAGGAAAACGTCAAATTTCAAAATCCAGAGGTCCAAGGCCACCCCTGCCCCCTCCTTGCGATGACCATGCCATGCTGTATAAAAATATATGAAGACATTTTGCCTTTGCACATTTTATTATTTACTTGAATTAAATAGACGTATTCGAAACTTATGACCATCAGCTTGCAACAGGCACTTAAAACAAGTTGAAATCAATACAATGATAGTAGGTAACCTAGCACACTGCCAATTTACACAAAAATTCATATGCTTGTAAATTATGCATGATGACATTGGGCTTCTTAGTTGTTCACTACCAAAGCAAATCTGGTTCTGCATTACAGCAAAAAGTTTGTTTAGCAATGAAACAGCACTGAATAGGATCCGCATTTAACACAGTAAAGATTGGAAAAAAACTTGCACTAATTCAAATTGGTAGATCACTTGTTTTGATGGTGAAAAAAAATGTTATGTTCCAAAAGCAAAGCAAATTAAATCTCAAAACTAAATTATGCAAATCTCCACTGACCAGCTATTTCAATTCATTAATTATTCAGTAGAATTTGCCTAATTCGTCACCTCAAGTGGATTAGAAAAAAGTGACGAATTAGACAAAGTGACAAATTATGCAAACAGGTGAAAACTCTATCATAGAAGCTCGTATACTTTATCGTATACTCATAGTAACTCTTATACATAGTGCTCTTATTTGCAGTAAAATACAAGTTTATGACGTTATGGTTGAATACAACAATTAATTCCTCTGCTCTATCTGGACTCCTCCATATAATCAAGCACCTTTTAAATCTTTAATAAACTTTTCTGCATTTTATCAATGGGGAGTCGGGTTGCGCTTCGAACCTCGTGTATAAATTCAATAAACAAATTGTGAGGTGCAACAATTCTCAGATAAAGATCCTTAATTTGTTTGAATTCCCATACATACTAGCTGCTTAGACAACAAAAGCGAAACCGCAAATGATGAATTAGACGAACAAAATACTTCTCAGGGATAGAAAGAGGTGACAAATTGAGCAAATTGATGAATTAGATGAACAGAAATGTACACAAAAGATAGGGATTCTGCCGGAACCCACGAAAAAGTAACGAATTAAGCGAATTGACAAATTAGACAAGTTCTACTGTAGTAGTAAGACTGCATTCTATTGATCAGAAACACAAGAAAAAATTTTCCCAATCAGTTTCTCACCTGAAAATAACATAGAATGCAACAACTAAGGGCAAGAGAAAGTAGCTTATTTTCTGGAATTACTTCAAAAGTCACGAAATTTTTTACTTCTTCCTGCCAATGTTCAAGTTCATTTTCTACTGACCCAAACTTCATACATCTTTCTTTCAAACAAGAAAGTTTCTGAATCGGAACAGAAACTGGATGTTCAATCAGATCTGGAGCTTTCACAGTTAGCTGATTGCCTCTACATCCAAGAGACAAATGTACCTGCAAAACAAACAATTTGAGAACAACAGTCAGAAGACTTTCTTTAAAAAAAAAAAATTTTTCATAAATGCAAAGAATGTTCCTGAAAAGTTAAAATAAAATTCAATATCAATAAATTATATAAATGGTACTTCAAATATTAGCCAAGTTCTTTTTAAGTAAATTACTTGTTTAAACAAAATGACTCTAAAATAGTACCAAGGTTAGTAGTGGTTCCCAGCTTTTTCCTCCTTGTGGACCAGTGAGTACATTAAGTATTTTTTGCAGACCCCAGCTGCTAAACTAATTAGTATAAGGAATTTCCATAGACTACAAAATCTCACAATAGGGAACAAATTTGATTTTAGGTTGATTAAACTGAAATCATTTTATGTGTACAATATCAACTATCGCGAATAACAAAATATTGTTCATTAGTGATATTGTACTACAAGAAAGTTATATTTCACAGACCACCCGCTTCAATTTTACAGACACCATATTAGGAATCACTGCTTTACACTAACTGAAAACGTGAAAAAAAACTGAATTTAACAGTTTCGTTCCAAGGTAATATCCATGAACAACTGCTATTGCAACCAGGCAGGTTTTGAGAGTTTGCCACATTTACACCACTTTCACAGAACACCTTGCATCTGAAACCAAACAAGGGCTTACATTTTTTAATCTGCTGTGATAGTTTTTATATGTAAATATATAAAATTTTGAAATCAGAGGATTACAGCTGGTATCCAATAGCTTCAAAATCTATAATTGGTATGTATGGTACTCATCCTGACATCTGTCTCATAAGTAGCAAGCACATAACTATAGGTAGGTTGTGAGAGAATGTAATGTAATAGTAAGTTCAGTGGTCCAGAAGTTTCAATCTGAACTTTTTTACCATCACAATATTGATTAAAAATCTTACACACAGTTTTTCTGCAAACATAAATTATTCTTTTACTGTTTCGAAGTGGTGTCACAAAAATAAACAAAATGTATTACAACAGTCTATACAGCTGGTGTTGGCAAAAGATCAAGTATGATGCAAAAAATCTAAGACATGACAATTTTAATATGCATGTGCCACACACATTACTTTCCATCATGACGAATCTGAGATATCACAAACTTGTAACTTGGTTCTCAAAAGCTTTTAAACTTGCACCATGAGAACTTTTATTTTCAGTCTACATACTTAACATCTTCGAAGTCGGCATGGTTCAGCCTAAATCAAGCAGTTTTCACGTGTCTTAGCAACGGCGTAGCACCTTTGCCAAGTGCGCTAGAGAGCTGTTCAAACCCTCAAAAGACTCGGCAAGTCTTTGATTCTGCAATAAAACAAAATTTTTTGAGGTTTTCACTTTCAGTTTTAGATTTTTTGTGAGTTACGTCATAAGTAGAGTACTTTTAAGCCTTTTTGGCCCACTTCATCTGGCCCTGGGCCCAAACCGCTAGATGGTAGTATTTCACTCAAGTTTTTAATGGAAACTAAGCTGAAATCCGAGTCTTTTCAGACTTTGGACGACTTGCCGGAGTTTTGGGGTAAAAAGTTATGACCTAAAAACAAAATATGTCATTAATCCACAAAAATTATTGATTAATTTGTTGATTTTAGATCATAATTTTTGAACCATAAATATTGGAAAGTCAATCGAGGGCTCAAAAGACTAGCCTAAAAAATAAACAAATTAATTACTTATCCTAATTATGGGATTAACCAATTATTTTGTTTAATTTAGATCATAACTTTTGAACCCGAACCCTAGCAAGTCATCCAAAGTATCAAAATACTTGGATTTTAGCCTAGTTTCCAATAAAAACTGGAGCGAAATATTACCATCTAGCGGTTTGGGCCCAGGGTTGGATGAAGTAGGACAAAGTGGCCTAAAAATACGCCACTTATGACATCACTCACAAAAAATTTGAAGCATAAAAACCAAACATTTTTTTCATTACAGACTGAAAGACTTGCAAAGTCTTTTCATGGTTTGAACAGCTCTCTAGCGCTTTTGGCACCAGAGTTATGCCCGTGCAAAGACATGTGTAACCGCTTGATTTTGCACGAACTGCTTGGATTAACTTGGCAATGAAGGCTGAAGGTGTTAAATATACAAACTTACAAAAGAATAAGATTATAACAGGTATCTAAAAGAAAACTTTTCCTTCAGATTTGATCTTGTATGTAGCCTGGGAGCTACTGTTGCAACCTCTCGGTTGACATTGCATTGAATGTGCGATTCACCACAACCAGGATCTATGTGAAACATGACACCCATATATATGTGGAATGAACAAGCAATAATAGTGTGACCGTGGCGTGTAATCTCTGTCGATGCCAACATGTGAATGATTGAACGTAATGACTAGCGTACGCAAAGAGTGAGTACGGCGTGTAATCTCCATCGTTGCTTGCTGCCACATTGTGAAGCTTTGTGCACGTGCCCCACAGGCTTTCCAATCGCAACAAAATAGTGCTGTGACCAGGATGCGAAAGTTGTCCCAAGTGCAACCTTCACAAAGAATGTGTGATTGGTGCGGTTTGTTATGAAAAGGAGGGGATATTGTTGCAACCTCTCGGTTGATGTTGTATTCAATGTGCAATTGGATTTGTGTGAATAATAACATCCATACAAGATACATATGTGCCGTGAACAAGCAATAATAGAGTCATCCTGGCATGTAATCTGTGTCAATGCTAACATATGAATGATTGAACATAATGACTAGCGTATGCAAAGAGTGAGCACAGCGCGTGATCTCTATTGTTGCTTGCTGCCAGTGTGAAACTTTGTGCACTTGCTGCTTGTGCTTTCCGATCACAACACTATGGCCATCTTTATCGTGTATGTATTAGGATATACCATAGTAATGAAAGTTTGGATAACACTAATTGGAGGGCCGGAGAGCCGTGTTTCCAAATGAAAAACGTGAACTTTCGGCGGGGTGCACTTAAGACAGAAGGGCGGGCTGCACAAAAATGCGGTCCGACAGGTTGCAAAAAGGGGTGGGGCGGGCTGCAGAAAAGGGCAGCCTCTGGCCCGCCCTTTTCCGTAGGCTAGCTTAATGTGCAGCCTACTGGCCTGTCCTGTTGAGAAGCCTGCCGGCCTGCCCTTCTGTGCAGCTTGCCAGCCCACAGAAAATTCATGCTTTTAATTTGGCAACACAGCCCTCCAGCCCGCCGTTTAGTGTTTTCCTGAAAGTTTTCAAAAAGGTCAGCAACAATTTTCAGTTAGCATTAATTAATACAAAAATTATGAAAACCCTTTTGTTGGTGCATGACACTACAGGTAACAGTGTCAAAAATTAATTGCTTGTTTGCCGTGAAATCTAACCAGGGGTTGGTAAGGCATTCATGAATTTTTATATGATTGCAAAGGTGGGTATCAAAATTTATATACGTTATCTGCAAATAAAAAAAAAATGTTAAATGCTGGCAATGCTTTTAGTCAATTCATAACAGTACTGTTTTTAAACTGAGAATTGAAATTACACAGCAAACATATGTACACTTACGAAAATAGTTCCATCAAGAGCACATGCAATTGCTTTCCTTCCGTGCACAACTGCATGTTCACCATGAAGAATTACTTTTCCAGGTGCTGATGTTACCACTCTTGAAATGTCCATAAATAATTAAAAACTGAAGGAAAAACCAACAATCAATGCACAATTAAGGCTGTCATAACAAATAGGCCTTACAGAATCGTAATGTAGTTAGCCTACTATAGTTGCTTAGTTCTTCAAGTAGGCTAACTTGCGGAAATAACACACTAATTTTGGTAGCTGAATAGACCGATATCCACTCAGGGCTCCCATCGATCTGGACTCAAAAATAAGGACAACTGGGAAAGAAAATAAGATAAGAAGGAATAGAAATTGCTGAACGAAATGTATTCAAAATTTGATCGTCAATCATATTTTGTACTAGGTTATAGGAACGATCTGCTTTGGCAATGCTTTGTCCTTAGGTTAGAGACTACTACTTCGTGCATTTCACTGCAGCTGCAGTACTTTCACTTGTAGGACTAGGATGGACTTGACTGTCCTTTCACAAAGGCTGTTCAACACTTTAGTTCAGTGTTTCAAAACAACAGAGAACACCCTTCCACAAACGCATTGCTGACTAGAGTAGATAAGACAAAAGGCAGTGTCTAGCGGTACGGCACTCTCAACAGTGCTCCATGTAATACCAAGGTAAAGTGAGCCCGACTTTTCCAGCCGCACTTTTTTCAGTGGATGCGAGGTTGGCGCGTAAAATTGAAAGACCTCAAACAGGGATAAAATGACCTGTTACGACAAAATAAACGTATAGTGAATTTAACTTTTCGCATTCTGACTTGCCGTTTCCTACTCGCTGTTGTATCCCGTTCGTGAGATCTGGTTTGTGTCAACTTGTCATTCGCGTCAAGGGATTTCGTGTGTGCGCGCTCCACTGCGACCTCGCAATAACCTCGATTACGCATTGCATTAATCGGATTTGTCCATCGGCGTGGACACCACGTTTTCAGAGAGTCGAGTTGTGTATCGCCAGCGCACGGACCACGTTGGCTGTTTCTGCTGTCGCGCCATTGTAAAGCTATTTCTGCTGCTGCTAATCAAAAGCCTTTTGTAAATAAAGATTTGTGCACCAGGAAATCTGTGAAACGAACTACCAAAGTGGTGAGAGCCAAACGCGTTGCTTCGGTTTGGCAACTTAAAATGTCAGGCAGTTTTAGTAGGGAGTTAAATCAGTACTCATACAACGACTAGGCTGCCTCGTTGGTAACGTTTGGGGAAACCAGCATCTCTGCATGCAACAACAGTCATTCCTCGGAAGCAACGTCTACGCTGGGCAACACCCCAAACCTCAACATTGGGTTCCTACACAAAAGGAAACCCCTACATTGGTTCATCAGACCGGGACTACCACAGTGGTTCCGAGACCGAAACTCTCAATTGCTTCATCTGACCGGGAATTCTACATTAGTTCTGCTGAGTGGAAAAGCTACCTTGCTTCCTACGCTTTTCTTTGCACTTCACAAGCAAGATTCTGCAAGTGGAAGTTTCAAGCTGCAATTTGCTTTAAACCTGCATTCAGTTCCCGTGGTGCACTTCGCTTTGATCGACGCTAACTGAAGGATATCATCTTTCTCGCGTGGTTTCGGACTACTTGGCTTTTGCATGCCACGCATTTGGATTCATGTCCTTCGGCGATTTCTGGACCTTTCTGGATCTATCGCACCGTTTCTACAAGCTTCAACTTTTGCTGACGAAGCTATTGCAATGTTCGATTGCTCGCCGAGGACCAAGTAAGACTGTTTCATTTATTTAAATCGAACAAAAAAACTTTATCGGCTGGCATTTTTGCCTTTATCAAGCCACGCCGTACGACGACATCGCATTCAAGCTATTTACGAACTTGCAAACTTTTTATGCCACAACGAGGCCCAATTTTGCATTTTTAACCTTTTCTCGCTGCCTTTTACTGTAACCTGCCTGCACTTGGCAGCTCTCACTCCATCAGTCGCTGACTAAAATTGCGAACTTGCTACTTTTTGCTAATTTTCTGTTGCCTTTTTGTGTGGTACTGATTTATTTGTTTAATCGTTATTTTTTTTACTTGATTGCTGCTGCTGATTTCATTTACTCCCATTATTGCCTGAGTTTGTTGCTAGCCTGTTTTTCTTAGCTCATTCCTTGTGCTGTCACATAGCTCAGGTACTTTTTTGTAAGACAGACTTTTCATTTTTTTACACGTTTTCTGTCAAGTTGCTAAAGCATTGCCGCATATCGCAAATTCTGATTCGACTGACCGATTTATTTTCCTGTTAACGTTAGCAGTTTTCGCTTGGAGTTTCTAATCCCCATTTGTTTATTCTCGGTAACTACGTAAACAAGCACACTGTCGCGATCCGTTGTGCAAACTACCTTTTCAAAAAGTTGCGAGTCATAGCCCGTTTCACTTCACGCCACCACAGTCCGCTTACGCTAGGCAGGGCCGGATTAAGGGGGGGCAACGGGGGCAATTGCCCCGGGCCCCCCGCTGCAAGGGGGCCCCCCGTGATGAAATTTATTTGTTTCAAATAAAATA
>Ga0210059_1012740_pt1 | contig 12658 bp, 9 predicted proteins | sample Ectturendosymbi2_FD_188042 | JGI IMG/M metagenome (GOLD analysis project Ga0210059, IMG submission 188042) | Ecteinascidia turbinata endosymbiont from Florida, USA - Sample 2 (SPAdes) (version 2) | ecosystem: Host-associated > Tunicates > Ascidians > Unclassified | place: Key West, Florida...
CAATCAGGCGACAAGACCATAAAAAACCAGGACAAATTCGTACTAAAGTAGCTACAAAAAATCTGTCGGCTCTTTGTCCTGTTGCTGAAATCTCGGGTCATCGACTCGTCAGGTGGATGAATTGCCGTGTAAACGAATGGCTTCGCTGTATAAGTGTGCTACTTCATCATCCATGATCCGCAGAAATCATTAGATCTGTTTTGCGCTTTTTAGAAAAACGCGAGTCATCGTCAAGCTCATCGTCAAGCTCATCGTCAAGCTCATCGTCAAGCTCATCGTCTGACGAGGAAAGAACAGCTGAAAGAGTAGGTGTATTATGTACATACATAAGACTGAACCGTAAATCTTGTTTCTAAAATTTCCAGATGTTATTCACAAAATCTAACTCGTCAATAAGATAAGTTGTATTTTTCTTTTAAGATATCAGCTCAGCAAATAACTGAAGAAGACTCCGCAACTACTACAATAATAACGGAGGAAACCATAGTGACCACAACTCATCAAAAAAGAAAGTATGATTTTTGTTCAAAACGCTTTGGTTTGAGTCGCACTTAGTTTACAGGTTTCATTGTTCCTTCAGTTTTAACAACACTCAGCAAATGAAGCCGAAATATTGTGGTGCAGCTTGAAGCTTTATGCTTCATTTTAATTTTTTTCTGAGTTCTCATCGTGTGCAATCCACATTTTAGTAAGGTAAATTTACGTTACATAAAAAAAGTGTAACTATGAACAAGTGAAACATTCTGACAAAGTAGCATAAGCAATGTATTCTTGCATTTGCAAAAGTAATTAAGTAAAAATCGAATTTACTTTTAGCCGATTCAAGACATGCGTTTTCATTTAAACTTTTCTGTCAGTTTTTGAGCGCACTCCGCAAAATGCTTTTCAAAAGAACTTTTCAAAAAATGAACTCTTGAAAAGAGAACTACTCCTTGTAGCACAATTCTTTAGAAAAAAAACTAAATCAAGTAATAAATTTCTTTGGTAAACTATAACTCAATTAACCCAATCCTTTGATAGAACGTAACTCAAGAAAATCACTATCGTTTGGTAAAAATAACTCATAAATATTTGATCAAATTTCAAGTTACAACGTAATTTTTTGATAGAAAATCGAGGCACAACATTAAATTTTTGTCTGGATGGAAAAGACAAGTCACACTGAATGACCTGTTTAAAGCTGGTGTTGTCAGTGAAGATACCATTGAAAAGCTAGAAGAAGGTAAAAGATCTTATAACATTTTCGTTTTTTCAAATGCTTTGAGAAGTAACCGACAGGTTTTCAAGCTACAGGATTTTTGAGGTAAATCGTTTCTTTAATCAAGTACTTGCTTAGCTCGACAACCTGTTTTGCACTGTGAATTGGTGCAAAGTAGGCATTATTTCCTCGGACCGGCCTCCAAGATGTGGCAGATAAATACCGTACATCAAATATAAAATAACGAATTTTATATGCATGTCAATTTAATGCAACTCTCCATAGCGCTGAATTACCGAGAGCCTTAAGCTTGTTTCTCTGCAACGTGATGGCCTCATCTTGGGGTGATAGTAGACAATGACACCCTCAGTGTATTTCTTAATTCCAGTCTGCTTCGCGACATTGTCTTGGTTGCTGTCACTACAGAAAATCCCACTTCACAAAGGCATTATTTTATTCTCGAAAATAAATTTTTCTTTCTGTGTGAACCGGCAACAAATCCATCGCGAATCAGTACCGGGCCACAAACAAGTGGTTTCCGACACGGGCTCAAGCATGTTTATCTGTTGTCACTCATTAGCAGAACTGTTAAGCCGTGTGAGAAGCTTTATACTTTTTGACTGACAGTAACAAATGCAGAATTAAAATGCTAAAGTGCAAAAATATGCGGCTTGTTTCTGGTCTTTTAGCTCAAGGTGACTTCTTGCTCCTAATTTTAAATCAAATCCACTTTTTTCGTCAGAAGAATAGGTTAAAGCAGCGTTTTTGAAGCCGGAAAAAGTTTTAACGATATTTTTATTGTTTGCTGCATCTTCACGAAAAGAGTTAAGATCTGTTGTAACGAACTAAAAAGCTTCGTCAACAAGTTTGACAAACTTGGTGTTTTTCTGGTTTTAAGTGCAAATAGGAGCAACATCCATTTGGAACAGACACTATCTGTTCACACATTACCAAAGTTGAATTAGGCGTGTGCCGTAAAGATTCAAAACAGTTTCTGGCTACCTTGCACTTTAATTTGAGGCTAAGAAAATTATTTTATTTTGAAAAATAGGATATTTTTTCTAGTAAATTAAACTGTCACATGCTGCAAGGTCAAAACAAACATTTCCTAATATTTGTGTGATTTTAGCTGATTCGCCATTCACTCCCTTATTTGTTCAAAATTACATTTTTTATGAAAACACATAAGATTTGCAGATAAAAGAATCTCTTTTTTCATAGAAGTGATTTGTGTCATCGATAAACCTAAAAGCGACCGAAGCACTTAATCTGATATTACTTGTTCTGCTCTCATTAAAACAGGCAAAATTGAAGAGGCAGATGTGGAGAAGTCGTTGAATCAGTACTTGGTTGGTGATCAACCCATAGCAGGATTGATAATGTCGGATACTGGAGAGAAGGTTTCCATTTATGATGCTTGGAAGAGGAACCTCATCAGACGAGGTATCACAATGTGTTCGAAACCACGCGAACTGCTCTGAAAACGTTACGTTCAATTGACTCTGATCGTACTGCGTCACACAAAAACCACGTTTGCGCAGAAAAATGTTATTTTGACAAACATCAATTATTCTAATTAACGCAGGGGTACCCTGTCCAGCTTAGGACACATGGATTCCTCATTTATTACCTGCAAATGTGGTCACCGAAATCTGCACTTTGCAGTAGGTGCTTTTTTCTCAGAAGTAACGAAGATATCTGGTCATCTTCTCCGTTATTCGGCTTAAAGAGGATTTTACGAGGTTCGGGTCCAATCTTGGGAGAACTTATCTCCGTCAATAATGTTACATCAAACGGTTGTTTCATATGACAACGATTGCTTCGATTTTCTTTTTGCATAAAAATCTGCAATCAACAAAGAAAAGAAACTGACGTCGATTGACAAAAAATAATACTTTTCCGTATTTTTCACTTTTTTCTTGGGTATTCGGTGTATACGTTGTTTCTCAATAAAACTGCATTTTTTTCTGCGTTTCGTTGATTAAAAGCCATTAGATCAGATGGAATAAAATTTTTAGACGTTGTGTGCTTTACAGTAGGCCCAGATTCATGACAAAATGAGTTTTTTCGATTAACAAATGGAAAAGAGAAATAAAAAAGGTTTCCAATTTTAGACATGATTATTTTTCGCGTAAAAGAAAAGTTAACCGAAGAGGGTGAACTCAGTGAATTGCCGAACTTTAACCCGATTTTTGATAAACACAAAACAATGCCTTTACTTGATCACAAAATAAAGCAGGTTAGCACCATCCAAATCAGAATTGTTGCTCAGGAAAAATGATCTGACGAACTTTTTAAGTTTAAATCTGATCTTGAGTTTCATGCGTTCAAGCACATGTGGTGGGAAATGCGACTGTCTTAGTATAATGGATGCAGAATTTTTTCCCAAATGCAAATTTGGTTTCGCGCATTCCTTGTTGCTCAAACAAACTTTATTGACCTCCACGTCCCCTCTGAAATTATCGTGATGTCTTCAGGAACTTCGATCAGTTTGCTGGAAGCGCAAGCTGCGACCGGTCGCATAATCGACCCCAAGAACGGCGAGCGCATGTCTGTGCATGAAGCATCACAGAAGCGAGTGATTGACCGTCAGTTTGAAACAGTCTTGGCCAGGTCTGTATGGAATTTGCTCATATTTAAATATATTTTTTCATCAAACTATCACTCTTCTGTTTTCAAATAATAAGCATTTTCGTGGGTTCTTCGTCATGCTGCATAATTTAACTTTCCTTAAATCATGCTTTGCTGCCTAATGTCTTACCACCGGCTACAACATGATAAAACTCAAGTGAAAGGACCTCAAACAATACGTACCTATAGAAATTGTTGTTTATTTGGTAATTCAACTTTTGCTTTTAGTAGCATTCTACTTGATTATTACATTCAGTTCAAAGGCAACTGACATCTGCATTTGCATAAATAAAAAACTTGATCATTTTTTGCTTATAGGGCGGAACGTGCAGTGTATGGTTACAAAACACGGCTCAGCAACGATACATTGTCCTTATTTGAGGCAATGAAAAAAGGTCTTGTCGTCGAGAATCACGGAATCAGACTTCTTGAAGCTCAGATTGCCACTGGAGGTACGTTTCAACTGTACACGTGATCCTTATATTGATAGATAACCCTCAGAAGACATACAGGAGTGGTATAATTCTCCGACAGGTACGCAAGTACACGTCAGGTTTTCTCTGCGCTGGCGACGTTGCGCACTGCTCTTATGTTAAATGAACGAGCTAATCAGTTCGCCCACAGGGTGTAGGAAGCCTAGCGATGCTGAAAATTATAAAAAGAACAACGAAATCAGGAATTATTTGAGTTAAACATATGTGCAATGAACCTAGAAATATTGTAACAGTTTAAACAAATACGGGAATATTTCGCTTATATTTGTTTTCCAAAATGTATAACAGTCGGTCACTCCAACATGATAGCCTTTTTCTTCTGCAAAATCCTAACGATGCTCTTGATGTGAGAAACAAAATGGTTAAATAAGAAGGCAATCGATTTTGAGCATTTGAAGTTTAACGAAGTTTTCTATGCACTTAACAAAACTTTCAAAATACGTCCTGCGCTTGTGGGTTGTTTGACTATCCCGGTTGGAGGTTTGAGAGGATGCTTGGTTCGCTTCTGCCGCGGTAAGTCGCCCCTGGCAACCAAGCAAGCATGTCGTAATTGTAAAATAAGTCAACAGGAATTTTGAAACGACATTTTCAGGAATCATTGATCCGAACGCCAACCATAGACTACCGGTAGAAGTCGCCTTCGAACGTGGCTTGTTCGACCAAAAATTGCACGAGATACTTGAAGATCCTTCGGACGACACACGAGGTTTCTTCGACCCCAACACTGAGGAAAACCTCACGTATCTTGAACTTATGCAAAGGTTAGTTCAGGGTGTTTTTAAGGTGTTTTAAGGACCCGATTCGGGTCCCTACAATTGAAAGTATAACAAATACTCCAAACTACTGAAATTATTTGCGATAAATGTTCTTTCTGTCCCTTGGTTCATTAGACACAGCACATTCACTGGACAAAAGTAAAAAAACGGTTGCACTAAGTTTTATTTTGCAAACTTGGAAGTGGACAAACGAAAAAACTTTTGAAACCCCTACTTTGGATAAGTTTCATGAACATTTTGAAAAAAGGCTTCGGTCAAGACCCTGTAATTTCTCAAATAAGGTAATATTGTCAACTGGTGAAAGAACTTCTTTTCCACGCGTTTAACATTTTGCTTCTTTTTACAACTACAGTGTAACCGATATGTGAAGAAGATTTTTTGTGTTTGTAGATGCGTCATCGATCAAGACACCGGTCTGCGTCTCCTTCCTTTCCAAGTTTCTCCAAGAAAAGCCGCTTTGAAAATGTCAAAAGTAAACTGAGTTACTTTGCCTGAGGCAGACATCTGTGCAACCAGCCGTAGTTCTGAGTAACTTAAGAGCACTTTCGTTGCTGATCTACATAACTTTGATGGAACGAGCTCGGTTGCAATGATTGGGCTGCAACCACTCGTACCAAACAGTCACCCAGCTTGCTCAATTAATTCTTGATTTCGAAATCCTTTCACATCTTCTTTAGACAGAGGTTTTCAGACTGAAATCGTTTTCTTCTTCATTCAATCGATGTTGGCGTCAATTACTAACCGAATTTACAGAAGTTACGAACGCAAACGTCTATAAGTGATTCTTGGTCAAGTTACTTATAGGGTCGTCGACTTAAATTTCGCTGCTTACCGTTACATTAGAACGTTTATTACACTAAGACTGCCACACCATTCACCGACTTTGTTTTGTCAACGGAATTAGGTAGTTTTTGAATCGGCTACGAAGCGACAAGTTTTACTGCAAGATCTTCTCGCGGCCGACTTGTTAGACTCCACAACGGCCCTAAAATTTGACGAAGGAAAAATGACTTCTGAAGAAGTTAAGACCATGGTTGCCGATCTCAAAGTGTATGTGGACGGAACTCTGCCCATTGCCGGAATAATTAGTTCAACAACAGGTAATTATTACTGGAGGTTCATCGACGTGTGTGCTTAGTTCTCACAAAATAATTTCCTTAGCATTTTAAAACAGTTTAAAAAGTTTCTTTGATTTTGAGAGCATTTTGAAATAATCCCAAGCGTTCTTAAAACTTTTATTGTTCCTGAAGCGTCTATTTAGTCGTTTCGAGATTATTAAGACAAAAACGTATTTGTTCAGGTGTTGCACCAAACAAAACTTTTGCCGAAACTAACTGCGGACCGTTTCAAAAACTATAAATGTGGTGGTATGAGTAGTCGGTTGAGCTACAGACAAGGCGTGAAGAACTACGATTACTCTGGCCAGCCATGTGAACTGTACAGTAGTTTAAAGTGTAACCGAATTAAATGATAATTAATTTTTGAAAATGCAGGAGAAAAAATGAGCATTGTTGAAGCCAGTCGAGGGGGCTTGATTCGTAAAGGAACAGCTTATGAACTGTTGGAAGCCCAAGCCGCATGCGGGAAGTTAATGGACGTTCAGTCTGGCAAAGCAGTGTCCGTGGAAACCGCAATGCGCAGCGGAATCCTAGATAGGTTTGAAGCTTAACTTTAAGAGTGCTTGTATTTCTTCAATAAACGTTAACTGATGTGACCGTTCAACTTCTTAATGTGCTTTTAACCAAACGCTCGACGTTCACAGTATACATGGATTTGGCTTTTAATTCTTAAATATGCTGGCAATCGTGAAAGTACTGCGCGACAACTACGAGCTGATTCTTGGTTTGTATAAAGTTTTAGTATTTGGTGAGTCATGCTGAGAATAGGAGCTAAACGAGGCTGTAAAGCTTTCAGTTACGATAAGCGTTTTAAAGCGTTTCAAACTTTTTATAACACTTTGCTCCAATATCTAGAAACGCCACTTGCACTTCATGAAACTTAAGCGGTCGTTATTTTTATTTCATTCATGCAACAAATAGATTACTTTTCCATCAGATCTACAACTTGGTTGTTTTTTGAATTTTTTCTGTGTTGTTTTATTCTCTAGATTTGATCACTCAAAACATCTAGCAATATTTTTGAAAGTTTTTTCCGTCACTCTCCATGATTGTAATGTAGCAGCTACCGACTGCAATTCTCGATGAAGCAGCTGCCAGCATTATTTTGTTCTTTGGGGTGATTAGAGAAATACCATCGGATGTTATTTGGATTTATTTACACTGTTGCAGAGAATTCGAAGATGTTGTTGTTCGAGCGGATCGAGCTGTTTCTGGGTACAAGGAACCATTTAAACGCGATGTTCTGTCACTGTGTGAAGCAATGTCACGCCATTTAGTGGTGGAGAAACACGCCATACGGTAGGTTCTGTGATATTTTCTGACTCCCCAACTTTCTTCGTTTCTACAGCAGAGGTGATAATACGCCAGAGCGCAGAGTGTACGTGACAGCATTCGTTTCCAAAACTTGTTGGTAGACAAATTGCTTTGAACATGTTCTGCTGATTTCAACCATCGCAAACATCTCCCCAGATTACTTGAAGCTCAGATCGCCACTGGCGGCATTGTCGACATGAAGTCACCCGTGCGTATCAGCGTGCAGGTGGCGCAAAAGAGAGGCATGCTTGAAGCAAGGATTGCACGAAAGCTCAGCAGGCGAGAGACCGCTAGTTATTACGATCCCATGACAGGAGAAAATTTGAACTATTCTGAGCTGATGGGAAGGTAAATACAACATGTTTCTTCGCTTGACGGTTCGACATGTTAACGATTAACTAAATTATGAAAACGTTAATCAACGAGTGCAACACTAACAAACAATTTATTGAACAAGGTTGGGTTTCTTTCCTCTTTCAGCGTGATTGTAATGTCAACATGCAAAGTGAAGTGGTAGTAAAACAAACAGGACAAGATTTAGAAGTTGCAGTAAGCACCACTACCAACAAAATAGTTTGTTCTTCCAACACTAAGGTATTTAGTTTATGTAAAATTATTGCGAGTGTTGTATTAAAGTAAATAAGCGCAGTAGTTTTTCTATATGTCATGATAGGTTGCTCTCAGTCCAGTGAAGCATTCCCATCGGTTGGCGATTTAACTACTTCTTTCTACTTTGATTTATGGCATGTTTCTGAAATAAAACAACTTTGATTCAGACAGAGAAAAAATGCAAGATATATGCGAAGTTTTCAAAATCAATATTTGGTCAAACTATTCAAATGGGATATTAATGATTTCTTCAGGTGTGTCTTGGACAAGGATTCCAACTTGTTATTTTTGATGGTCGAGGGAGGTACTGTGACGCAGAACATCCGTCCTTTCGAACCTGAACCGGAAACAATGAAAATCAGAGAAAAGTCGCACGCCAAGCTAACCACCGAGGTAAGTCATACAATGTACATGAAGACACGAACTTCAGATGCTCAAAACATCTTCGCTCGTTGCATAAGAGAAACCACACCATTTAGTTTCATACGAGGATTCTTTCTTTGCGCAGGTTGTTGAAGCAAAGTCAAAGAAGTCACGAAAATCGAGCGAGGAGAAAACGAAGCCGGGTAGGTGAAATATGTGATCAAGGATAAACTTCTACTTTCATCGTTGAAACTGATTTTTGGCTTAACTTCAGCATTCGTGGTATACTTTGTAAAAGAGCCCTTAATTTTAGAAACTAAGTCAAAATCGACAGTACCGAAAACCACTTCGCTTACCAAAGTCACATGGCAGCAGCGCACCAACTTCAGTTGTGTTTATTCAATTTTAACGGTTTTTCTGATGCTATACTTTTAACTCTATCTCAAACAAGACCAGCCCCCCAAACAAAGCTCTAAGCCCCCCAAATTGAAATATGAAACACTCGATCAGTGGAGTTTTTATCAAATTTTTAGAATTTCAAGAACCCCTGCCCAAATGTATAGCTCCCTGATGAAGACTGTCTAGCGACGGTTCTGTCACAAACGCTGCCTTGAACTTAAGATTTGTTTATCAAATACAGACTCTCCAACACCTCCGCCTCCTTCAAGTCCAGCTATTCTTAGTAGAAGAGTTGTGATCGTGGATCCAAACACGGGAGATGAGATGACAGTCCAGGAAGCCCTCAAGCAAAATCTAATCGACAAAGACATGGCTCGAGAGCTTCTTGCGCAAGAAGGAGAATGGGAGGAGGATCAGTAAAGAGCTAGGAAAGCGCATTGACATTGCCGACTAGAGAACACCGTGAAACTAAGCATTTTCAAGCATTTTTGTCAAAAGTTCAAAGGACTGAAAAGTTTTATTAACTTTACACATGATTTCATCCTCTAGTTATCGCACATTTTGCAACTGCTTGTGGGTGGTGCAAGTAATTTCGGTTGGTTTTCAACATAAAAGTGCATGATAGGCCACAATATTTTGTAAAATTTCTAGTCTTGGTGCACCGAAAAATTATGCTAAACAATCACTTTTCAACTGCTTACCTTCATATATTTGCTTTTTGTGTGTTGGTTAGCATTGACACCTAACATTGACATTTGGTGACTGAACATAAGGCTGACTCAACTACTGTAATGACTACGTAATGACTAACAATACAGGATGGCGAAATTGTCAAGCTCTGCTCAATTGACGAGATCGCAATCGATTCGTATGTTGCTAAGACAGATAAATTTTAACATATTTTGTTTATCTTTTTGTCGCTGCAGTCTTTGTTGCATTGTTCTAGGCATTTAAGCCCTTTATTGTGTACTGTTAGGATAATGTCAGAACTTGCAAATGTGCGACGAAAACGCCGCTGGCGGCGCCCAAGGTACGGTTCCTTGCTGTTTGCCAAAGCAGAGTGGCAGGTAAGTACAAGAATGGGTGCCTTTGTTCCTATACGTCGCGTTTATGTGACTAGAAAAACAGAAAGCTAAGCATTTAAACATTGCCATGATGGAAGCTCCATAGCAGATTGTGTTTATGTGTGTCGCTTTGTTATCGTTCAGTTGACCTCCACACCATTAACGCTTGTACACTTTGCTCAAGATGTGCACTTATTAACCGCCAATATATTGCACTTACCGTTTGTGAAACTTGCTCTACAAAGCATTTGCTCTACCAACAGGACTTAAACAATCTTGCTCGTAACGGAATAATGCAGCGTGTTTGAAACATATCCATTGCATTTCGGTAGTCATTTATTTGGATTTATGGTAATGCAAATGTATGTGTATTGCTTTTTTGCGACAAAATAATGGTTCCCACAGTCAGTAGATCATACAACATTGCGTAGAATGTAGGCTAATGCGGAAGCTATAGCATAATTTAAAGTAAGTTTCCACACAAGCAATGAACATTTACTGGTTCCTTTGCCACAAAGGATTGGTGAAAGACCATGAAGTCATTCAGTCTACCAACCCTGCAATACAGCTTCAGTACCATCATAAGTAGTCAGTGAAAAGAAAAGGTGATAAAAAACAAAGACACATGATCTTTACAGATGAGTGCATGCCTATGTACAGCACTGTCACCTAAAAGATTCGTTGCACTGATACATGCGTCGTAGGCATAATGTAACTTATTTTATTCATACACCACAGGCCCATATTATATTAAGGAGGTCCGTATAGACGTATAGTGATACAAAAGAAACAAAAGCAGAACAAAGGAGGCGTGTGCGTGAATACATACACATAAGCAGCATGGGGTGAGAACAAACGCTCAGAAAAACGAGGCAACTGTTGGGAAGATTTTCATTGCACTGAAGTATCCCAAAATAGGTAAAAAGCAAAAAGATTTGTATGAGCATCAACCATCTGAAGTGAGCGGATAAAACACTGAAGATGAGCGCCGTTGAACAAGTGCATGCAGACCGTTTTTAATCAAAACAGCCACTGCATTGAAAAAATGAGTATCCTGACACGGCAGAAGACTTACGTTTTTGAAAATCTGAAGCTAAATTCTATAGGCATTTGAAATGGACCTCAAGTCTGGCATAAACAGGTGAACAATATCAAAAAATTATAATTTTTATACGCATAAATATATCTATACGTAGTCGTATCATACAAGACTGTGTGTGCCTGTTCCACAGTAGGCAGGTCCACATTAGTACGCAACAAATACAAAACAAATTATTTTTACTGTTGTCCAAAACAGATGGAAAAAGCCTTGTGGCCTGTTAGTAGTTTAGAGAAGTCACCTCAGTTGTCTCTAAATACTATTGTCATCGTTCAAGCAGACATGAAGCCACATACGAAGATTTTTAACACTCTCAGCTAAGTCAACACATATACCGTAAATAAACTTTTCAGTGATTGGATATCTGTTTGTTTTCGAAAGGAAACTACACCAGTCGATTTTTGCAGTTGGAAAAGAATTTCACATTCTGCAGCACAGTTACAGTACAATAAATGTTCAAAAAACATTGAAGACAACTTCTGCTGTGGCAAAACTCACATGTATCAACAGCACACACAATGTTTTTCATGAGCATGCTTGCTGCAGAACATCTTGTTTTTAGTTAAGTGAACTGAGAGACCATCAAGGTACGCCAAAAATAATTGCAGATTCAGGAACTCCTTTCCTCACACCATTGGTTACAATGAAGAAGTGCGAAATGCACGTGCCCCCACCTTCCTTACGTTACGAAGTCTGGTTCTTGTAACAACTAAGCAACATTCTTATACCATGCTCCATGCGCATAATATTACGCACGGTTAGCTTTTGAATGGCACACTGTGCTTAGTTTCTCCAAATGTCTCAAACGCACCAAAAACACGAATAACACTGAGCTGCTATTTTTCACGTGCAAGACCGCTCCAACATTTATGGCTCACCTCTTCGAATATCGAAACGAGGGTCTTGTCTTCCGGAAAATGTTGCAAAGACCGACGAAAGGCCTTAAACTTCTAGCATGCCATAAACAGCACTTTAAAATAATTGAATATTTTCAAACCTTTTAAATGCACTTCAAACTCGCGACAGAATATATGCTTGAGCAGCGCAAGGATATCTAAGACAGAGAGGGTTTCAAAAGTATTTAGAAAGACAGCGTGTTTAGATATCTCTGGTGGGATGCTGTAAGCTCCTCGCCAAAGAAGGACCGGGGCTTCGAGGGGCGAGTGATGCTACCTTGGTTACTTGGCATATCACAGTTTGTTTTGGCAAAAGTACACAACTCTTTGTATTGTTGTGCCTTGACCCCAAACTGATATTATCTTTGGTGCTGATAAACGGAAAATTCCAGTCCGGAATGTAATTTTCAAATAGTTTGGAAATCACTGCGGTTAGAAAAACAAGTTTGCAGTGATGACGATCACTTCCGTCATCATTCTTATTTCTGCAGATGGGCACAAATGCGGTATTAATGCCTCCGTTTAAAATATTGTAATACATTACACACACAGGCACGGGGGTCAAGCAGATGCTGGGACCAATGCACGAAATACGGGTGACCTCTCTGATTTTGGATGTCAAACCTGAAGCCCAAATTATAGCACAATTTTATAATTATACTCAATGCGTGGACGTAGATATCAATGCAAATGATTC
>Ga0210059_1012742_pt1 | contig 12658 bp, 5 predicted proteins | sample Ectturendosymbi2_FD_188042 | JGI IMG/M metagenome (GOLD analysis project Ga0210059, IMG submission 188042) | Ecteinascidia turbinata endosymbiont from Florida, USA - Sample 2 (SPAdes) (version 2) | ecosystem: Host-associated > Tunicates > Ascidians > Unclassified | place: Key West, Florida...
CTAACAATAGTGTTAAGAATGTGTCTGTAACCCTATGGTTCTGTCTTAATGCAGTTGCAAAAAGTGTCTGTAACCCTGTGATCTCGCCGGCTTCAATGTCTTGTACTGCGTTCTGTATTGTCTGTTTTTATCAACCTGCGTTCTGCAGAGTGTGTGTGTTCATACTATGGACTTCGTGTCTGCTCACAAACAAATAAATTAAATTAAATTAAATGGAAGTAGGTTTATGCATATTTGAATGACGTCATGAGGTCCTGGGCCCCAACCTAACGAGCCATTTTTTGACTCGAGTTTTTACTGGAAACTAGGCTATAATACGAGTCTTTGGAGGGTTTGATTGACTTTTTAACGTTTCTGGTTCAAACGTTATGGCCAAAAAACGCGAATGAATTAGGGAAATCCCCGCTAATCCTCTTGCTGGGGAATAATTTATTAATCTGCGTTTTTTGGCCACACTTTTAGCACCAAAAACGCTAGAAAGTCAATCAAGTCTCTAAAGACTCGTATTACAGCCTAGTTTTCAATAAAACGTTGAGCCACAAAATCGGCTCATTGGATCGACCGATGACGTCATCCAAAAAATGTAAAACCTACACAATTATGACGCCATCGACAAAAATCCGACATGCAAAACTTTAAAATGTTTTTTTTTATTTTTTAACTACAAGACTCTCCGAGTCTAGAGGGTTTGAACAGCTCTCTAGCTCAATCTGCTGCTGAGTTATGGCTGACCAAAATTTGCCTTGATAGGGCAAATCATACCTTTTGCGTAACTTTTTCATTTTTGCAAAATTTTTGGTTTTTGAGCTATAATTTTGACTCCAGAAACGCTAGAAAGCCAATCAAACTCTCTACAGACTCGGATTATAGCCTAGTTTCCAAAAAAAACTTGAGCCAAAAAATGGCTCGTTATGGTGGCGCCCCAGGGCCAGGTAAACTTGGCCAAAAAGAGAAAACCTACCCCAATTCTGACGTCATACACAAAGGAAACGAAATCCGAAACTTAATATTTTTTTGAAATCTAAACTAGAATACTTCCCGAATCCATAGAGGGTTTGAACAGCTCTTCAGCTCAATTGGCTAACGAGTTATGGTGTTGCAAATTTCAGCAAAAAGTGGCGCACGCGGGACTTAAAGTAGCGGAAAGTCTTGTATTTTTGATTTTTTTTAATTGGAAAATTTTGGATTTTTTTTGGGTGACGTCATAATGAGGGTAGGTTTACGCATTTTTGGCCGAGGTTACCGGGCTCTTGGCGCCAATCCAACGAACCAGTTTTGTGACTCTTTCTGGTGCCAAAATTATGGCCCAAAAACATTTTTGGTAAAAAAACAAAATTTGATTTTTTAAAAAAATTTTGGTCTATTGGCCATAACTGTTATCATACCACCACATAATGAAAGCAGATATGCGACAGCGGCATTAATAACTGGAACTCACCACCAGTTTTTTAAGGTGTTTTGAGGGACCGAAATGGTCTCTAATTTTTCCAACGGTGTCTCAAAACACAGTGGAACTTCGCTTTGCAACCACTACCAAAATGCCCTAATGCCCCGCTTCACGAACATCTTGGTATTTAGATAAAATAGTTGCGGTATCTCAAAATGTCTTAACAGTCACCAAGTGTAAACCTTGGAAAAACCCTGCTCGCCACCACAATTTGGTCTCACGGAGCTTGGTTCACAACACATATTATTTAATAAGAAGTAGATCTTTTTGTGTTGTAATGAGAGAACTGCCATCATCTTTACGGAGTTGTATTTTTACATTGTTTATCCACAAATATTTTTAGTGTGTTTTTCAGATTTTTTTACTATTCTGTTATGTTTCTTCACGTTAAACTTGTTATCGTGAGTTTACTTGAATATAATTGAAATCAAGAAATCTCACTGTTCAATTTTCGTTCTTTTAACTCTACACGAAAAGTTAACGTTAACGAAAGCTTTGATATGATATGATTTTATTTGCCAGCAAACACAAAGTCCATAGTACAAACACACGCTCTCTGCATAATGCAGGTCGATAAGAAAAGACAAAATAGAACACTTTGTTTCATATACGTTTAAATCTGACACAGCCCTACCAAACGTCAGGTAGTTAGGCTTTTTCATCCATGCAATTTCGTTGAAATTTTATTTGCCTCCATGTGTTTAAGCAAAATTACATGTTGCCATTTTATGTGCAAGTGGCCATCGCCTGGGCTAAACAAGCAAAGTTGGTGTTGAAAAATTTTCTTTGATTAACATTCTTATCTGACACAACCATGCCAAATATCATTCTCACCTGACACAGTCATACCAACTTGATTTCTTTTATCATCACGATCTTGCTAAGATTTTATTAACCTCCATGTGCTAAGCCGCAAATCACATGATGTCAATTTTTGCATGTGATCTTTGCCTAAATGTAACACCAAACTTTGGATGCTACAACCTCGCATAGAAAAGGAATTGTTTTCTTACCGCTTGACTTTGATTTTTCCTCAGTTGTTAAATAAATTATGTGTGGTTGTTAGTGTTTTTTGCATATTTTCATGCAAACGTCTTTCAGATATTGCGATAAAGTGCACATGGGCATTGAATTTACAGATAGGGAAACTTAATTTCATAATGGAATAAAAGAAATTGCGTAGTGGTAGGTGAAATCGATGTCCTATAATAATAATTAGCTTGATTGATTCGCTTGCTTGTCACCTTTGTGGGGACCCGTAACTTGAATAGGCCTACAGATATGTGCAAGTTTAAATCATCGCAAAAAGAAAAAAGCACACCCTTCGGCAGATTCCTCGAAAGCTTTTACAGTGAATCGAGAGCTTTCGATTGTTGATGTTAGGAGGGTTACTATTTTAGATCTGATACCGGCTGCTTAATGGGCATTCAGGGCCGGCCTTAAGCCAATGCACCGATGCGGCTGCATTGGACCCCCGCCTCTGGGTGCCCCGCGCCATGTGTTTGGATAGTTTTTTTACCTATTTGCATCGCTTTTTTTTACTTATTCAGTAAAGCGAAAAGCGGCCTTCGGGCCACGGTGCTAGCCTTAAGCGCGGCCGGCTTCGGTCGGCGTGCGATCCACTCTGCAGACCGTGTCAGGCGGGGAGTTTGACTGGGACGGTAGGTACATCTGTCAAAGAGTAACGCAGGTGTACTAAGGCGAGCTCAGTATGAATACAGACTGCGAAAGCGTGGCCTGTCGATCCTTTTGAACTTGGGAGTTTCAAGCAAGAGATGTCAGAAAAGCTACCACAGGGATAACTGGCTTGTGGCAGCCAAGCATTCATTGCGACGTTGCTTTTTGATCCTTCGATGTCGGCTCTTCCTATCACTGTGAAGCAGAATTCACCAAGCGTTGGATTGTTCACCCACTAATAGGGGATGTGAGCTGGGATTAGACCGTCGTGAGACAGGTTAGTTTTACCCTACTGATGAAGTGTTGTTGCGACAATAATTCTGCTCAGTACGAGAGGAACCGCAGATTCAGACATTTGATTCATGTGCTTGTCTGATAAGCCAATGGTGCGAAGCTACCGTCTGACGGATTATGACTGAACGCCTCTAAGTCAGAATCACCCCTGGAAGGCGATGATGCACTTGTGCCCCGCCGGTGACAGGCACAGTTAGACGGCCGTTGGGTTGTTGCTAGAGCTGATATCCGACCTTACGCGAGCGCGGCAAGGGACGCTCCCTAGTTGGTGCATCCTCCTGTTCGAAAGGCGGGGTGCTAAATCATTCGCAAACAACCTAGTTGAAGGTCGGGGTGTCGTAATCACTAGAGCAGTCTTTTCACTGCGATTTGTTGAGATTAAGCCTCAAGATCTATCGATTTGTCTGCCTGGAGCGCGGGCGCAGAATACAACTGTGGGATCCTGCGTCTTGATCCAAACCTCTTTCAACAGCTAAGCGAGATTTTCCAAGCGTGAAAAGTCCAGATAAGTTAGATTTGAATAATGAATTATTCAAAGACGTAGCAGGCAAGACGTTTTCAAATTGTTGTTTACAACGTAAATTATCCAATGGGGAAGTGATGCGACTGAAATGGCTGGTGTACTCAGCTGGAAAAATTGGATATTTTGCTTTTTTGTAACCTTTTTTCAAGGTTTATGTCGCGCTATCCATTCAGTTGTGTAGAGCTGAGGGAGCAAGTGCACCCCCAAAAGTTTTTATTTGTCGAAAATTCGGGCGAAATTCCTGAAAATTCGGGTACGGAGGTTTCGACACCTTTGTTTACTATTGAGTTATCTGACTTTTTTCTCCAAAAAAAAAAAACATTTTTGGTCCAGTGCTAGTGTGCGCTTAGCTGAGCATGAAAAGTCCAGCTGTCACTTACAGGAAGGTGTTCAATGGTTTGAGGCTGAGAAAAGATTAACGAAGGGTTTCTCGTTGGATACAAGTCATCACATTTATAATTTGCCACTCCACCAAACTTTCATTGTGTTTGGCTATTTGCCAGTGTCAATAGGTAAAAAACACTACTTCAAGTCCAGGTACACCAAAGTTAAGGACACCCCAGCTCCTACACCACTGAATGAAAGCTTCAGTGCGGCTTAACGAAGCAAAGCAAATATTGTGAATGTCATCCAGCACACTCGTTCCTACTCATCCCATTGGGCGGCTATATGCTACTATTTCATCAATCAACCATGCGCATTATATATTGCGTTTGGTACGTTTTTTCTCCATTCTTTGACGTGATAGCTGGGAAATATTTCTAATTCATGAAGAACAGTTTGCGTTGGTATCCAAGTACATGCATTAAGAAAGACTATAAAATTGTGCTTTTGGAGGAACTCAGGGCGGATTTATGGCTTGCTCTCTAGTGAAGTCTGTTTTTTTCGTGTATTGCGTCATACAGAGTACAGCTGATCATGCGCCCAGACGTTACCTTTATGCACGAATGCGTCTGCGCTTGTGGTTATTGAAAGGAGAATGGTTAATCGGTTTACGTTAGCAACTTTCTCCAAGTCGATCATACTTCGCAGGCACGTAGTCAAGTTTTAAGGTTTGGGGGAAAATGCATTTTAGGAGACATTATTTATGTTTTGTTATATGTTTTAGACAAATTTTTCTGGACACAACAAAATTTGGGAGGGGCACAAACAGCATGGGGGGCCTGCCCCCGAATGCCCCACCCCGTGGCTAGCTAGGGGCCTGGTCATTCGAACGAAAGTGGCTTTCACTTTTACAAGGGTGGAGTATATTGCATTGTAGGTTCAATTCACTTGTTCGGTTTGATTGACGCAACTACGTAACTTTCCACTTGCGCTCGCCGCTCAGATCTCCATTGCAGAGCTTCCTCTAGAATTTTCGGCTTAATCACGAGTGGTAGCGGCACACTGTCTAATATCCACCACAGCAGCATATAAGTCATAAACATGGACGTAGTTAAGGGACACGTTAGTGCGCACTGCACACCTTTTCGAAGCTAAAGCATTCAACACTCCTACTTTCAAAAGTTGGAGTGTTAAGGAAACGGTGGTTGGTCAGTTCGCTCTCGAACATCTAAATAACTATTCTTTGCACGCAGGCCATACAAACTACCTTCTACACAAAACTATCGCGAATAAACTGAATCGTGCAGAAACAATGACCTCAGCTTAAAATACAAGCAGTCAGTAATTTGTTCAGGGGTTTCACATGAAACATAGATCAACATCACATTGTTTTGAAAATCTAAAATAATGCATAAAACTTCCGTGGGAGACTTTGATAGCCCGGTTTTTCCCCCACCCTGGTTGCAGACCTAATTCAATTTACACGCTCATTAAACTCTGCGAAAAACAGTTTTGATCTTGTATTGCTTGGCCATTCACTTGACTACTCTACACACAGCGCGAAACTTGCATTGATAAAGGCGATTGCAGCCTACAACCATCGACTCACAAAGCTAAATGCACTCTATGGGCGTTTCTGCAGTCTGTGTTTCATGTATATATGTGCATGCACTGTAAAATAACTTTTGCTATATCCAGGGCCGGTTTTAAGCCGATTTGACCCATTCCTTCTAATCGGCCCCGCGCCGAAGGGGCTCCGCGCTCCCCCTACAACCAACGCAAACTTACACTTTCTATCGATGCTGCTTGTGCATAGTGCCGGCGCGGAGCCCAGTGTTTTTTAAGTTGTTTTGAGAGACCAAAATGATTATCAAATTTTTCCAACAGTCTTTCAAAATACAGTATAAACTCGCTTTACTACCACAATCAAAATACACCAAAGCCTTGATTTACAAACATCTCAGTATTCAGATGAAACAGTTGCGGTCTCTGAAAAAGTCTTTGCAGTGAGCAAGGTCAAAACTTAAGAAAACTCTGGAGCGCCCCACAGTATTTTGTAAGCGTTGGATACCTTGCCAACGAAAATCCAAGCGAACTGCGCGGTTTTAAACGCCCTTATCAAAGTTCTGTAGTAAGAATGGTCATTGTTTTCAGTTGTGAGTAGCCAAGTTTTTTTTCACTAGCACCTCGTTAAGGCAGAGAGGGGTTAAGTTTTTAAGCTGCTTTCTGTTTTATTTATAAAAACGTTTCTTATTTGGCAGGTCAGGTTTCAATAGTTGCTGCAAAATACGGTTCGATAGTTGTTGCCTGTTCATATTTCAATATTTACTACTACTTGTCTTCTGAAGGTATCGTTTAGTTCGTAACTGCAAATGTGTACTGCTTAGTCTTTTAATAGCGTTGTTCATTTTCCCTCTCATAAAGATTTGATGAGACAGCCTGAGATTGGCGTAAGCGTTTGAAATAAACGTAGTTTTTATTATGAATGACTATTTCAGATGTGCAAAAACTAGCGTTTCCTTAAAAAGTAAGGAGTAACAGAAAATTACTAACAGTTAAACCATTTGCAAACAGAAGTAACAATTAGGTTCAAGTGAAGTATGCCTCATGATATTCTTGTGGTGAAAATTGCATCATGATATACTACTGAAACAAGGAGTGTGGCATCAATGTCACAGACTGGCGTTGTAATTTCTGAGATATAGCCTAACAAATGGAAAGTTGCAAAAAGTCTGAAAAGGTGGAAAGTGGAATTAGTTTTGTGGAAGTTTGAGACTATTACAGTACTTGCCTGTTTGGAAAAATAAAAAAGTTAATTTAAACTTACTAGAGGAGATCTACAATCACTTCATATATTTGTTTAGTGTTAATAGAGAAAAGAGTTTTTAACCTTCTACGGGATATTCAAAAGCTGCTGTAATAAGTGGACTGTACTTTTTTCATCGGTGCTCTATTAAGTGCTTTCACTGTAACCATTTTCCACGTGTAAAGTATATAGTGACAGGCAGGTGTTGAATTTGGGCTATTTATTTAAGAACATGTTCAGATCAATTATTTTGTCTGTACTGCAAATAAGTTAAATATTATGAGTCAAAGACCAAGAGACATAGGACGAAAATATTAAGTGGCAGCCAAAAGAGGCCTAAAACTAAGGCAAAAACAGACCGAAGCATAAAAAGGAAAGATGCGTTTGACAAGTGTTTTAACCACTGAGGATATACTTTCACTGCCACACCACATTGCGACAACGTAGGCAGCTTTAGCCTAGTCATGTTACGCCAGATAGTCAAAGTGCAAGTTTATGTACGGGAAGTGATAGTCTACAAGTCGTTTCGAAAGTGTTGATTCTGACAAAGAAGGAACTTCGTCAGATGTGCATCTAATGACGCCTGCAAGCAAGAAAATTCAAAATTTGGATGAACAAATAATCCTGCTACCTAGCCAGAAGTCACGAGTCTGAATGTCAGGGACTATTCTGGACTATTTAGCCTAAATAGGACCCCCTGCAATTATAATAGAAGTTTTCCCCGAAAACGAGAGTAATGGGACACGGTTTTCGAAGTTTTACTCCATTATTCCTGACCTGGAAAAATAGAATCTTTTGCTACTACCGCAAACTTTTCGGCTCTGGATATCCACTAGTGCAGCACTCAATACCTCTCCTCTCTACAGGTGCTACACTCTTAACTCATTTCTAATCAGAGAGGTGCCTGGCCAGAGAAGAGTTATTAATGAGGGTTGTAATTCCTTGATTTAATGGGTTTAACGGCGCTGTCCATTGAAGTCTCCACTGGAGAGGTCTTGGCGTCACCCTTACGGGCCTCGCCTTTGTAACATCACCGATTTCTATCATTACGTCACGCACCTCCACAAAAATTTCCACACACCACTGAGTGGGACCCTCAAAAGTGTTTGAAATCGGGCCCCACATTCAGGGACGCATTTAGGGACCACGGGCCCTAGGCCATCTTAGTTTTGGGGGCCCCAAGCAGGTTTGACCAATTTGGCTGTTTGTCTGGAAAGCGTGAAAGTGTGGCCCTCTTATGTGTAGTTTCCCCTCAAAAATCCATCTTTTGTTGTGCCGACTTTGGTTCTACATTTACCTTAGATGTTCAAGAGAAATTAAAGGCTTTCCTACATTCGTTTAAATCATAAATACATGGAGCTATTCAAGCCATTTACAATAAATGTTATTGCGTGGTCCGTCGGAAACAGTGGCATAGCCAGCCCAAAAATTTGGGGTGGGCCAAAATATTTGATTTTAGGCGAATAACACTATTTTGTTTGGAAAAACGCCTCTCAAAGCACAAAATTTATAATTTACGCAAAATGTTAGTCTCAACGTTTTTTAGATAAATTACAGACCCCCATCACTACCAGACCCCCATCTGGTGGTGATACATACATACATGGCCCATCCCGTCGCTTTCGCGGCGATCAGAACGACGAAGACACGAGAACATTTTGCGGAAAGTTCTTATACAACGCAATTGCGAGTACAGACAATGCACAACAAAAGAATTGTCCTTCCAGTGGCATCGACGATCGCCCGGGCAGAGATTTGTTTAGGGTGTTGAAGAGATCGCCCATTTCTCAACCGCACACACTTGGTCTTCGACGAAGTTATTCCGATGGGAAGGCAGTAGGCAACACGACCGGACTCCGACGAAGATTACATCCGCATTGGAGAATTTCCCTGCTACAGTCATTATGCCGAGCACTTGGCCAGACTGAAGCAAGTTCCAATTTTTAAGGTCTTGGCACGACCCGGCCGAGATTTGAACCACACGAACAACGACTTACCAGACATGAAGCGAGCGTTCTAACTACTAGGCCACACATCCGGTACTAGGCCACACGTCTGGTGGTGATGGGGGTCTGTAATTTAAGTAAAACAGACCCCATCACTACCATCATTGTTGGGAGGGGCAAATGGTGGTTCAGAGGTTGTTAAAATGTGGAAAGACTATTTCCAGAGAATATTGAACTCTGAAAACTCTGCCAATGGGTCTGCAGAGTCTGTGGAACACAGCACAGACTGCAAGCAGAACTATCTGGGTCTTGAAATGCCCGTGTGTTCTTTTGTCTCCTTGGCAGCACTTCTTCAAAAGCTGCCCTTGAACAAAGCTCCAGGGCCTGATTGTATTTCTGCAGAGCACTTGCTGTATGCAGATGAATCTCTGCGTTTTTTCTCAGTGAACTGTTTAATATGTGTATTGTTCATGGGTATATACCCAATTCTTGTTTAAACACAACAATAGTTCCCATATGCAAAATCAAGAATGGAAGTATGTCTGACACATCAAATTACAGACCAGTCGCAGTAGCCACAGTGGTGTCAAAGCTACTTGAGCACTTCATATTATCTAGCATCTCTCCTTTCCTTGGTACCACAGACAATCAGTTTGGTTTTAAGGCTGGTCATAGCACTGATCAATGTACGTTTTTGTTGAAGCAAACTGCTTCATACTTTGTAACACATGGTTCATCTGTGCATGCTGTGTTTTTAGATGCCTCGAAAGCATTCGATCGAGTACTACACGTAAAATTATTTGAGAAACTAATTCAAAGAAAGGTGCCAATGTGTTTTGTGCGCCTAATGAAACATTGGTACAAGGAATAAACGATGCAAATAAAATGGGGCAAGCATTTTTCTGAACCGTTTCATGTGTCTAATGGGGTTAGACAAGGAGGAGTATTGAGTCCATACTTGTTTGCTGTTTATTTACATGATCTGTCCAAGGAATTAAACAACATTAAAGCAGGGTGTTATATTGGTGAAGTTTTATTAAATCATTTGATGTTTGCTGACGATATTTGTGTGTTTTGTCCTAGTGTACGTTGGTTGCAAAGAATACTAGATGTGTGCCAGGCGTATGCAAAATCGCATGGGATTATTTTTAATTGCAACAAAACTGTTTGTATGACGTTTAGGGCTAAGAGTGCGAAAAGCACAGCCGCTCCATTATTGAAATTGGGTGGTCAATACGTAAAATCTGTTGACCAATACAAATATCTGGGGATTGTATTGGATACTGAGCTCTCAGATGACAAAGACATTCAGAGACAGCTGCGATACCAATATTGTGCAGCAAACAAGCTGCAAGCCGCCTTTTCCCGATGTTCAAATGCAGTTAAAAACGTACTTTTTCGTTCCTTTTGTACGCCCATGTATGCATCACAATTATGGTGTAATTTCAAGAAGTCATGCATATGCAGAGATTGCGGGTGGCATATAATTTTGGATGCAGAGCTCTATACAACCTGCCCTGGAGAGCGAGTGTTAGTAGCCACCAGGTTCAATGTATCATTCCTACCTTTGAGACTCTGTTACGAAAATACACGTACCTGTTTCTCGAAAGATGCAGAAAATCTAACAACCTATGGTTACGTGCTTTGATGCAGTCAGATTGTTTGTATTCGCCCCTATCCTTTGAACACTATAATCGCATTTTACTCTGTGAATGAGTGAACGAACTTTGTAGTATCCAAACAGATAAATTAGATCTTCTGGCGATTTTTTATTGTTAGCCGACGTTTCGCCCACCTATTCAAGTGTGCTTCCTCAGGGCAATTGCCCTTTGGGGGCATGGCTCCTTTGGCCCCTCAGTGGCTACGCCTATGTTCACTGTTCTGGTTTCATGCAGTGGTGAGCTTGCAGTTCACTCATTTCCGCTCTTTTTCCTGCAGGGGCAGGTCAGGGTTGCCAGATTGGCCTGTTTAGGCCAAATTTCAGAAATCTGGCCTCGTTCCAAATTGGTTGGCCTGAAAGGTCTTGTTTGGCCTTTTGGCCTCATCTCAAGTTGGTTGGTGTTAAGAAATTCGTTTGAGCTTTTAACACCTTTTTGGCCTTTTTACTCTGAAAAATTATACTCTGCAGGAAAGTATTACTATTCCATTGTTTTCGGCAACACATTTGCAAAACGTTTTTCATAAATGCTGTATTTGACCGACCCAACACCTACGTTCTGATGTTAGTAATATTTGAGGGATGTGGGTTTTGAAATAAAGTTTTTGCGTCACTGGAAATGTGTGCACTGTGTAGTGTGTTTTAAGCACGAAGCAGCCTCAACGCTTGCAGTTGTGTCTCCACGACATAAATGCGACAGTGATGTCAAAGAAGTGGGAGGAGGGCTCTTATAATTCTGGTCCAAGTACAGGATTGAATGGAAATGACTTTCGCATGGGTGCAGAAAGATGCCGATGGATCAGTATGCAAACTGTGGCACCGTGCAGGACCGTAACCAGGAGGACGTAGGGGGGCGAAGCCCCACCTGCAAAACTTTTCGCCCCCCTGGAAAAATATGTTGGACATAGTTGAAAACTATTGGACATTGCCGCAAGGCTAAAGTTTGTTTGGTGTCTATTGGACATAGTTTGAAAAATTTGGGCCCCTCTCAGAAAGCTCTTCGCCACGCCTGGTGTCCCAAGCTGGTTGCGGGCCTGACACCTTGTACCCAAAGTGTGCAATCTAAGTCACAAACCACGAAAAGTCAGAGAAGCATCAGTAATGATCTTCAGTACAACGACAAATGAACTTAATCTCAATTTTGAAAAAAAGCTTGTGATACGTTTCTCTGTGACAAGGAAATGGCAACACGACAAATAATGTTTGGCTATGTTCTGGCTTTTAATCAATCCGTTTGGCCTTTTTTTGACCTCATTTTACCACTCTTCAGTGGCGTAGCCAGCCCAAGAATTGGGGGGTGTCAAATTCTTTGATTTTAGGCGAATGACACTATTTTGTTTGGAAAAACGCCTCTCAAAGCACAAAATGACTGGATGTTCTAAAAATCTGGGAGGGGGCATGGCTATTTGATCTCCTTAGAAAACGAGATTGCAGCGTTTAGATAGCGCGATACCGAAACCTGTAATGCTTTCAGGACATCAAGAGCTGAAAAGCGCAAAGCTTCTTAAGAAGAAAAAGCGCAAGGATCTGGCAGTATAGCCAAAACGCCGTGACTGAATCGCTTTATCTAGCAAAACTTTCAAGCAGCAACCTAAAGCAGTGGCGTTAACCAGAGCACCTGAAAATTGAGGTGAAAATCAAGACATTAGCGTGGAAACAAGTTTCACATTCAGCCTGGCTGACCATATTGACATGTTCTTTTTCCGGTGTTTTTGTTTTTACTCTCTGGTTTGTGCTTATTGTTCGGGAGAATGTTGTTTCTTGCCGAGCTACTCTCTAGTCTGTGAAATATGTTTTCTTAGTAAAAATAGTAAATACACCCTAGTATTCATATAATAAATTGTCTTCTCGCAGCTCACTGTATGTGAATTTGTGTAAGCACATTCTCGACTTCCGGAAAAAATAAACGGGAACCTTGCGAATCAGCGAAAACATAGCTTTTACAAATGATGACGTCATGAATTACGTCATAGGGGTCCTCCAG
>Ga0210059_1012743_pt1 | contig 12657 bp, 10 predicted proteins | sample Ectturendosymbi2_FD_188042 | JGI IMG/M metagenome (GOLD analysis project Ga0210059, IMG submission 188042) | Ecteinascidia turbinata endosymbiont from Florida, USA - Sample 2 (SPAdes) (version 2) | ecosystem: Host-associated > Tunicates > Ascidians > Unclassified | place: Key West, Florida...
ACCAAGACCTTGTAAATTGGTACTGCAGCCTTCTTACCAGGTGCACGGTGTACGGAAGAGCTGCAGGGAACACAACCAGAACACAAAAACAAAGCGAGCGAAAATGAACCAAGAAGTTGTACAAAACTCAGTCTTGGCGCTACAAGACCATTGTAGTTACATAGCGCCAACAACAAAACCACCAAACCAAACAAAGTTCTTTGTTCGCCGTGTTAGAGTTAGGTGGCCGTTGTGCTACAGTGATCATTGCAGTGAGGGTAGTGAACTCGACTGTCAGAGTATCAGCTTAGCTTGTGTTAAACTGTCTTGTTTGTTGTATTTGCTGCGGCATCTATGTGGTTGCCAGGGATAACTATTGTTGTAATATCTGCGCAGGTGTATTAGCATTGAACTCCCTGGTGCCGTGAATGTTTGTAAAACACCACGACCTTCTCTCTAGATACGCCACGATATTGCATGACGCCCTCGCAAGTGTAATTTGACTTTCTGTAACACTGTTGCTTGATCATCGTGGATCTTTTCCTGCAATTGTATGCTGCGAAGAGTTGAATGACTGCTAGTACAATTGTACCGTACTGGGTTGTTGCATTGAGAGTAGGCTGTGTGCTTTCACAAGTCATAGCAGCCAGCGGAGACTTATCTTTGAAGTTGAGCCTTACACCTGAATATAAGTTTACAAACAACGGTTTATCAGCGAGAACTACCGTCGGAAAATGCTGATGTGATCTTACTTAATAACCGACTAACGGTCGAGAACAGGTCGGCTTTGAAGGTAGCAGTTAGCTGCTTTGAATCTCACAAAGACAAAAGAGACTTGTTAACCGTTGGGTGCGCTTGCCAAGAACCAGCAGGTTGCAAGCCACATCCTGTGCGTTTGATTGGAGGGAAATCCTCACCAGCATGTGCGAGCTACGCATTACGAAAGGTAGCTGATGTAATTGAAATTCATACTAGTTCTGAGAGTGAAGAAAAGAATTGATGTTGATGACTGTTTGATATCTGAAAACAGCGTTGATGAAGCTACGCAGACGGTAAACGAGCTTCATTGTTTCTGCGATCCTAGCGCCGTTGGGTGCAGAGCAGTTTACTATCTTTACCTGGTTTGTGTGTTTGCAGTACACTGTTCCCTTGTGTTTGAAAGACCTCGTGTGGCATGCAGGTTTGAGTTCTGTACTGTGACGATTGCATTTAAAGTGTCACGACTTGTGGCGCGATCTGTAACGAAGGAACTAGTTAAGGACAATATGGGAAATCATGGCAAGGTCCGTGAAAAAGATTGTACACTACCTATGCAGCCGCTGTTGCAACAGCGACGAATTGATAACGACCTTCTCGCGACTTGCGAATGCGAGACACTATTCTGAGGTGGTAGTCTGATGTTGACAAGAGCTGTGTGCGAATGTAGCAGCTGGGCAAAAACTGTCGTTATAGAGACTGTCACTGACCGTGATTGTTGGGAGTTTACTAGTGAAGAGCGCAACATCTTCTATGTACGAGACGTACAAAACTGTCTCCTCGAAGCCAGCGACCGATGGAGATATGTGTTATCCTTGGTTTTGTTGTCATGCATCGTGGTTTCGATGCTGTCAGTAACTATGACTACGTCCTCGTTACCTATAGAAGGCGTCGGACCTCTTTAACGTAAAGCGCGAAAGTTGATTTCCGCTAAGCAAAAATGCCGAATCTTAATGTGAACTGTGCATTCGACCTTTGTTCCTTTATTAACTGGCGAACGATCTGACGATCTTGTTGTGTACCTACTACTGTGGGCCATTCTTCTCTGTTGAAGCTGATCGTTTTGCAACTTACTCTATGAAGTTTCATGAAGCGTCGGTGACTTAAAAATTGATAAAGCCTTTTGTGCAGTCGTAACTGCAGGTGCTTGTCTGCCCCTTTAGCAAGTGTCGTTCGCTCAAGTTGTCGTGTTTGCAGTTGCTGTATGCACTGCCCGCGTACGTTTTCGTGTTTGCAGGTGCTGTATGCACTGCCCGCGTAAGTTTTCGTGTTTGCAGGTGCTCTATGCACTGCCCTCAATTTTCGTGTTTGCAAGTGCTGTATGCACTGCCCTCAAGTGTTCATGTTTGCAGGTGCTGTATGCACTGCCCGCTCAAATGTCCGTGTTTGCAGGTGCTGTATGCACTGCTCGCTCAAGTTTTCGTGTTTGCAAGTGCTGTATGCACTGCTCGCTCAAATGTCCGTGTTTGCAGGTGCTGTATGCACTGCTCGCTCAAGTTTTCGTGTTTGCAGGTGCTGCATGCGCTGCCTTCGTAGGGTTATCGTGGTTGCAAGTGTTGTATACACTTCCCGCTCACGTTTTCGTGGTAGTAAGTGATGTATACACTTCCCGCTCAATTTATCGTGGTCGCAAGTGTTGTATACACTTCCCGATCGTGTTTTCATGTTCGCAAGCTCTCTCGTAATGTCCGTCGTATTAGCATGTGTGCGCATATGCTTACCCTCGCAGGCGTCGTATACACTACCTGACCGTGTTCGGCTTTTCGTAATTTGCACGCCTTTTTTGTGTTTGAAAATGACTTAATTTCTCAATTTCGTCATTTTGGGGCCGGTATGTTACGGTCGATCAATTACTCACCCGCTCAAACCTCGGCGCTCAATATATTAATCAAGCGCATTCCTTGGAATGCCGGGAGGGGAGCATCGTCGCCCAATTCGTTTGCTCGCAACGCCATATTCAGTTCTTTGTTCGCCGTGTTAGAGTTAGGTGGCCGTTGTGCTACTTCGTTAAGTTGAAGTAACAGTGATCATTGCAGTGAGGGTAGTGAACTCGACTGTCAGAGTATCAGCTTAGCTTGTGTTAAACTGTCTTGTTTGTTGTATTTGCTGCGGCATGTATGTGGTTGCCAGGGATAACTATTGTTGTTATATCTGCGCAGGTGCATTCGCGTTGAACTCCCTGGTGCCGTGAATGTTTGTAAAACACCACGACCTTCTCTCTAGATACGCCACGATATTGCACGACGCCCTTGCAAGTGTAATTTGACTTTCTGTAACACTGTTACTTGATCATCGTGGATCTTTTCCTGCAATTGTATGCTGCGAAGAGTTGAATGACCGCTAGTACAAATGTACTGTACTGGGTTGTTGCATTGAGAGTAGGCTGTGTGCTTTCGCAAGTCATAGCGGCCAGCGGAGACTTACCTTGAATTTGAGCCTTACATCTTAACATAATTTTACAAACAACGATTTGTTACGACCAAGTGTTTGATACATAAATAATTCAAATGGCGCATAGCACCAAATGTAATAAAAGATGATCAAAACAGTGTGAAAAATCAGTTTGCTTTCATTTGAAAAGCTGTTAGTGAAATGTGTCAGCATGGGTTAAGAGATATGCACTTTATTTTATACTTGGTTTCTGTGAAAACGTGGGGTTCGAAGGGAGGGAGCAAGATCTCCCTCTGGATTTTGAATTTTGATGTATTGCTATTAACGCTTCAACAGAAAAATGTTTAACTCTTAGTTTCGAGTTAGTAAGATGAAAGTTCACCAACTATTGCTCCCTTCTGAAAAATTCCTTCTTGCGCCCATGTGTGAAAGTGCTAATATTTTTGACAGTTGAACCGCATTGAATAAAGCCGTTAAAAGCAGATGACATGATTTGATTGCAGCATGTGCTCTCTTGGCCTAGATTGCTTTTTTATTTTTAGCTGATTCTATAACGAAGTTAATCGTCGGCTGTTTACCTGCTGCATTGCCTTCCTTTGATTGTTAAATGCCAATGGCACACGTTGCCCTATGATGCTTATCAGTAGTGTATGTCATTCACAGTGAAACAACCAATCTGTGGGTGTGGTATTAATCAATATAGCCCTACTTGCCTTCTTTGCTGTGCAGGTAACTAGGAACTCGAAATGTTACTCGTTTCTTTTTCTATTCGTTGTGATGCAGGCCATGAACTCGATGCAATTCTGTGCTCGACCAGCCCACGATCAGTCATTGAGCACCATAGCGCCGCATGCGGTTATAATCAGCATGTGTTTTGGAGATTGGCATAAGTTTATGTAAACTCGCAACATGTACTATGTTTTTGTCCTCGTTTCGTCACATCGGCGACAAGATGTCGTTGGACCGCTGTTCGTTCATGAAATAACAGCTTCCAACGCATGCAAAGTTAAATCCACTCTTTAAAGTTTTTGCTGATGAATTTGCATGTAATCAACGACATATTGCAAACGTTTTGGTGGATCCCGTTGTCATCATCAGTGCACTGCAAATTGGATGAAATAACAGAGAAACATGTTGCAACTTGCGCAGAACGTTTGTCATTGCGTTGATTCAGTGTTAGTTTTAATGAGAAAGATGTAGAAATATTAAAATACTAATTTTTTGAAATTGTCAGTTGATTACTTTGAGTGTTAAGTCAGTAAACATATTGGCTGAAAATGAAACTCACTCTTCAAACGAGGAGGGGAAGTTGGAGTGCGTGAGTCACATGGTAGCGGAGCCGCGCTACAAGTGGGCAGAGCTTCAACAAAATCTACTTGCGTATTTGCAAATGAATTGCCTTGTTGCGCCAAAAATTAAAGCATTCCCTTAATGAAGGCCGCACTTTGAATGACTTACGCTGCTCTCTTGCAAGCTAAAGTTTAGCTGCTACTTAAAGCGTTTGAATCCTGACAGCAATGATGACTTTTTGGCACCTCAAATCACTCCATGACTGAGATGTCGTAGGCGAGATTTAAAGTGTCAATGGGATCAGTGCCGGAAAAAAATACCAGCACAAGCACCAACTGCTATGGGCTCCGTGGTCCCTTTTGTGAAATTTACTCCTTAATATATGCAAGAGTGGATGCCAGAATTTAGGTTCCCGAAGCAAACTATCAGAAACGGGGCCCTATATTTTTACGTATGCTATTCAGAAACATTATTCGCTGAAACGAAGTTAAATTTTTCATTTTGTCTGGCATTTTGCTTCTGCGTGAAAGTACATTTTACACTGGAAATTGTGTGAAGTCATTTTATTTTTCATTGATCTTTGCCTACACATTCAAGTTGTTGAGAGGCCCCTTTTAGTATATTTGCACGTAATGTTTGCCTTTTTTCGACAAACATATGACTTGCTTCAGGTTTATTATATATAACTCTAGAGTGATTAATAAGCTTTTCAACACAACAATGCAAAAGCTTAGTGCGAAACTTGAAAAGAGGGCCCTCACGGCATCTCTTAAAAAGGGGGGGAGCGAGGCAACCGCTACGTTCGCCTCCCTTAATATCCACACCCGCTTATATATTTTGTGCAAATGCGAACAATGATTTGCGCGCTTATAAAACTCTCACAGTCACCAACTGCAGTGGAGAACGGTTCTAAACTTAGAGATGCTAGAATGAACAAAGGAGCGCCATTAGAGAAAACAAGCTGAACATCCTGATTCTAAAGAGTATAATGTATAAACGTTGATGTGAAATAGACACTTCCAGTATCATAAACAAATTCTCTTTGGCAAAATCTTGAAAATGCAATCACAAACAGTGGATTGGCTGCTTTTGACTTCTTCGTCGTTTGAGCCAGTTCTTTCAGTCCACTGCTTGGCGGCACTAGATTTCGGGGCAGGTGTTGAGCAGCCATTCAATTGCTTCATCATCCAGAACCGCTGCTTTTGACAATCGATTTCGACACACACTGAGACTACACTGTCTCTAGATATAGAATGATAAAATTTCTTGATGAGCCTGGAAGCATTAATTACTGTCTCTGTACTGTACTTGTAAGATGTACAGTCATGTGCTCCTTTTTGGTAAAAGATACGTTAAGTACGTCTTTGGTAAAAAAATATATGTAGCCCATAATGTCCACCAGCTGCTATTTAGGACCAAATTTTTGGCACTTACAAAATTCATTATGCCCAATGGCAGTCACATGGATGCCCACAAAATTTATGATTTGACAGTTGTTTTTTGTTCAGGTGAATTTTCAACTAGGGGCCCCGCGCTGCTGCAAGCTCCGCGTTCCCTGAATCCGGCACTGAATGAAACAACAGATAGAACTAAGTTTATTGCCAAATGGAACAACAGTGGCAAAAATCAGAAAACTATATAAAAAAAAAAAATTAGTTTTGCATTGAAGTGTCAGTGGATACATGGAGATCTACCTGTACGCAATGCAGAAGTGCCACTGGGGAAACGCTACACCAAAGACGTCAAATATAAGGTTTTTGAAAGTAAAAACAGCTTCTCGTTATATTGTACATGCACAATAACGAAACCTTTAACTGGCTACATAAAACTCAAGACATGGCCGCATGCTGCCCACTGGTTGGACGTAGCTGAAGTAGTCGGGTTGCTGCGCGGCGTAAGGACCAGTGCAGGCAATTTGCGTTTATCAATCAGACACGAGGTGGCAACCTGGGTTTCCCAACATTCCGTGCAGAACAATTTTGTGACGGATTTTATGAGCAAATCTTGCTGATAAGCGAGTATATCGGCATGCCCATGCATCGGTTGAGCTCTATTGGCAGCGAATGAAAAAACATAGATTTTAATTTTGAAATTTGGGTGTAACTTCACAAAACTATGGCAGTAGCATTATGTTTAATTTGAATGCTTTGCATAAACAGAGTCCACCGCCCTTCCCAGAACAAGGTTGGTGTTTGGCGCTGAGGTGCGTTTCCTGTAAACAAATCAAATCTGGAAGAGTTTCAAATAGAGGCAGATATTTTTACGTTCAAAATGTTTTAAATAAATGTTTCTACAATCCCATGGCAAGACTTGAAGTTCCATTATAAAAGCAAGTGTTTTAAGGTCTGAAGTACGTTTTCCCTGCGGAAGCTTCAGATATAATTTCGAAAATATCTATGGGTTTGTTGCTGTTTTGAAGCTAAAGCGTTATTGATGACTTCAGTAAGAAACGCTAGAAACAACAGCGGGTTTCCTAATGCAAATCTTGAAGAAACATCTGTTTGATTGGAGCATTCCATTTGTGGGTCTATTGTTGAAGTAGCTCTGCTGCGTTTTAAGTGACGTGTGGCTTTCTGACCAAGCAATCCTTCGCCATAACCTGCAGACAATGGTGGACTAGAAACTTAACACACGTGGGCGCCTTCATCCAGCATTCAGAACCTTCTTCGTAGCGATGGTAAAGTACCAACTAGAACAGCGTGGTCCAACTAGTTTCGACCTACGGGCAGGGGGCAGTTGGGCGGGAACGCGTGGGAACGGCGTTCCACACCTTTTTCATGGTTTGCTTTAAAATGATTTTGAAGCTGTTTTAAAATGGGTAGTTTTTTGGGAGAGTTTCCACACCTTGCTTCGTTAGCACTACATCCTTGCCTACGGGCCATTTTACAAAAACTTGAGGACTCGTGGTCCACGTCCAATAAAATGATGTGTAAAATAACAGATTCACAACATTTAAAACTGAAAAAGGGAAGACAAGGGAATGCGTCATTGAAATTCCTGTATTATAACACAATAGCAAATAGCAATTTATTACAAATCTCGATCAATAGGATGTCTGTGGTCCAAGCTTCTCTGACACTATCGTTCCTTTTTCAATACCAGTGTTTGTGGTGCAAGTCGGAAACTATCGTCCAGTGTTTCGTCTGGCATTCGATTTCTGCTTTTAGATTTAACTTGCTCGTAGAAAATGTATGTACTCTTACACACGTATGTGCTTTCAAACACTGAGTGAATTTTCATTGCGAAATCTTTCAGTCTGGAAAATCTATCTTTGCTGGCTAATTTCCTGAAGCTCTCCACAGTCTCTCACACCCTTGGTATTGTACATTTTTATTAAAATATCTTATGCTTGTTCTAACTCAAACTACCTATTGCAAGGATAGACAATTAATTTGGCTCGAGGGCCACTTTGAGCAGGTTGCGTTTAGGGAGTAGATAGACAGATCAATTTGGAGGTACTGAGTTTATTGTGCCAGATGTACTTTTCAAGACAACGATCGCCGGAGCACCGGAAAACTACAGTGGTTATCCAAACAGGTTCCCCAGCGGAGGGTTAGCGCCGGGGGGGTACTGTTCCGGGGGGTAAAAGGTACTGTTCATTGTTCTTGCGCAAATGCACTTTGTCCAGTGCAAGAAATTCAGTAAGACAAATGTAACCTTATACGCTTTTCAACAAATTTCGTATTTGAATATTTTTCCTGAATGCTTCCGCGGGCCACATGCAGCTTGGGGGCCTGTAGTTGAACCACATTGACTAGAAGATTAATAAATGTGAAACGGTCGAAGAAATTACAATCAATCCTCGCAACCTGCTTAGACACAAGGCACGCCCACACACATTTACCGAAACGTCTGCAAAACGCCGTTTGCATCTCTTTTTTCGTTGGTCGTTGTTTTCATTATAAGCCTATTCAGAACTTCTACTTTTCGTGTACAAATCACGAAAACGTAGCAATCGTGAAAATCATAAACTAACAAAAGCAAATTACATGGCAGGAAAAAGAAAATGAAAGTTAAGAAGTAAAATAATCAAAATAATCCGCAAAGATGTATTTCTACATTTGTGAGAGAGGTCGTCGTAAATATGACGGTGAAATTGGCAGCAGTTACCAAATGCATGTGCGCATATATCAATGCGGTTATGTTGGAAAAAGTTTTCTAATTTGTCTCTGTATACCTTTGTTTATATTTCTTTGTCTGGAAGCGCTGCAGATAAAAATGTCTGCAGTAAAAGCGCGAAAAATTGCAAGGAAATGATTGTCAGATTGGCAAAAGCATTGGCCAAACACAGTATTCGGTGGTTAAAAATAAAATGCATTGATGTTTGGAAAACAAATGCAGCCAAGTGTTTAAGTGCCATTGTTTCCACATTCAGATGCTCACACTAAAATTGAGTTTTACAAATAATGTTGTTAGGAAACCTTAAGCATGCCTGCAAATCTTGAGAATATTTAGAATTGCGTTAAACGAAGATTAAAACATAAAACACATTGCAAATATCAAGGATAAAAATATGTGGCTGCATTTCAAAACTAAAACAAGACAAAAACAAACAGTATATCGAAACTTTCGATCAACTACTGGTTGTTAAAGTAGCTAAAATGGAACTGTATGTAAAAAATTTACATGTTATCGCCTGTTCGTACAAAGAAAATAGATAGAGCTTTTTGATGGTTCCAAACCTTTTTGATGAGGACTTCTGAGAAGTATCAACGCTTGTTTATGTGTGGTAGTAGCTTAACGTTTTTATATCAGAGAGGACATTTCAGTTGACATACAAGCATTTTAATGTTAATATCGTCACTTTAATAACATACTGTAATGCTACACTTTTCTGTTAGATTGACCAACTGAATGTTGAGAAAGCAATACAATATAGAATTTGCAATTGCGATGTTGCAAAAGCAGTGAGAAGTACAGTAACAACTGCCACACTAACAAAAAATGAGCATCTTTGATTGTGGCAGGACGCCTGTAGTGCGGCAAAGACTCTTTTCTCATTTGAGGAGTCACATGCTGACTACCGTGATATTTATTGAATGCAGGAAGCAGCACAAGGATCAGCCATTTGAATAAAACTACTAAACAATGTAGGCATACTGTTTTTTCGACAAGCGATTGTTTTCCTTTTTGAAATTTCTGATCGCCTGTAACAAAGTTTGAAAAATCCATGAAACCTTGACCGCAATTCAAGTAACTATTTGTTAAACGATCCTAGTTCTTTGCAGTGGGCTGGGGCGAAGTGAAGCCTATAAGGAGCCCCGCGCCAGTGGAGACAGAGTAAAAATTTGAAGCCTTTTAAATATTCTAAAGAAAAAATCACTACTGAAACGTGACGTGATGATTGAAGCATTTTTTCGTTGCTGAGATTAGATTATCAAAGTAATTATTATAGCCATGTATGTGCAGTATATATACTTTATTTTAGTTACAGACAGGCATACTATACGAAATATAAACATATAGGGATGTTTATCTCTGTAAATTAGGTACCCCCAATCACTTCTCAAACTGGGTCCCGCAAAACCACATGTTTTTTTAATTTTTACCCTAGAACAGTGTTCCTCAATCTTTTTACGTACGTAACCCAGATGACTTGTGATAAAAATTGCGTGACCCACTACCTCGTTAGCATAGGCTATGCTTTTATACGCTTAAACAAACGCATATTATTCTAAAGTAGCGTGCAAGCAAGTATTTTGGAATCAGTTTGAGGATCTTAAAAAATGAAAAATGTGTGAGGTGTCAAAATTCAAAACTTTTTCACACGAACAACTAATACAGGATATCACTAAATACAAGGTCACCCATCATCAGGTCACAGTCGTGCATGGATCTTGTTGTCAACAAAAGTAGGGTCTCAAACACAAATTGCTCCAAGGGTCAAATGAGGTCTTATAAAGTAACCCGAGGGCTGCATTGTGATGCTAACGCAACAATGGTGGTAACTGAATCTTACTGTTTCCTCAACTCTAAAAAAGCCTTCAAAAAACTATACGTATTTTATTTTGAGACGTTTCGGATTATTCTTAATCCATCTTCAGTCAAAAAATAAAGCAACATTTGGCAATGCTAGCAATTCAAAACCAAAAGACTCTGTTACGCAAGAAATAACAGTGTGACGCAAAAGACGGTAAAAGCAAAACCAAGACCGTCAACCCTGTCAAAATCGCTAAAAGTAAAAGCAGGCCTACAGCTATGCAGAAAGCATAGGCGGATCCAGGATTTTTTTTAGGGGGGGTTCAAGGACAAGTTCATCCGGATGTGTACTGACTGCATAGCAGTGAAGACCCAACTTCTCAGGTAACTTTTTTTAACAAACACGGTTAATAACCACATACATTTTGGCTAAATTACATTCTCACCATTACCAAGGCAGAGACGTAACGAGAGGTCAAGGGGGCACAATTTCTCGGGCGCCGAATCACTACGGGGGGCATCACAGCAATGTCATAACCACTTTTTTCAAAACAGTAGGCCTACATTTGCTTCCGAAAGACCTCAGGTTCGAACATGGGGGCGCCAAACTTGTTTCTTTCCCCAGGCACCATCTAACCTCGTTACGCTCCTGCACATCACGATTGTCTAGTCAAATGACGAAATTTGTTTGCAAAAATACCTGCCCATCAGTGGCAAACTATCAATCACAAACTATTTAAAACAAAATGCTGTTGATTATCGAAGTCATCTGACCATAGAAAACAACTTGAAGGTCGAAAAAAAAGGTATATTATTTCGAAAATAGGCACAACTTTCACTCCCCCCAAAAAAAACGCTTAGGGTACGCGTAGAGACGAACACACCAAAAAACTCGAAAGCAATAATTATGCTGGCACTTTGTCCTGGAAGGTGTTTATAGCATCCCGAGGGCATTGAAATGATCAGACAATATTTGGAAACGTGAAGATTGCAGTGAGTCAATGACCGAATTCTCATACATTCAATTTTTTGTACGAAATGCGACTATATCGCGGTAACGCAATTTTAGAAATGCTGTACGGTTGGTTGAAAAAAATTATTGGAGACAGCAGAATGATGGTCGATGAAAAAGCATCTAATTTCGGGCTGAGTTCAACTTTTGTCTAAAAATTGTTGCTGGCAGGCAGGGGTGTATTGCTAAAAAAAGAGGTGTGGGAACGCCGTTCCCGCCAAACATATAGGAAGACTGATTCGCCAACAAGAATTTCCACACTGGATCTTCCTATTTCACTTTAATACTACGGTTCTATGCTAGCGATAACTTGTCATTTATTCATTTATACTGCTCCTGGCGCTACAAGTAGAAACTGAAATGAAATATCTAAATCTTCAGGTAACGTTACTATAGTCCAAAAAGGTGTGGGAACGCCATTTCCACCCCACTACACCCCTGCTGGCAGGTCTGATGTTAATCAGTAGTCACCTTTAGCATAGCATACAGCTAATCTAACGCGCTTCATTTTTAGCCTACGTGACATGTAGATTACGTTTTACGGTTAAGTTTGCGGTTTTGGAGTTTACTCTGTCACTGAACGCTCTAACCTAGCCTGTAGTTAACTGCATTGTAAGTTCGTTGTAACGTTTTTTTTATGCCTTCGCTTAACTACAGTAATAAAATGAGCTGCACTCATTCATAAAAGTTTGTAGGAAAAAATAGCATGATCTGCTGCTTTGTAAGTTTCCTTACGCAATAAATTGCGACAGATTTGCTTGGTGTGGGTCACTGTTGTGGCTTTACAAATATTGCTGAATGATACGTACAAGCTGAATCATTGCAAGGAAATGGGAGCAGAACCAGGCAGGAGATTCCTCAAACAGCCGGCTGAAAAGCTCAAGGCGGTTTTTGTTGCTTTTGATAAGGAGAGACGAATCCCAGCCGTTGGTGCTTCCACTGAAGACGTTGACGTCAATTAAAAAACTTTGAGAGACAAGGGGAATGACTTACGAATTGTTGCTTTAAAAATTTTTTAGCATGGAAATTCTGCATAGTTTATTGTACCGCAACTGGAGTGTTAATTTTTATCGAATTACTCCATTTCACTTTGGCAAAGCTACACTTTTTCCGCTGCACGTTACGGTCTGTGGCAAATCATGCGATCGCCTGAGACAGAAGCCACGCCAAACGCGATGAGTAATTTTGTCAGTCAGAAGTGCCGAATGGCCGTTGCGATCTGGGTTCGTTGAACAGTGTTGTAGCTGTGTTCAGTGGAGGAGTTACATTTGTGCTAAATTTTGGTAATCTTCAATTTTTGTAACCTTGAG
>Ga0210059_1012744_pt1 | contig 12657 bp, 8 predicted proteins | sample Ectturendosymbi2_FD_188042 | JGI IMG/M metagenome (GOLD analysis project Ga0210059, IMG submission 188042) | Ecteinascidia turbinata endosymbiont from Florida, USA - Sample 2 (SPAdes) (version 2) | ecosystem: Host-associated > Tunicates > Ascidians > Unclassified | place: Key West, Florida...
TTCAATTTGCTTGCGATAATTCCAGTCACAGCGAAGCATGATATCCACTGCTTTATTGTCGATTAATATTTAATCCTATTAAAAACATCATCGTTGGAAATACTGCGTAAGCACTGCGACTGTTAGTTCGTTTTGTGTTTGAACATTTTTTATGACTACCTCGTATTAATTGGAACCACGATTGCGCGGTCATGGCAATTGGTCCTGGTTCTTGGGAAAAATTAGTAGAAAAACGGCGTTTCATTCAGTAACGTTGTATACTTTTTGTGTTTGGCTGCCTGGACTACATTGAAATTAAGAGAAAACTGTGAAGCCACTTTTAACATTTTTTGTGTTGTACCATTTTAAAGTATTTTTTCTCTTTCAATACGCATTCTTTACTTTTTTGCACTGCTCTAAAACATGTTAGAGTAAACAACTGTAAAACGTGATGACATGAAGAAAAGCACGTTTACAGAAAATTGTTGTAAATGTACCAAAGTTGAAGTATTAGGCTACATATTTTATTCTGAGAGACAATTAGGTTATGACAACACTAAAATCAATTGCAGGATAAATCGTCAAGAACACATTTAGTTACAGCAAAAATAACCGAGTAACTTACTGTGTAAAAGTCTGTATTCGACGCTTGTGGATGGAGATCTTTGTTTGCAGGAGAACTATTTGGAAAGAAAGCGACAAGAAAGAACTAGACCTCGTCGAAAGTACAGACCAGAGAAGGTTGGCTCATATGTGTTGCCTTCAAGCACTAGCTCTGTAGATGCTCAGTACTACTGTATGTGATCTCATTATTAAATGTACAGTTTTGGTTCTCCTTGTTTTGCCTCCTAGCTTCCTTTCTCATACGCTTGCAGTAAGGAAAATCAAAACTTTTTTCATGGTGTATCGATGGACACACAAAGCTTTCTTGCCCACAAAAATGAAAATATTTATCCTTTACCTTTATATTCTATTTTACTTTTCCTAAAAAGCTAAATTAGGCCGATTATCACAAATATTCTTCGATGGAAAGCATATTTTCAGAAAACTTTTGTAGCTACCAGAGAAAAACTCCGGTTGATTTCAGCGTTTTCACTATATGTATGAGTATATGGCACATTGTTTCACTTTTGAGTGTATGGAACATTATTTCAATTAAACCAATGCAAAGCTTGCAAGTCAAAAAGAATGCAAATGAGAAAAATGTTAAAAACCCCAAAAACTACTTAAAAATTACACATGACAATCCAAATTATTTGCACCGGCCACTGGGATAGAGTCAGCGTCCAAAAACTTCATTTATGAAATACTTCACGAAACTTTGTTTTTCGTTAAAGTTATTTTTCCAAACAAAGACTGACGTACATTTCAAAACGCTGCTGAACCTTCAACGTGCGAAAAGTGTTTGGACATATACTGCAGGCGATGTGCATGGTGTGCTTCTAATCCGTGTTTTTTTCTGTCAATTGCCCTTGAACCGCAGATCCAGCTGTTCTTTATTAAGAATTCTCCAGTAAAGTTAAAACATTTCATGCAGCCTGATGGTGAACAACATTCCTCATCTTTCACTTCGTCAAACCCAACAACTCCAAGCTCACAATCTGACCGGAAGCCCAAAGGAGCAGACTCACAGTCTAACTGGCAGGCCCCTGAAGGAGATGTGTCTGTTGACGGCCAACGTGAGCAACCCGAGGTAGTAGATAGGAATATCTCGGTAAATTTATGTTGCTGGCATTCGAAACAACTTAACTTAAAACTATAAAATCGACTGTATGTTGAAGGCAAAGTTACCACGAAAGGTCACTGGACGTTTACTAGAACCAAAACTTTTTACTTAAACGTAAAATCGGTTTTGGCCACTATACCGACTCGTGCCCTGCAGAACTGGTTCAAAATCTTGGATCAGATGCACAGACCTGGTCATCAGCTGCGCAGACCTGGTCATCATTACCCACCTTTGAATGAAGGGCCAATCGCTTCAAAATTTGAATTAGTGTCACTGAACATCAAAACTTAGACATCAAGTCATATATATTTTCATTCCGGGGAAGTTTGTTGTTTGATATTTTGTCTTGTTTTTTACCTTGCCGTGATTGTAATTAAAGCCTTTGATCATCACTTCAAAGCCTGTTGGTCTGAAATCTGAACGACGTTTATTCCAAAATCCATGTTATACTTTACGCTGAAAAAGTGTACTCGTCATTTTTTCAAGCTGTTTCACGAATAAAACTTATTGAAAATCAGTTTTGAAGCAGTTTGTTTGTGGTAATTCATAACAAGGAAGTTTTTTTTCACAAAATGGAAGTGTTTATAAATTGTACGTTGATGTAGAGCAGAGGTATTAAGCATGGAAAGGACCAGATACCTTGTATGTTATTAACATGTTTTAGTGAAAGAGGGTTGGATTCAGATACATTTTTAAGATTGCGGTCAGGACGATCTTTTCTAACAGTCATGGGTACATATACGTTTTGTATACATTTACTAACTTTGATTGTTGTCCTGTTGCTGCTTTCATATTTTGAAATGGTTGGATGTTGCATGGAAACTCTTTTTTGCTTCTTTTGTGGATATGGGTTGGATCTTGGATATGGAAAATAAATTGCATGTGGACCAGGCGTTCAAAGCTCAATACCTGGCCATCTCTGATTTCAGTCATCTTCTTCTGCTTTGCTCAATTTGAAAAGCAATTCGCGTTTGTTTCTTCGGCAAATTTTCGATCAAGCTTAATTGGCAACTACTTGGAATCAACATTTTCTATTGGCGGTGAAGTTGTTTTGATCCGGCAACTCTTTGCTTTACTCGTTGATCTGCCAACTATTGTACTTTCCTGCAATCTGCACAACAATCTTTCCATCGAGCAAATTTATTTATGGTCGAGTGCAGTTTCCCGGTTTATTCATCAACTCCCTTTCGTATCAGTTTTATCGTTTGAATTTTTCCGACCCGGCCCAAGACTTGCGAGATTTTAAACAGTTCCAGGTCTACTTCAGGAACATACTGTATAAGATCAAATCACAGTTAAAAATTCGTAATGTCTGCTAAACTATTTTAGGGTCTTACCGCTATCAAAGCCTTTTGTCTAAGGTTTCTCTACCACCCGTTTCTGCAACTCTTGAAGGGGAACGTGTGCAAACAATTTGCGCGTTTTGTTTTTCATGCAGTTTCCGTCTCCATCCAAACCGCAGCCCATCAATAAACCTGTTCCTGCAGTGACTCCACCGAACCCGAAGCCCAACATTTCTCAACCCGAGCAAGGTTAGTGACCTGGCTATGATTTTGCCAGATGCGCTCAAGCATGGGTTTTGCTGAGTTGTAGGCAGTGAGTTGGCAACTCTGACTGTGACTTGTCTTGTTTGAATAGCAACAGCGGGGGGGCGCTGTTAATATGTTTTGCTCCTATCAGTGTGGTCGTGTGCAAACACCTATTCTGCAATGCGGCATGGCTAACCATTTTCGTGCTCATGCGTTGTGTGGTTGTGCCTGTGATATGGACCACGAGTCTGTAATCAATGAATTAGTATATTTTTAATAACCTGGTTCCCTCAGTAGCTGATTTTTTCGAAGTGTACTGTCGAGCAGTCCTATCGAAACATGCATATGTTTTGTATGTTTTGAGTAAAAAGGGGGGTTACGGACAAGATGTCAGTAGTATCCCTAAGGGTGACAACAAAATTGGCGCTGTTGTACAATAACTGGCCCCCAATGCCATATTAGCATAAACATCAAAACAACTCTGGCATTTTGATGGACGAGCAAGCTTCGCAACTGTGCCCCATGAGGGAATTCACTGATAAGAAAAGCTGAGTCGACGTGCGTGGCTTATAGTTAACCTCAGTTGCACCCAGTGTTCCCTCCCAGAAAATACTGAGCAAATGTTTTTTTTTAACTGCGCATGCAATTGCGCAACAATGCAGACACACAACCAGTGAAGCGTTTCAAGCGGAAGAAGGGCTTTGCGATGTATATAAGATATTAAATTTGGAATGTTGCAAGTGCGCGAGAATGAGATTTTGCTGCACGAATAGTCCGGAGGTACTGCGCACTTGCGCACGTCAGAGGGAACACTGGCTGCACCTGCAATAGGAATTCCGCCATTTTGCAGGAGTCACTTTGCGGGTTTCTCACAGAACACATGTTTGTTTTTAAAAATAGATATATATTTCGAAATATAAGAAATTTGCTTTTTCATGTCAGATGAGCTTGAAAATAATTGCTGAGTTGTTGAAAAATGCGCCTGCTCTCCTAAAACGTCATTTGCCATTTTAGTTGGTGTTACTCATACAACCAGCTTTTAAGAGTTAACCGAGCAGGTAGATACACGGCAGTGTATCTCCAAATCGCACGCCACTGTCCACCGCCAATCTTCCTCACATACATTTTTCAAAGCATACAGTCGGCACTACCGATACGAGCCCATCGCATTTTTATAAAACACCTGAGGATAATTTTTGTGTAAACGGATAAATTTCTGCAGAAATACCTGTAAACTTTTGACTGGTCTTTTCAATGTTCATTGATAGAACAGAGGCCTGCTTTGAAAAAAATTAGTGTTTTAATATAGTCACTTTGCACTCCCTTTAGTCACTTGTAGTCTGCGGGGGCTATCTTCGCCAGGCCATACGGCTACTTTAGCTGTAAATGCTGCAGGCAATCCAATAGCAGCACCTCGCACAAAGCTCTCGCTTAAACCCACCATTAACGCCGGGCTAGGCTGGACAGGCATTTTGCCAGACTTCGGTGGGACTCGACCTGGATTCGAACTCAGACTACCAGCATCTATGACGCGCGCTCCATCGCATTTATGTCATGTACGTCTGGTATGGATTGTTGCAAGTAGGTTTTGCAAATGCGGCATGATGCAAGAGAAAAAAATATGTGGCAAAGTTAAAATACTCTTCGCGAATGACATAGAAGCAAAGCACATTTTTTGTGGAAATGACAGTTACAGAGTTACGGTAGTTGATGGGGAACGAACACTTTAAGATACCATGTTACGAAAGCTCCTGTAGCTGAGTGCATCTCTTTAAGTTAAGCAAATCAGCAAACATTTCTACTTGAGTTCCTTTAATAACAGTTTGTAGAAACAAAAACACATGCAATTATATTTTAACAGTATTTTTTGAGAATAGTATTAGTCGTGAAAATCAACGTTAATAATGTTGAAAATGGAAAAAACAAATGGACCATCAGCAATTCTTATCAAGACAAAAAATGAGCAATTAAAAGTGAGACAAAAGAAATGCCTGATTGATCCGTTTTTTATTACGCAGCTTCAGCTGATGTGATCGTTATAATCCACCAAAACCTTGTAAAGAAATGATTAGAATTGCAACCATAAATTGTAGCATAAAATGGTTAAAAATCGTAAGAATAAAAAATAAACGCAACCCTTCTTCATGGTTTTGTAAATAATTGTGAAGCGCCTGGTTGTAATACAAGCATTTTATTGATGATTGTCTCATAAGTCAGAATCTATTTCCTCAGCTGTTCAGTGGGAAAAACACTTAGAATCCAAGCTAATGGTTTTATAAAACATGTTGCCACAAAACGCAGTTCAAATTTATAATGAAATAAGAAGGTAGATCCTCAGAACAGAACGCTTTCAAACCTGTTAATGTTTAGACCCAAACCTGGACCAAAAACTTGAAACCAGTGTATTTGCATTCAAAGCAATTTGTGCACTTCGCTGGTAGGTTTTTGAGTGAAAGAAGTGATTAGTTTAAAATTATAATATAGTATATATGGAAGTGTGTTAGTTAGAAAAATATTGAACCACGTTTTTTTTAATAAGAACAGGAAAAAACTGCACTATATGGTACAGTAGAGGTGTAAGGTACCGTGACTTAAGAAGAATTAAATTCTTTCAAAAAAGGCTTCAACTGAAACAAAGCTCATTAGCGCAACGATGATAATTGTGAAGGAAAATTATGACTTTTCTGTCGTACTGAAAAAAAAAAAACTAGGAAAAATTTCTTCGTTTGTTTCCAATTCATCACACTTGAGAATATATTGAAAAAACACTGCATTGGTTATTTTTATCTCCAACTTCCTACTCTTTCGAAAAGTTGCCCGAAACGTTCTTTTTTAAACATCATCTTCTTTGTGAAACATCAGCGAGAACAAAAAGTGCATTCGCATAACTCTGCATTTTTGGAAAAACACGTATCAGTAGCAAGTAAAGCTAATACGCACGTGTTGCATAAAGTATGCCCAAGTACGTGATCATGTGATGCATAAGGTGTATTTCTCAAGCATAAAGAGTGCTAAGCATACGTTGCATAAGCTAGGTTTACCAAGCATATGTTGCGCTTAAATAATGTGCGTGTGTTGCAGAAGTTGTGTGTTTCAAGCAACCGAGCCTTGATTTATCTTCACATAGCTGCAAACAAAACAATCTGTTTGATGAAAAAGTTAAATCGAATTTGATGAGATTTGTAGTTCGGTTGAGTTTTGTCTCAAATCGCTTCACCGACTGAATTCATTCGAATATCTAAAAAAGGTGTGGAAGCAAATGCTCGGGTTTTTTAACATTACGTTATTTGCCGTTGCGCTATTAAGACTTATACCAAATTTGTGGTGATGCAGTAACTGCAATTTAAACTTTGGTATCAAATTGAGATAGTGTTTCAGTTTTATAATATAAGCCTCGTCTTTAGTTGGAAAGGACATAACATCTTTCACAAAATATTGAAAAGTTTGGATGCGTTACTATCAGGAGAACTAAACAAGAATGTTCTAATTGTCAAGTAACCTATCGACGTCTTGGCAGAATTATGATTCCGTTCTCTAAGTTGTGAAAAACTAAGTTGGTGACTCACACGGGCCACGTTTAAAGTCGTCGAAATGACGAGTTTGGAAAATATCAAAACGGTTAAAAATCGACAAAGCTCTGTAATATGCGCTAATCACATTTTAAAAACTTTTGGGTGCAAAGAGAGTTATACTTTACAGAGGTTCCCGATCGGCCGGTTAATAGAGATGAAATGGCAACAGTGGCGCAACGGATCGGATTCCGTTGGAAAGACATGGGGAGGGCCATGGGAATACCCGACCATCAACTCGATTGTATCAGTCATGACTATGAGCGCGATGGGTTGAATGAAAAGGTAAGAAGTGGAATAAGAATTATTGGACTTTTTTCTTGAAAGCTGGTTGTTTTCATTATGTTGACACAATCTTAACAGATAAATAATGCTGCAGCAGTTAAAAGCGCTAGGTTTTCTGTATGCTTTCGAGGAATCAGTGGACTGCCATCTGCTTTCGTCTTTTTGCGATGATTCAAACTTGCACATATCTCTATTCAAGTATGTGCTTTCCACGATGGGTGTAAGCAAGGAATCGATCAGCAAATTTTTAATTGGAAATCGATTTCACGCAAAATTACGCATCCTCAGTCTGACAATTGCAAGCAAAGTTTACGGGTAAAAAGTTGAAAGGCTGAAGTAACAGCAGAGAAATGCTACAAGTTACTAATTCCATCACAAATAATCTGACATTTGCCTGCTGATGAATGTTTTGTAGCGTAAATTTACGATGGGCCTGGAAACTAACGTGACGTCAATATAACATCACGATGTTTGGTGTAACTTTTCAAACACTTCATGGTCTCCATGGCAATCAAATAAATTTAGCTTGTTATGAAATGTATGTTATTTCTTGGACAGAACTAGGATACACTGTAGTATTGAGTTTAGGGCCAACTGGGAAATAGTGATCTTCCTAAGAAGTTTAAGTTTGTTTGTAATTTAGTGTTGTGTAGAGAATAGCAATAGTTTTTCCCTGGGGAGGTTTGTTTGTGCCAAAAACCCAAAGAAATCACGATACGGACTGAATATCTCAGTTACGTATGATTACAAAATATTAGCAGGGATTCAAAAATATTTCCTTTCCTCTTTCTCCTGTTGTATAGAATTTAAAGAAAGTATGCAAACGTAAAACCTGAAAAACATTTTTGGTTCATTTTTGCGCAGTTGAAACTAAAAAGGTTAGAAAACTGGAACGACAAAGACAATTCTGCAAAGCAATGCCGTTCCTGATTTCGCTTTTCAAAGAAACTCTCCAGTTTTTCCGATATGTTTTCAATTCTTTAACTCCACGAAATTTAAATTGTCGACGAAATCACTGCGACAGTTAACTTTGGCATTAATATGTTGATTAATGAATGTTCATAAGGGTCTTGAAAACCCCTGTTCGCAGAGCCCTGGCAAGTGCCCCCCACACTGTCAATCGTGTGTCCTCGCGCATTTGGGAGCCACCGATGTATGATTTTGTGCATTATTGATTCACGCAAAACAAAAATGTAAGTAAAACAAACTGCGGCAAAATATTTTCGTCTGTCAGAACGGGGCTGCTCAGCTTAGGACTTCTAACACATTCTATTTATTTACCAGTCTGTGAAAGCAAAGTAGTTACCCGTGATTATCAGGTCATGAATTAAGTAACTGGTAACCCACATGCATACGATTTTGAAAGAGACCCGTCATTGCTCCAATGACTGGCCACACCAATGTTTTTTTCCTTTTGTGGCCGTTGCAATAAAATGTTAGAATATTTTGGCAACATATTGTGACTGCGATATTACGTATCATTCATAAAGTTTAGCGAATTCTTTCTTGATACCATTGAATTATATATTGTCACGTCAAGTCGAAAGAATTGAATTAACTAAGAAAATGTGCAACAGATTTGAAATGCTCGTTGCACGGCATTAATTCTATTTTATTGATTTATATCATCTGCATGTTTTGAACAAGATCAGAAATCCGAGTCCCCGACTTTTTCTTGGATATATTTTTCTTTCTAAGAAATATTAATAAAACGTGTGCTATGGTGGTATGTTTGCTGAGACGTGATTTTCTGAGTTTGCTTAGTTTCAGCTGCGCGCACTTGCTACAGAAGATTGGGTGCAGACCCCAGATAAAGCGTAATGCAGCACTCGATATCTGATGGTAATGCAACAACCACCAGCAGTAGTGAAACGTATGCAAGCTACGGCGTTCGATGACCAATGATATTATGTCAATAGAGTTTATGTGCCATCTCATATCATTGAAAGACACACCTAAAAATTATTTGTGTGAAATGCACAGCGTTGAACTATTTAAGAATTACCTCAATGCTTGCATGTTGCGATTGTAGCAAACGATATCCTTGCACAAATTTCAAATATACGTAAATGTTCGAGCGTTGCCAAGAATTTTGTTCGGATTCAATGCTTTCCAAACCAAACGGGTTTGTTAATTCGAAACGGCTGTTGCCAATGCGTAATTGTTCTGCATTACCCAGAAGAAAAGCTTCAGTGTTAAAAGAACTCTTACGCTGTCGCACTAGGAGCAGACGTGCTTCTTTCAGAAATTACAACGTTACGTTGAAACATGCATAGGTTTTAGTTGTGGTGAAGTGCAACCAGAAGCTCTAATATTAGGGCAGCTGCATTCACGCGCCTACTGTACATATAAGGACGTAATCAACGATATTCACCACAAAAAATACTAGCGTAATAAGCATTATAATGATGTCATCAGTTGGAACCTAACCAACAACTTTGGGGGCCTCACATGACCAATCTACGGCACTGCCCGCACAAGTCAAGTTTCTTCCCATTGATGTAGATTGGTTATTTCGCATTCTTCGAACTCAAGCCGTCGCAAATTTTAAGCCCATTTCTTAAGAAAGTTCAGTCACAAAAATGCAGCTCAGTGGGTTTTGTCAAGTGGTGTACCTGCTTGTATGATCGGGACAATGGGTCTTTTTGTGTAAGCTCGTGGAGGGGAGTTTAGTGGTGATGAGAGGCACTCATTACTGCGGACTTTCCTAACCAAATTGGTCCTTGTCTACCTGAAAATGACGTCAAGTATTTTCATTTGTTCATGTCGAGTGAGTTGTTAAAGCACAAAATGAAAATTGTTCTGTCCAAATATCAGCCCGTATGCAAAATATAGAAATTAAAAAGCTTTTATGCTTGTTTAAAGGACATATGTGTTCATGTGTGTTCCCTTTGATGGCATTGCTGACCGCTGCATCAAAAACGTCAAATTTAAGACTATCAAAATAATGACTGGTTGTCAGTAGCTTATATTGTGCATACACAACAAAGAAAGCTTAAACTGGGCCCCAAAAACCTTCATCTGGCCCGCATGCGGCCCGCGGGTTCGACATAGCTGGTGTAAACTCTGAACCAAGTTATCTTCCACAATATTTTCCTCTGCATCATCTCTGCCTTTAAACTTCAACATTTTCAAGTTTAAACTTCTGAATAGTTTTGACTTCGTTTGAAGCATTAGCAGTGACAATGCACAGAAATTGACGCATTGTGATGTCAAAATTATGCACGGTGATGTAAAATTGAAATTTTAATTTAGACAACTCGAAGTCCCTAGTAATACTGAGATTGAGAACGAAATCACGAGTGTTTTCGCCATTTCACCAATGAGATCACAGAAAGACTTTTTGAGAAAAGGCTGAGGTGGGATCCATTCTGCAATACGAAGATATCAATGTACTGTACTTTTTAAAAATTTGTTGGCAGTCATTTTTACAGTCACTTTATCAGTTCGAAAGTAATCCAGTAAAGCTGATGAGAATGCGAACTTGTATTCAGTTTTGTACTCTGATCGTTTTCATCGGGATCCGTTTCTTACATCATTTTATGTTGAACAGTTATGAGATCACGAATAGTGTGGTTTCTGTTCTTGTTAACCAGGGCTGGAGTGGGTGGGAACGCGTGGGAACGGCGCTCCCACACCTTTTTCACGTTTTGCTTTAAAATGAATTGGAAGCTGTTTTAAAATGGCTATTTTTTTCCCACACCTTTTTGTGAGCACTACATCCCTGGTGTTAACGCAGTGGACCCCTCGTCGGCAAATGCAATAATTTTTGTCTCGCACAGCAGGTCTTCTTTCTGATCACTTTCGGGTTTGTAACAGTGGCAATACACTCAGTCTTCAGACAAAATAAAATATTGGAATAGGTCAGATTTCCTCTTATGCTGTACTTGCGGCATTGCTTACGGAAATTTACCTCTCAGAATGCAGTGGGTTCTCCATGCTCAATATTGAACTAAATGTCCATAAATGCAGGGCCGACCCTTCGCCTAGGCCAAATAGGCGGCCGCCTGGAGCGCAGTCTTCAGAGAGCGCAGAATCCGCTTTTTTCTTAGTTTCCATATTGCCTAGAGCGCAGAACTGTCTCGGGCCGGCCCTGCATGATATACAAGCAAACACCCCACATCATGAGTTGCGCCTGTGTCTCATTCACACCTGTTGTCACAAAACTTGCCAATGCCAGCAGCAGAATCCATCAAAGTATACTTCCGATGAGTAAGCAAAAGGCTGTTGTTAATCTCAAGGCACCAATCAATTGCAACTGATAGAAGTGTCTGAATTGCGCTGCATCTGCTTTGCAGACGTTACACAAAAATTAGTGAATCTACACTTGGTCTTGTTTTCGTCTCTGGCATCCTGTCTTGAGTTTGACATGAACATCATATGCTGTATTTTTTCTTGCTACTCAGAAATAATGGCTGCTAAGTTTATAATCTTAGTCTGTTTGACCTTCCGTCATTTCAACTATTTCAAAACAGAAGCATGTTACCGGCAACTTCTCATCAATGCCCTTCAATACGGTTTTAACCCACAGCAGTTCTTTGCTTCAAAGCCTCTGCGTTATTTTAATTAGGAAGGTCTAGTTTAGTAGCACATCTTTTGTTTTGGGAGAATGCAATGCATCATTCTTACAGCGTAGTAAGATGCCATCAAGATTTTTTGAACTCTCAACCGATTTTCAGCGCAACGGTAGATTGTGATGCTGTTATGAAAGCTAATCTACTTGCAGAAAACCAGAAACAACTGGATTTCGAAAATTGAAAACACTTGGAATAATCCTGCTGCTTATTCAAAAGCTTTAAGCTGGGTTTACACTGAGGAGGAGTTTTCAGGCGGAGAACCGCGCGGAAGTCTTGTTTATTTAACGTCGCCGTGTGCGCAGCTGCGGTTCGTTGTGACGTCATGCGAATCGAGGCTGGTCCGATCGCGCGAAGAGCGAAAATTACGCGCGAAAATGAGCTGCCGGACGAAAGCTTCTAGTCTAGTGACGAGCCCCTTGCAAGGAGCAGACATTTGGTTGTGTTTTACTTCAAATTAATCCTGGACTATGTGTCTTGTTCATTGAGGGTTTGGATTAATTTGGATCAGTATTGAAACTTTTGGTGCTTTGTGTTTTCAAAAATCGGAACAGTTGTTGTTGGATATAGGTATGGTTTGATATGATCAGTAGTGAAAGATAGTTTTGTCACGAATGGTCATTCTTGAGAAGTAACTATTTTACTATTTGAGGATCTTTCATGACTTAACTTCTCTTCATGCATATTATGTAATGGGTATCTGCAAATTATACCCATTCCTTACACATTTACTTCCACATTTCACTTGCTTTGCCTCAAATCTAAGACATGAAAGTTTACGTTTTAGGTACCCTAAAAATTCTTTCATTATGAAACTGTCAGTAGCATTAAAAACTTATCATTACGAAATACGAAGCTAATCAGGAAATTAACCAAGTGAGCCTAGGGTGATTTAAACATTCAAATGGCGTTGAACCAACCAGCCTCAAATTTATTATTGGCCCAAAAGTATGGTCTTCAATACCAGACGATATTAAACTTTCAACCACCTTTAC
>Ga0210059_1012745_pt1 | contig 12657 bp, 9 predicted proteins | sample Ectturendosymbi2_FD_188042 | JGI IMG/M metagenome (GOLD analysis project Ga0210059, IMG submission 188042) | Ecteinascidia turbinata endosymbiont from Florida, USA - Sample 2 (SPAdes) (version 2) | ecosystem: Host-associated > Tunicates > Ascidians > Unclassified | place: Key West, Florida...
CGGCAGTTTTCCATCTCAACAACAAGGAAGCTAAACGTGAGCTAAAAGTCACCCTCAACAACAAAACCCTGCCCTTCTGCTCCGGGCCCAAATATCTCGGAGTAACGTTGCACAGGTCGCTCACGTATCGCCGACACCGCGAGTCACTTCGCATAAAGCTGATATCACGCGTCGCACTCGTGAGGCGGCTTACTGGTTCTCGTAATTGTTGGGTGCTGTTGGAAACCACTGATCTACTAAACGAAGCTCACGTCGAGTGTTGACACAAGTTGCGAAGTTTCACAATTTTCTAACCCGCTGTCCTAAATTCTAGAATCTTCTACAACATGTACAAATGGTCATGAAACCGAACAAAAATGCTCCTTGGAAACGCCTCTTAGAAGAAAACACTTTCCACACAAAAAGCATACGCCAAAACTGGTTGCAAGTTAAAAGCGAAACACCTATAAGAGTTTGGTGAATCAACAAGACTCCAAAGTTTTAAAGAATTGGCATTGTTTTCCTTCTACAATTACTTGGAGACCCATACATTAAAGTTTTGGTACACCTGTAAGTTGATGCTTATGGATTTCTTGTGGCTGTAAAGTTGCCGCATGTGTAGGCTACTTGGAACCAGGGCCGGATTGAATGATCGCGAGGCCCTGGGCAAAGTCGTGACCGCGAGGCCCACTAAAGGTTTAGCGCAACTGTGTTTAGTAGATCAGTGGTTTCCAACAGCACCCAAAAGCGAGAGCATGCCTTCCACATGCTCTCGCTTCAACTTTGCAAAAGCACCGGTCAAAGGTGTCAAAACTGATACGATTTGGCAACCTACACTTCAGAAACGACTGGGGGTGACCATGTATGGCGGTTCGTATGTGGTTAATGTGTTGAAACAGAAAGTTGTATCGCCAAAAACAATATCATTGTTACCGTGACGCTACACAACAGCCTATTTATGTCATAGACTCTCTAACGATCTTCACTTCACAAATCGTCCATATACATACGTGTTGAGGAAAAATATGTCTGCACTCTCTCGCAGATCAAAACGTACACTGTTTAGAAAAAATGTTCTCAACGAAATACCAGGCAAAAGCAACTTGAACCACAAAAAAAGTTTTGCGATGGGGGCTTTACAAAAGTTACATCGATTAACTGTTCCGTGATCTAGCGGGCAACAGTGCTTTGCTTGCACGATCAGGTCAAGCACTTCCCAAATAATTGTTACGTCAGCGCATTATACCGTACAGTAATCTCCCAGTTAAGTTCGCAACTTGAACCTAAGCAGTATGTGCGAACTTAGCTTGTAGGTGCGCACTTAGCAATTATGCTTTATGCCAGGGGTGTCAAACTCGTTTCAGTTCAGGGGCCACTTCAGGCAAATTTAATCTCACGCGGGCCGGACCAATGTAATCACTGTATAACACCCTGGTTATAAGTACTGACAACTTCCAACTGTTTTCATAACTTTAATGCAAAAAGTTCAAGCCAGGGGCGGATCCAGCCAGTGATTTTAGGGGAGGGGGCGATTTCAGCATCGGCAGTCAAGGCTCATTATGCGTTCACTACTGTAAGGGAGATGATGTATAATTCACAACACTGCTGTGACAAAACAATGGACGACAAACTGGCCTTATATCGCGAATGCTGTTTTCCGAATTGTACAAAATCATGGTGAAAGAATTTGCTTTCGTAGGTTTTAGGGGGGCGATCGCCCCCCCCCGGATCCGCTCCTGGTTCAAGCGTACCTGAAAATGATTAGTAGCACATAAAGTTTTCAAATTCCCCACGTAACTAAAAAATGCCTTATCTCTGAGAAGACTGTTGAATTAAAAGTGATTAAGACCTGTGGCTCGGATGAAATTAACTGTCCGGACAACCACTTGCATGACGTGATCCATTTTTAACGATTTGCAACACAATGCCTCCTGGCGCGAAATTCAGTAAAATACCCAAATTCACGTCCTCCACTTACGTTACAATCTGTACTTTTTCTCTAAATTTTGTCGCAACACTTGCTTTTTCCCCATCATTGATGACGCGCTATCTGTAGCAATACTGACAGCACGGGGCCAGTCTACTCCGACCCTGTTAAGCACTCTATCGAGAGAGTTAAAAATATCCTTTGCTGTTGTGGTATCCATCATAGGTACCAACCCCAGGATCTCTTCAGTGACAGACAAAGCCTCACCAATGCCACGAATAAATATGGCTTGGAAAACTGTGTTGGAAAACTCTGCATTCTTTGTCAACGTTTCTCTGTTGCGATACATACATTTTGGGAAACGAGGCTGAGCAATTTATGGAAAACCAAAAGCCCAAATCCGAGCATGGAAGAGTTCTACATCTAACAATATGTCCTTATTACGCCACAATACAAATTCCTTATCTCTTATTTTCACGAAAACTGCAAAGATGTTCTACCCGTTTTCACTCCAGGTTGGCCAATTTTAGACAGGAAGTTGCTTGAGCTGGTGGTTTTGATTAACATTTCTGTGTATTTTTTGAAACTAGAAATCCAGCGATGTCAATTTCAACATTTTTTGTAATCCAATGCGCAATTTTCTGCAGTTGCTGCTTTTTACCGATTCTCAAATTTTACCCTGTCGAACAGATTTCTGTGCAGTTTTTTTTCCGGTCAATAATTGGAATAGAAGCTTTACGTAGCAAACTTTAGTTAGAGTTGTACCTAGAACTCTGAAGGTATCGACATCGCTGGAGCTCAAGGTATATTTTTTCCCGGAGTTCTAGTGTTAAAGTTTATCAACAGAAGTTGTACTTTTGTATGCTCATACATACCTGTTTGAAAGTTCAAACCGGTGTGAACATACTAAAGGAAATATGCAGAAAACGGGAAATTTTCACGTGAGAAAACAGTGGAAAACAATAAAATATATGCAATTGCGTTAAGGTTTCAAGTAATTGAAATCTAGTAACCAGTTATCGAAGTATGACTGGATAAACTTCTCAAGCAAATAAAGAAGTTTTTACTTTACAAAATCATCACGCGGGCCGGATTCACCCTCACAACGGGCCGGTTTTGGCCTGCGGGCCGTATGTTTGACACCCCTGCACTATTTAGTCTATACCCAGCGAGATCAGAAAGAAAACAATGTCTGAAACATATTCCCTACCTGGTAAGAAGTAGAACAATTCTTTTTCACTAACAAGTGACAAATAAGCCTCAAGATAGGAGTGTAATAAATAGCTAAATGACAATCACGTTTCCTGAAACAAACATGTGCAGTTACATGTACATGGAAAGCATATCATTTGTTGCTGAAGCGACAATTCAAAAACGAAAAATGAACGAAAGGCGTTTGCCATTTCCCATTTTAGGTAGCTCTGCTGGCTATCGTGGCAAACCATCTCTCAATAATCGCATGACAGATTCACACTTGACTGAAAAGCATATTGCCCTAAAATACATTCACCGCCACTAAGAAAGGCAAAATCTTCATCAAGTGTTTAATACCGTTTCACATGTTTTGATATTGGACTGCTGATGTGAAGAAAAGAACATCAATGCCATTAGCCTAGCTTACGAAAAAAAGGTTGTGGCACAGTTCAACAGATGTGTGTGCGCATGTGCAAGCCGAGCCTACCAATTTCACACGCTCAATACATCCAAACTCAACCTGCAGTTGCACCGATAAAGTCATTTTCCAATGCATTGTATATTACGAAGCTCCACCCAACAAACTTTAAAACCGCTTCCAATGCTATTGGTCAGGCCTTGGATTTGCTTCTACCCAGGCCAGAAAACACAGGTTAGAATCAGTCTATAACCAATGTAAAACAACGAATCCCCGCTAAAACCACAGTTACCAGTGAAAAAATTAAAACTTGCACCTGAAAATTTCTTTTTTACTCAAATTTATGTGATTTTAAGCGGAGTGAGCAAACAAACCAATAAGCTACGCATTTCGTTGTCGGTTGCAGATTTCGCTAACCACGTCAAATTTGTCTTTTCGTGGCCGGTGTGAACTGTCTACGGGTTTGCAACTGCAACAAAAAGATCAAAATCACATAGACATCAGCCACTGTTGCTATACCTTTTCACAAGCTTGATCATGGTTCTATTAAGAGCGTTAGTTCCGACAAGAAACTCTTCCACTTACCTTTATGTTGCACAACTATGCGATGCAGACCTATTGCGGATTACGGACTGCGCTGTGGCAACTGCCCTGAAACTGTTTTTTAATTTTGGAGCAGTGGTTCCAGCCCCATAACCAGCTTGGGACACCAGTCGTAATGACGAAGAGGGTCTACGCTGCTCTTAAATTGAATGTATTTTCGCTGCTCGTGTTTAAAATGCACAGTGTTCTACCTTTGATGCTTCCAAACTCTTGTTTACACTACCGAAGTCAATTGTATCAACCAGTGTTCCTGTTGTAAAGGCCAGCGGAGTAATAACTAGCACCCGCAAGTAACATTATAGCAAAATCTCAAGGAAACTGGCAAACATTGCAAAACAGTTGGATTCCAAACATGTAACTTATTTGTCATGCATGATAATCACAGGCAGCGATAAAACAACTTTGTGGACAAAACTTACCACATAGAATTCAATGTTCATCATTTTGTATGAATTGATTTATTTCAAATATTTTAGACTTGGGTATGTTGTCGCAAACATTAGACAATTTCATGCAAATTAAAGTTGAAGCGCTTGGATAAAGAAAAAAATTTGTTAAACAGGTTTTCTCGTCGGGCACAGCTCGACAGTTTCATAATTTTCTATCATGGTTCAAAGTTTTGGTTGGTAGACATTCATGGTTCGTCGAAAAATAATGTTAATAAATGCCTTGACCACTGACCAGTTAGCATATACTGTATACACAACCAGTTCGTGCATGTCATTTTACCGTTTTTTTCTAGTGATTTCCTGCTGCAGTTTTTCTGAACTACATTTTTGTTATTGGTGTTGGCGATTAAATTAAATGTTGGTTGCTACACATCAATTTAGTTCTAGAGATCAGGGGATGCTAGATAGATATATGGCGAGTTATCATAAGTAGCTCCAAAAATTTCAACAGTTGGAAGTAGTAATGAGGGAATCGACCTGAAAACGAGGTAGAAGGACTTAAACAAAAATTTACCTGATCAAAATGATTAAATCATTATGGAACACTTTATTGATTTCACCACACTTAAGTAATAAAATAGATCAAGAATAAGAATGTTTCAGAGAGTTAAAGGTTAGTAAATTTCAAGCAACACCACCATTATCCTCACGAGATGCAAAAAAGCATCTGAATGCAAAGACCGATCCGATCGACTCAGTAGAGCAATTGTGAATGGATTTCTGGTTGTTTTACCTATTTCTGTGATTTATCACGTGCCATACACGTTGAATACCTTCTTTTTCTCGTACGCTCTTTTCAGTCAAAAACGGTGAATAAACTGAAATAATTTGCCCTGTCATATACAATTGCACGTTTCTGGTTAACTCATTTTTTTGTCTATTGAAAAAATTAGTGGTAACGAACAGACTTTGAGCCATTTCGGATTGTTTGTTTGTTTGGTGACCCAAGCCGACCGGTTACAGACGATTAAAACCGAACATTTTCGCGTTTATACTTTTTCTCAAGCGTTTTGTCCAGTGTTAGTATGTTCCAAATTACACAATATTTTTTTCAAACTCTTTTTTTACAAACGACGGGCATAACTTTTGAACACTGGATAGCATTGTTATTTTCAGCTCTTACGCATTAAAAATGCGATTTACTTGGAATGCATGCTTTTATAAAGCATGATTCGTTGGCGCACATTCACAATTTACAACCGCCTCGTTCACTGCAACTTTTCACGAATGCCTCGCTTTTTGAGCAGTCCAGGGATACCACATATGAAACCGCTCACTTTGTCAAACAGTGCGGCTGCCGGCACTTCAGCTCAGTGGTAAAACAAACTATTTTCCAGGCTCGATCGGATTGGCAAACCAAGCAAGGCACGGTGTAACGACGCTATATGAGCATAACGCTCAATCAGACAAAAGATGAAACCCTCCAAAAGAGACTTTAAGACGTCAGATTGCCAGTATGACGAAAATAATTCATACAACTCTTCACATAACCGTTCGAAATAATTTAATGCTTGTAACAATGTTTTTACAAGCGGAGTATGTTAAAATGATGTTGAACCATATCTTTTCCACTAAAAGAAAGATATTGCAGGGCTGCCAATTGCAAAAATCAGTTTATTTGTCACATTAACGTAAACCTCTCCGACCAACAGTTTTCAACGCCGCACCTGACAAAAACCGTAATTCGCAATATGGCTCTCCTTTGTTTATGAATTATCCCCTCTGCTATCACAAAAGTAGCTCATCAGAGGTTAAATGGTGCAATTGCAAGCGTTTTATGTATGTTCCACGTTAGAATGTATTTGATGCCATTACTTAATTCCTTGCGATCGTCTGCAACGAACAGCTGTCTAACTATGAACATATTCACCATGCTTCCACCAGGTAACTCTTACTTTTGCGAAAAAGCATCCGCATTCCAATAAAGCTTATGATGGGTTGCAACAGGCAAACCAGGAGGGTGCAATCTAAACAGTAACTTCAGAAACCAGTGAAGAGCCCAGTCAACATGCATGTAACAGACCGGCATGCATAAAACAACAGAGATTTCCCTTCTTCAGTGATGGAAAGCGCAGAGTCATCAACGCTTTTCACCACCAGTTTCAGATACTTTTAGCAAAAATCTTTAATTAAATGATAATGATTAAAACCCAATTCCTTCTGTTAAGCTCTATTCTCAAGACACGTCTTGATGAAGTTTATCCCAACGCGTTTATTGCACTTCGGATTATGTTGAACTGCCCCAATACTGTTGCCAGCGCTGAAGGGAGTTTCAGCAAATTGAAGGTTATCAAAACCTTCAACAGGCCTCATATGACAAATAGCAGGCTATCCTCATTAGCCATCAATCGAAACTTCATGTGTACGCTCTCTAGAGTTGGAAGATGTCATAAAGGTTTTTGCATGCGAAAAGACTCGCTCCAAGTCGTTATGATACTAATATAATGTGACACTGTTTATGATATTTTTATGGTTATTGTTATGAAATATGCTTCATGTGTGCTAGTGTACAATGATTTCTTTTGTTTTGCTGTATCACCATGGTCCGCCTCTTGAGTAGCCCTGCAATAGATAAATTACAGCGACAACTAAATCATAATGATTAATAACGCTAATACAGCAACGCTTCAGAAATCTTTTTTAGAAATAACCACTAGGGGGCCCCATATTTAGATAAAATTGTTTGGCATTGTTTGCTTAGTAGTTGCTAAATCTGGGGTGGCCAACCTTTTGATTCCATGCGCCAATTTTTTTTCACGCTTAATTCAGATGCGCCACACAAACATTCACTTCTTTTCAGTCCTGTAAAACGGTGGTAATATGGACATATTTTGAAGTTATATTAATATATATTTATTTGAAAAATATATGTTTATCTGATATAACAAACACATAAACAAGCATCACCCAATTTATTACATAATGATGACAGATGTAGCAGTTGTAGAGGAAAAGATCTCACACAACACTTTTTAATTTTCATTGATCATTTTACTTCAGAAAGTACTAATAGTAATATATGAACACAGTTAGCAGTTTTAAATGAAAATAATTTTATACACAGGCAAAATAAAAAAATGACTTTAATGTGACTTTTGTCTTCGCTTTGCTTTCACCAAACCAGTGATATTAGGAGTTAAATTCGTAACTGAAAGCAACGGACAGTTCTTCAAGTTGGAATCGGACAGTCGCGACCTCAGTTTGTTTTTGATCATTTTCATGAAAGAGAATAACTGCTCGCGTCTGTACGTAGTTCCGAAGAGACAGGCATAGCTCTGGGCAAATTTTCTCATTTTTGGAAAATGTTCACATGGTGGTAATGATTGCCAAAAACCAATCATTTTCGACGCACTTGGCAATGAGGACCGTTCATCAAACTTCATTTTCAATACTGAATTTGCTTTTAGTTCAATACGTTCCATTTGCATATTACTAGGCATCTTAGAATGGTATGTTGAGTGACAATGGATTTATAAATGCAAGCATGCGGTCTTCTTCAGAAAAATCACTAAAACGACTATCAAAGACCTCTTGTAGTAATATGATTTTTGCAATGTATTTTGAAAAGTTGACAATATTTTCAACACATTCACCTTGTTCTTTTAAATTCCTTCTTATAACTGAGAAATAAACAGTTTCAACTTCATCTTGAATGCATCAGTGCACTCAGTGGCGTACGCAGAAAATTTTCATGGGGGGTTTCATTCAGTGGTATATGGTAGTCATTTGTATTTGGTGTGCGCTGTTTGTGATGTCACAATTTGACGTCATATTCATGTTTCCAAACCAACGTTTTGTCGAAGTTTGTTGACTTAATATGCATATTCTTCTACACGCACTCCCCCTATTTTATGTGTTATTGCACTGATTATAAACTATCAGCGCTCCAAGTTCGGATATCCGAGGAAAATAAACTCAACGCTACGACACAGCAATTAATAACTGCAAAATATCGGGCTGCATGTTAAAACAGTGGAGTAAAACACACTGATCACTGGGTCAGAACAATTTACATCTGGAAAATGAGGCTGCGTTAATGTCTTGTTGAATACGAGCAATCGAGCATAGAAAGTGTGCGGCTGGACTGGCTGGCGCACACCCCGGTTTGCAAGATCGAATCTTGCTAAACTATACAAGAATTGCGAATGCGCATTACGCAAGAACACTTTCAATTTTTTGTTATGTATAGAAGTCCAGCAAACTCTTAGTTTTCCTTTTTCCCTGCTGAGACATTATCAAATGCCTGAATGCTTCTATGTTAAAAACTGCTGTTTTTGAGCTCCTGCAGCAGTTCTGTCATGCTACAGAAACGTAGCCAATGCGGTCAGCGCTTGCGCTGATCAGCCACAGAAGACAAAATAAAGATAATTGTTTCAGATAAAGTGAACTACCGCGGAACACAATCTTAAACATGCGTAGTGAACGAAAGGTCTGCAAAAAGTGGTAAGATGGTTTCTGGATGCAGACGATGACCCAGATTCCTACCAAAACCTATATTAATACTTTTTGGCCCATTTACAATGTTCCTTGAAATTTGCATGCAAATTTACTCCGTGGTGTTTGCATTAAGTCGACAAATTAACAACCAAAAAGTATGCGAAAACAATAAGTCTCCTTTGCGCGGGTAATAAAATTTTTGTTAAATATCAAGCTCAAGGGTTTTTTAACCCTAACCCCCCTTGCGCACGCCCTTGAATGCACTGATATCATTTACTAAGCTAGGAAACAGTTTGTCTTTGCCCTGAAGTTTTACATTGAGGTAATTTACGTGGTTGATAACATCAACCAAAATGCTAAATCTAACAACCACTGCTCATTACACAAAATGGCCCTTTCTTTGGGCAGCTCATCTTTCTCTTGTAGAAAATCATGCACAACGTGTTTCAGTTTCCAAAATCGTTTTAGAACTTTTCCTCTAGAAAGCCAAGTTGTCCTTGCCAGAAAGGACGTGCAAGAAAAATAAAATCACTAAAATTAATGAGTAGGAGTGGCTTGCTTTCTGGTCATCAAAAGAATGTAATGCGTCACTTTTAAGCATCCAATGCGCCACGTATGGCGCATGCGCCGCAGGTTGGCCACCCTTGTGTTAAACGAATGTGGTTTTATCACTTATGCGGAGAGATCAATGAACTGCTCAAAAAATTCCATTTTGTAGTTACTACATTTGCTATGCTGATTACTCAGGCAGTGCCTAGAATCTACCCCCAAGCCCCATCATTAAGTTAAGCATTTGGGGCTAAGAAGAAAAGTGGAATTAATTTAGAAGTTTTTTTTACCAAGATTCATGTGTAGGCAGGGGCGTGACGAGGGGGCCAAGGGGGCACAATTCGCCGTGCGCCGAGAAGTCCTAACAATGTCACAAGTACTTTCTTCAATACAGTACATTGGCTTCCGAAAGACATCAGGTTCGAACAGGGGGGCGCCAATCTTGCTTCTTGCTCAGGGTGCCATGAATTTTGGGCGCCCTGTGTCGCTTAGCGGTAAACTTGCGAATATTTGTCTGATATACATAATCGCATATTCCGGTTAAACACATACAAAAACTTTTGGCAAATTGGTTATGCGATTAGCTGGATTCGTCTGTACTAACACCCGAAATCACCGGAAAACACTCCGAGAAATTTTTGAAAAACGCTAAAAACAAAAAGTACTAAAAATCAAAAGAATTCTAAATACCGAAATACAAGTTAACAGGGGGGGCCATTCTTTTACATTTAGCCTGCCAGGGGGGGTGGGGGTGCGCGAACCCCTTTCCCCCGTCAGTTTCGCCACTGCTTGTGATTCATCACTGCTTGTTATACAAAAGGAGTTCGGATGTCTTCAGCTATTTAAAAAAGTCAGATGTGAATTTCTTGCTAGAAGTCGTACTATTTCTTTGAACAAAGGGTTTTTAAACACATCTTCGTATTTGTGTTAATGCAAGTGTGTGCATGTTTGAAAGAACACATGAGAGAGGTAATCGACTATGTGTTTTGCGCTCTTTGCATGTTTTGCCCGGGCAGCGTTGTTAGCTGGAATCGCCAAGACTGAAACAGACAAAGCATGCAACGAGTACAAAACACTTGTCAATGGGGACTGGTCTGTGTTTAAATGCTCGGACACAAATGCAGTTTTCTAAACAGTCATTTTCTTGATTCTGGTCGTAAGAAATAACAAAAGGGCCTCAGAAGGGCAAAACCAGCGACTGCCTTTCCAGAAATTGTTTATATTAACGTTATCTTGAGTTACGTTTCTGCTAGTGACTTTTCTCTGAATCGTCTGACGATGTGATCGTTGTTCTTTCGGTGATTTCCTCATGGTAAGAGCGCTCACTGTAAAAAACTACCGATTAAATTACCCAAAAAAGTTTGATACATGCTCTTAGTTTTGTGTGTCAACTTGAGTCACACCAAGACAATTGAAAATATTAATGTGTGAAAACGAACAGAAGCCTGAACTGAAGCCGGAGCCATGAAAAAAGAGAGCTCCAGAGCTGGAGCCGGAGCCATGCTCATGAAAAGAAGAGCTCGGTTATCAGCGCGTATGGCAAAGATCCCTACTCGTGGTTATCCAGAGGATGAGGCGGCACTTCTGAGCATTCAGTTTTGTATATCAGACGATATAAATACGGTTCGGTGCCCTGTCTTCTCTCATTCTATTTTAACATCGAAGAGGCATTATATAAGCTAGACAAAACTAAGGCCAAAGTTTACCGGCACGAATACGTACTGCATACCAACGAGGACGTTATTTTCAACTTGATTTAAAAATAGTAAGCCCGTTTAAATGTTTCGACAGGTTTAAATGTAGACACACGTGAATTCTTAACACTCAGGAATTGCTCGTAAGCCTGGTTACTAATGATAAAGGTATGTTATGAACTTTTTTGGACAAACGTTTGTTAGAAGAGGGTCAGAAAAACTTGTGAAGGGTAATAGGAAAGGATTGATGACCATTTGTTTTAACAGTATATGCGGGATAAAACTAAACGTAAGGCAAATGAAAAGAACCCACAAATTGGATTAACGTACCCAAAATGAAAAGCTTTTGGTTGCATTTGAAGTGCTCTAAACTGAATTTGTGAAAACTTTAGCAAAAATTCTAAAATAGCTAGCGAACAAAACAGTACATACAGATTGCGTGTAATGTGGATTCGAGGTTACAAGAGACAGTTACGATTGTTATGAGTTAACTTATATTTCCTACGCTATTAGGTGAAAAACGCACGAACAAGCCTTGCACGAACAGCAGTTTCAGTAGGCCTACCTATTCCTGCTATGCTTTCCAGTCACTCAGTCTTATTCTGTTGCCACGAGTTAGTGCTTTTAGCCACGATATCTGCCGTGTAGATTGTAGCAACCCACAGTGAATGCAGCTGTTCAACCTCGACTGCGCAACAACCTTGAAACGCTTCGCCAGCTTATGAACTGGCTTTTCGATTCCTAAACAACAACCCTTGTGTGGTCACGCTTCGATGCGGACGTGGAAACCTAGAAAAGACCGCAACGCGTCTGTGAAGGTTGTTTGGCTGACGGGTGAAAACATATGCGACTGTTGCTGATTTCAGCATCCAATCTCTGAAGAATTGTTTCGGGTGTATTTGCCGCCACTTTCTCCTGAAAAAAGTGAATTAAAATCTTTCAATTTGTTGAAGAATATCAAAATTTCGTAAAAATTTGTTGAATTGATTAGCTTTACATCCTCTGCCTGCATATGCTGTGAAAGATTACTTTTGCGCGTTTAACAAACGGAAAGTCTAGTTTGTTCTCTTTATAGGGATTAGAGGTGATTGCGTTTTACACGTAAACAGCTAATTTAAAAAATAAAACCTTAAAAATTTATTGCAAGAAGTGTCAACGCTGAGTGTATTCTACAGTATACAGTATATCGCGTAGTCATTTCGAAATTGCGGTTCTGGATTTATCTTCAGTAAATGGAAAACTATTTTACTGTATCAATAAGAACCTGTACCTGCTTCACCTTCTCCTGTGACGAAAGCGGCTGTAAAGGTTAACACTGCTGATGGAACAACCCTGTTGCTGCGAAGAATGTTGATCGCTACGGTGAAACGCACAAGTGGGGAGGTTTACATCTCTTGGCTGCTCGTA
>Ga0210059_1012746_pt1 | contig 12657 bp, 6 predicted proteins | sample Ectturendosymbi2_FD_188042 | JGI IMG/M metagenome (GOLD analysis project Ga0210059, IMG submission 188042) | Ecteinascidia turbinata endosymbiont from Florida, USA - Sample 2 (SPAdes) (version 2) | ecosystem: Host-associated > Tunicates > Ascidians > Unclassified | place: Key West, Florida...
TTTTTACTCTTTGTACATGAGGTTTCCAGCTTAACTTATTGTCAAGAAGGACACCTAGATATTTTAGGTTATCTTCAGGGGAAATGTTGTGGTTATTTATGATAACTTTAAATGAAGCAGGATTGTGTCAGCATAAAATTCGTCTTATTGTAGTTATGTGAAAGCTTGTTGGCTCTCAGCCAGTGGTCAATTTTACATAGTTCAAGGTTAACAGTTGTCTGAAGAACATTAAAAGAGGAATTTGACATACGGAGATTAATATCACCAGCAAATAAATTAGTTTGAAAAGAGGATGCTTTTGTGATATCGTTAATGTAAATAAGGAAAAGCAAAGGCGAAATGACACTGCCCTGAGGGACCCCACAAGATATCCTTTTATATGAAGATTTAAATTCCCCTATTTTAGTGCACTGCATTCTATTGTGCAGAAAATTTGAGAATAGTTTATGAGAAACACCTCTGATACCATAGTGGTAAAGTTTATCAAGTAAAATTTCATGGTCACAGCAGTCAAATGCTTTTGATAAGTCTAGAAATAAGGAACATGTTATTAATTTTTATTATCAAAGTTTCTGAGTAGTTCATCATAAATAGTTGCAATGGCCAGCTCTGTTGAGTGATTTTCTCGGCAAAAAGTGTTCTGAAGTTATTTTGTCAGTAGCTGAACCTGAACACAGTTGTTTAAAGTGATCACATGACAAGTTCAAAACACATGACAAGTTTGGAATGTATGACCTACATAGCTGACCGCAACGTCTAATTAAGTGTTGGCAAGTTTTATGTCGCTTTTTGTCAACGTTGCGTAAAGATCGGCTAAGCCATAACTCTAAACCTCAACATCACATGTTGTGTCTCTCTGTATTGTGCTTGTCACGTGACCACTTCAACCATTTGTGTTCAATCAATGGCAAAATAACCACAACATATATTTCGCCGCGTGAGACAAAAAAGACACTATCTTTTCGATATGAGTTACTTGGAAGTTTTCGGAGTGTTAACAGGAATTAGGGCTGTAGTTTCAAAATTATGCGGAGTCAGAGCAAGAGTCTGAAAGCCAGAAGCAGAAGCGTAGTCTGAAAACGGTGACCCCGTGCGCTCATCTCTGTTACGCACGAGTGCACAGCATTCGTTAAGGCAGTGGACCCAATCCCCAGGCTACAAATGTGTACCGGGCAGCAAAATTGCAAAACTTATGCTGATGGTGACACCACTCGCTTTCTGGGCATGTGATTGGTCGATTCTTTCCGTAGAAGCACTGTTGCGTGCATAGAATGCATAGAAGCGTTAGAGTTTAAAGCGAGAGTGTTGGAGATGGAACGGAGCTGCAGACCAGAATTGCAAGTCGGGCTGGCCTTTCAACGTCACGCTGGGTTCGGGCTTAAATTTGTCAAACGTTTTCGGGCCGATTTTGGTACCGCATACAAATTTTTTCGCCCCGATAGGTACCCTTTTCGCCAGTGACTGTTGAAGCAATTAATTTGAATAAACCTTCAATAAAAATGATTAATTGTGATTTATTTGGTCATGTCTACTTTGCTACGCCACCAACACCCCGCATATCTTGACCCACTCAGAAAATTAGGCTTTCGGGCCTAAATCGGGTTTCAAAATAAATGTCGGGCTAGGGCCGGGCTTCAAAATGAGGCCCGTTTACATTCCTGCTGCAGACTTTATTGCAGCAGCCTTATCTGATGGTTCAAACTGGTACCTCCATTTCAACTGTTCAACAATAATATCCATCATAGGTTACTCCCTGGCCACGGTAAAATGTCAAGAATTGACTGGTCGGAAGTTACAAAAAGGTTGGGGACCACTGGCTTAAGGGGTATATCTTTTAAAAAATTGTTGTGGATATAAAAGATTGTCCGTGACCCCAACAGTGTTCTCGGTCATGCGTAGCCTGTGAAGAATGGGGCCCATGTTTTAGGACCCGCTTCAAACGTTTTGTGGATTAATGATATACAGCAAGGCGATTTTAAACTATGGTGATTCCCTGAAAGATCGCATAGTTTGACCAACAGAATTAGCCAGTTTCTTGGCTTTCCACATGTAACCACTTTTTTGTGATACCCCACGAATGTGACAGAGAACATGAGGTATTTAAACAAGTGAAGACTTTTTGGCGCTCCTTATTTGACTGCACCCCAAACGTTTGGTCTGGATGCGTCATTGGCAGAAACCGCAAAAGTTGAGCAAAATTATTTTGAGACACCTGGACAATTTTCAAAGAAAAAGTGCAGCTGGGCATTTGTTTCAATACAAATTTTTCTCCTCTTTTTTCTTTTTCTCCTTTACGGGTATTTTGTTTCATACTCTTGCGCTCGGAGAACTGGATCCGCAAGCGCGCAAAGCTTCACACTGTGGCTGGAAGCAACTATAGAGATCACACACCGTGCTCACTCTGTTACGTCTACTACTTGTTTGCTCCATATAGATGCAATTATTAACACACATACCGTATGTGGTGGGTCGCCCATGCGATACCGAGCCGACCGAAAGTCTTCCAGTACTTTTTATGGAAATCAGTTAAGCTTGTGCTTTACTTTTTCTGCGGTTTAAATCAATGCATGTTCAACTGCTGAACAGAGGTGGCCACGGATCCGGATCGCCGGAGTCGACTCCGGCAGAGTTCTTCGTTTTATTCGGACGCAGAGCTAAAAATCTGTGAAAACCAGACCGGAGTCACTTTATAATTTCGACAGCAGCAGGAGTGGTCTTCATGCGCACTCCCAGTCTCTGCGCAACTGCGTTGGTCATCTGGCAGCTCTTTCCCAAGAATACGCAAACACATTGATCTGAAACTAGTTTGTGACAGAACTTGTTCACCAGTCAAGGGGCAACGACTTGGTAACTTTCCGTTTTTTCGGTGTCCTGGCGCAATTTCGTTTTCGTGTTGTAAATTCCCAACTATCGCCAAATAAACACAACTCATCAACTCATAAATGCTATTGCTTAATCGCAAACCCGGATCCGGAGTCACTTTTTATTTTTGGCAGTAACAAGAGTCTGCGTGGTCTTTTATAAATGTCATTGCTTAAGTAAAACCATTGCTCAATTTCGGTTGCATTGATGGCAACCGGAGTTTGCACAGGAGTCGGAGTCTCAAGTTTGTAAAACTTCGCAATCGTATTCAAACACTAGAACAGGAGCGCAGTCGGAAAATGCCAACCCGCCCATTACTGATGCTCAAGTGCATATAGTTTAACTGTGTTTTAAATTGAACACGATTTTCATAATAAGAAAATAATCTTCTCACCAAAAAAACACAATATAGCAAGAGAAAGGCGCTTCGGGATAAGGTGTCCTTGTGTAAGTTTTGTTAAGGTTGTTTAATCTACTTAATGTGTCGGATACAGCCGTTAACAATTCGAAACAACATCGCAAGCGCAGCTTCTGTGGTGCGCGCGTCATTGTGGGAAGCAGAAATTCTAAGCAAAAGCACCAGGGTTTTACCCAATTTATTGAACAAGACACTACATTTTTTCTTCAATTTCCAAGTCAGGGGCTTTACGTTGGAGGATTTTTCCTCATCATCATACGTTTTAATGGCCACCAGGCGCGGCTGTGCGACTGCAATGAGAAGCTTGAACAAGTGAAAAACGTTGTTCGTTTCCTTGGAAGCATCAAACGATCATCTCTTCTTATGGGTGGATCGTAAAGCACGAGAAGAGGTTTCAGCATTGCGCAAAACAGCGGGCTTCCACCGCACACAAGATGAAACCCGGTGTATGCCGCCACAGGAGAGCGGGATTTTCGCATTGCTTTTGCCTTGCGGTCTTGCGCAGGGAACAACTTACAGCAGACCACTAAGTTTTGTTGCAGGTAGACTGTGCAGGACGGGTTTAGACTTTCAAGCGACAACGAAGAACTAGCAAAGGCATCATTTTTACCGCAAGATTCGCTTCGCGGTTCTGTTCTAAATCAAATCCCACCATTAACATCTTCCCTGACCTCACATTCCTTCAAACAGTTGACAGTGGCGATCAGCTCTTTCTTAACCAGCCTCCCTTACAACCAGTGTTCCCTCTAACAAAATTTCACACTGAGCCTGAGGTGTACGGAGTCTGAAAGAGTACCGTACGACATACTTTACGGTTTTTCAACATGGATATGGGATCGAATTCAATGCGAAAAACATCATCATCATAATAAATGCTGAAAGAGCCAAATCTTTGTCTAGTATTTGAATAATTTAATTTTAATTTTGCAATCAGACACGAAGTCAATAGTAAATTAATACAAACACACACTCTCTGCACAACGCAGGTTGATAAAAACGTACAGAACAGAACGTTTTACAACTGCGTTGGAGGCAGTGTCACAGGGTTACAGACACATTCTTAACACTATTGTTGGCTAACCAGTAACACTTGTTACATCACTACTGGGGAGTAGGGCGCTAAATCCTAAACTGGTCGAGGCCAGGTACGGTACGAATGTGTTAGGCATGACACGCCCTCAAACGAACACACACTGTAACGTCCGAGCTCTCAGTGACAAAGTAAAATGCGATTGTAGTGTTCAAAGAATAAGGACGAACATAAACAATCTAACAGCACCAAAGCACGCAGCCGTACGTTGTTAGATTTTCTGTAAAATTTTATTCGAGGGAACACTGATACCGACCCTTGTTGAAATTAAATAACATCTGATGGAGTTCGCAGATCTAACAAACACAACGGAACTCCACTTCCACAGAAGCACAAGCTTCCACGAAAATGGTTTTGTGATGGGTTCAGACGAGTCACGGTACTTGGTCGACACTATCTGGCAATGTTTTAGAAAAGACTGGGTCTGCAGACGACACAGAAAACTTGCGTTATGTGCAAATGCAACTGGCGTAGCTGTACAAAGATGGCGACGAATCACGAACAGACAAACCTGTTAATGTCAAAGAACTAAAAGCCTAGAAATGCTGAAGCTGACCGTTTGAGTCACAGCTGGCGCCCAGGTCGATTGACGCAGAGTAGCAGCGTGCAGTGGATGAGCCACAACCAGAGGCTGGACAAACTTTATCTTTTGACAATTGCCATGACCACCGGTAACTGTAACAGCCGGGGGCGCGGGTCACACTTGCATTTTTTAAGACTTCTTTTATTAGTCCTGGCTGCATAGCATACAATGAGAACTTTAATAGACAATGCATTCAGGACTCGTTAAGTGCGAGGAACACGCAATCGTGACAATTCACGGCAACATGTCAGATTAACATTTACAAAGCGTTGATAAGCAACAGCAGTGGCTCTTCACCGATTAAACATTGGTAACATCGTGCGACGATGATTCAAATATGTGAAGTTGCAACATTTCATGACCAGAAATGACGTAAGGAGTGGGTGACGTAAGGAGTGGGTGCATGGATTGAAAGCTTCAAACGATAGAACTATACCAATGGAGTTAACGACCGAAAAAGTGTAAAAAACATGGACACAGTGGGATCAAGCCTACTAGACTAAAAGCACCTTTTCGGAACACACTACATATTCTTAAGGATGAGATACACTGACCTATAGTGAGTATCATGAGTTTGATCGCCTACAAACAAAGTAGGTCGTTCAGCGAAATATGCCCGATAGTAGCTTTGCTCACAGACGTGGGTTAACGTTCTTTGTGTTGCAACCTCTCCGGTGGCGTTGCGTTGATTGTGTGATTCACCACGAACGGGATGTGCGCGAAGAATAACACCATTATATATGTAGCGCGAGCAAGCAATAGTAAGAGAGATTGCGAGCATGATGTCTATTGTTGCTTGCTGCCACGGTGCGAAGCTTTGCGCACAAGCCGCTCGGGATTTCCCATCGCAACACTTGCATAAAAGATGCAGCAAACACAACCAGTACTTCCCGATTTGTAAACAGCAACGTCTCTGTCCTCGTTCCCGAATCGATTGCAGCAAAGATTTGAAGGGAATTTTTTTCCAACAGCACAACGTCGTAAAAAACACTTCCGAGCTTTAAAGAAAACCGCCCGCCGTAAGAATTGTTGCACGAAAAGGAAGAATTTTTTGCAGGGTATTTTCGAATTTTTACCTTAGCCGCCAACAAACGTGCACTGGGAAAAGCCACTGCAGCTTAACATGCAGCACACGCAGCGCTAATGCGCGGGTAGGTCCTACAGCTGCCGTTTTGGGCAGGAAGATGTCGCGACGCTGAAAACGTCCCTTGCATTGTTGCAAATGCGAACAATGCGACTAAGGTCAGCAGAAAACGGCAGCAGCACACTCCAGAACATCTACTCTGGAAACTTCGTTGCAAAAATATCGACGGGTTAAATGGTCTTACAGCAGAAGTGGGGAACCTGCAGCCCGCGGGCCAAACGCGGCCGGCGCGAACATTTAACATGGCCCGCATCAGACTTTTCATTACCTAAGTTATAACAAAATATCGCATAAAAACGGAACTCGGTGAGAAGCAGACACGCAGACAGTGAGTCAAGAGAAGTCTCTCGCACCTTGGCATAGTTTTCTCTTCTTGTTCACCTTTGGAAGATAAAGGTAGAATTTTAAGATAAAATCAATTGGTTTTGCGGCCCGCCAGCGCTATTCCGCAATCCATGCGACTTTCCGCGACGATAGTAAATATTGAATCAAAACGAAACTTCATGACCAGCAGACATGTAGACAGTAAGTCATGAGAAGTATCTCTCGCTCCTCAACACAGTTTTTTTTCATTCGGATGACAAAGGTAGAATTTCAGGATAAAATTAATTGATTTTGCGGCAGGCCAGCGATAATGCACAGTTCAAATTCATGGCTCGTGCTGGTAAATAGGTTCCCCAACCCTGGTCTGCAGCTTTAAACAGTCTCGGGACCATCACCGGCGCGTCGCCTTCAGCAACCTTCTCGCTACGTTTACCCCGTAGGAAAAGGCGCCTAATTTAGAAAGCTGTTGTCTCAACCAGAATTGCAAAGCAAACGCAAGCCTCCTGCCACTACGTATACCGAAATGATGCTAATTCCCAGTTTTGTTTCTTTTTTTTATTAAGTTTGGCTTAAACTGTCTTCAAGCGGTTCATATTTTGCAAAGGGCACTGCAGAAGATATTTTTGCGATTCGCACTTTTCACGAAGTGTACAAAAAGCTGGCGACGTTTTTTTAACATGGATTCCACGCCTTGTTATTGACATATGTTTTGTTTCAAATAAAAGAACAAAAAGCAGCTCCTCAGTAACGACGCTCATAAAACCTCGACACGACAACGGTTTACAAAAGAACTGTAGCGGAACATGAATGTTAACGCGCCCAACCACAGGGCCACAGCTACCAATCGAGCACACGACAGGCACTTCTCCGTGACATGGGTGTAGGGGCAAGCAAAATTTTGGGGGTGTAAAGGATTTTCGTCCGAATTTCCCCAAACTTACCCGAAAAGTTGTTCTGCAACTTTAGCCTACAAATTTTCTCCCACAAAGATCACGAAGACCGTTTTTTGGTGTGAGCTCCAAAAAACAGTCTTGATTTGTTTTTATGCAAACGGGCGCAATTTTTGTCCGGATTTTCAGGGATTTTGTCCGGATTGTCGACAAATCAAAACTTTTGGCAGTGCGCTTGCGTTCCCGCCTCCTACACCACTGCTCGGCGACGCCATCCGGATAATGGCTCGGCGCGAAACACAGCGTCCGCGCGTAAAGTCCACAGAACCGAATAGAATGATCAAAGGGGGAAGTGCCATCCGTTCCGTTTACTTAAAGAGATTTCCAGCATGTCAGTGCGCGGTCACTCTTCACCTGCGAAGAAAGAGTTGTTTACAATCAGAAAAGCCAGCGGCACGCTCCTCACCAGGAGCAGGAGCTACCGACCGCTGTAGTCGAACTTTCCCGGCTCCGATTCAGGCGTATGACGTTTGACGTAATAATCGTTGTCGTGCGGTGGTTTCTGCGCGATAGCCAGACCATGACGTCACGACACTGAATAATTTGATATCACAATCAAGAATATATCATGTGATAGCAAATATGATAACATAATCATAAGCACGAACACTGGACAATTTGATATTTGTTTGTGAATGGGACAAACAACACAGGTTTGAAGACCATGTTTCAACAATCTCGTTGCTAATTGCTGGTCGGTATTTAGATGTCTATGCGGTTTGCCACGCATGATAAATTGTTGTTCTGATTCGCACCACAAACGTCAAAAACAGAAAAGCAATTAAAACCTTTTCAACGCCCAACGCAATTCAGGTATGACTCACTTTTAATTTCATCCACCTTGCTGCTGAGAGAGTTCAAATGGAAAGCACGAACACTTTTTCATATTTCAAAACTCTTTTTTTTCAGTGTTGAACATGCACACGCTGCTCTGCTCGTTATCACAATTTTACATCACTAATCATTCAGGCCAGGGTTGCCCAACACCGGGCCTCGGCCTGGTGCCGGTCCGTGAAGAACTTCTTACCGGGCCGTGCGGAATCAGGGTCAAACTAGTCCAAAAGTGACTGGAACGACTGACATAAGGAACACACTGTGAGCTCCATAAACTCCTATAATCCCTACTCTTATTGGGGCAAAGCAAGTCCAGATCTCTCTCTCAATCAATGCCATGATAAGTTACGAGTTGTGATAAATTTGTATGCGGCAAACATTCATCATTTGATTGAGAGCCAGCCCGCAAAATAATGCCAGGCTGAATCCAGTCCGTGGTGCGAAAAAGTTTGCCGACTCCTCATTTAGGCTACAATTAATCTTCTCTTTTACGACCTTCAATGGTGTTGTATTAAAAATACAAGTCCAAAAAATTGTTCACAATTTATTGCCAACCCCAGGCAAGTTTAAACGTTTGCAAGCTAGCTCTATTTTCTAGATCTTGATTTGATGACACTATAATATTTAAAACACTTCCTCCCACAACGAAAAGACTTGGACAGAATACCAACCGACCTTTTCTTTGCAACCGCTCAGTAACGATACGATGCTCAAACAAATGGCCTCTGCCGAGAGCGAAGTGCTCCAGTCTTCTGTCAATATGTTCAAGCATATGTGCCCGTTGCTGTAGACGTGTGGATTCACAGGTATGTGTTCGCCAACGAAGCGCACCTGGGCCGAGACAAGTCACGATTACCGCAATGTCCGACTCTAGCTTTATTACCAGTTGCAAGCAAATCAATACCTTCGGCGGGTCGAATGGATATCTGTCAGGGAAGGTGAAGTAAAGTTTAAACTCTTCGCCCTTGTAAAGCGAATCGTCTGTGCCTTTGATCAAGACTGTGAACTGCTTCAGGCTGTGGTCGTACGTCTCTGTGAGTTCGTCGTACAAGGATATAAAGGGTGGTGGATTTCTTGTTAGTGCGACCATTTCTCTGCGGACGCGTTTCTGCAACAAAAGGATAAGACCTCCCGTCAAAAGAAAAAGCGAAAACTTGTGACAACTGTAGAAAAGCAGAAAAGCATCAAGCCCACGTGCACAAATTCGTAGCCAAAATAAAGATACATAAGAGGATTACAACGTGAAAAATAAGTTTTGCTCAAAAAATGGATATTTTTCAAAAGTTGTTTACTTTGCACTATGCACTAGAATAAAATTAAAATTTCTATAATCGTCTAAACGCCAATGATGTAACCTGAAAACAAAGAAATGTTATTTGCAATGATTTTCTAACTCAGAAAATTTATAGCTTTTTCCAATTTTTTATGGACACCTTGCGAAGGAGTTATGAATCATAAAAAAACACCATTTTAGTTCTGTGATACTTTTAAATTTCTTGTCCCCGTGACCATAGTAAACACGCAATTTCATACGAATCTTTTATCACTTCTAATTTAAGCAAAGTACCATGAATAATAAATAGCAGTACCGTACAAGCATTTAGCATCCAAAATAAATGTAAATGCCAAATAAATTCGACAAAATGAAAGAAATTAATAAATTGAAATTTTAATTGGACATGACAGCAATGCCATGGAGTGTTTTATCACACTTACATGCACAAATGTTATGGCCATCCTGTTGCATATGCAATGATTTCAATGATTTCACAATATTGTCACCTGGACTGTAAGTTACAATATATTAAGCACTTGACTGCCTGCAATGAAAACACAATGTTAAATAAACAAAGATGTTTAGATGAGATGGGTTGCACCATAGAAAACAGTTTTTATACAAAACAGACTGTAGTTGACAAATTATTTTGGTTCTATATTCATTTTATTTGTCTATTTACCATCTCACACCTAAGGACAGCATATTTTGTGCAGTTGACTATTGTGTAACCTTGAGAATTAGGTTATTTCCACAGAATAATTGGTGCTGAATGAATATTTTGATTTCGGCACTCAGATCTACCTTAACAAAATTGGTTCTGTAAGAAATTGATGTTGTCGCAAGTCAGCATGTGCTTTGGGTCATTACCCAATGCCATAAAATACACTTTGACAGTGCTACCGGTTGTGTTTATCTACATTCAAATTGATCACACAGACAAGTTTGTGACTGGTCTGAGCCACTTGCGATGCTTTGTTCTTGGACAATTCAGTTTGCACAACTTGGAGAATGAAGAGAAAACTGGAGGATAAGTTATGGCATTACATGCTGTTCACCACAATTTCACACTCTGTTGAACACATTTCACACTGATTTCCAGCATGTTTGTTTTGCAATTGGGCTCGTGTTGTTAGATTTCACTTTGATAAAGTTAATTTCCGGGTTTAAAATGAATAGAATGAGTGCTGAGCAAGACCTTTGTCAAATAGGAAGTATTAACTAGGGAACTACTGTTGTCATGCTACAATATGTCACAGTGACACCACAGAAGTCCAAAAATGACATCACTGGAGGTGGAACGAACCAGCCATTCTCAAAGTGTCTCAGATTTTTGTAGCTCCTCTGGTCCATAAGTTATGGTCAAAAGATAAATCGAAAACCACCAAGTATTTTCAGGCCAGACACAAACTTTGCATGCTATGTAACTGCGGCCAGACATGGCACTGCTTCGCAACAGTGTCTCGCATGCTTCAGGCTAAGACTTTGACAGCATTGCACACAGTGTGTTAACCTTGTGTCATACAATTCAAGTACAACACCACAGTAGGCCAATGTTGAGCCTATCTCATAAATAAAAAGCTTAGTTACACTAAACAAAATATACTGCAATATAAATTTGTCACACATTAAATCCCATGGGGATACAACACTAGTCCAAGGTGGAGCAAATTTAACAAAAATGGTGATCCATTCTGCAGCAGGTGGCTACCTGTATAGCTTTATTATGGTCTGTGCTGTCTACTATTGCTTGTATTTTTATGCACTTTTGCTGCGCATGTTACTTCTACACTGGTGTTTCCTGCAGGCCTTGTGGATACCTAATCCTCATCACAATGTACATTTCTTTCACACATACTTTTTCAACTCTTCCAATTTTCTTCATCTTTGGCTTGCTCTACTCTATTTGCCCATCTTTTGTGTTATTTGTGTGGCTAGCCATCTACAATTAGCCATACGCAATTGATTTCAACCTTTTTTGTACTGTGTCCCATGACAGCAACCCACTACAACCCAACAACCCCATCTAAAAACTGATGATGACTCAGTGCAAGTGACACAGTAACAAGGCAGAAGCAACAACGAATACAAAAGTAGCAAAAGGGAGCAAGGGTACACAAACGACAACATTGAATCATACACACAACATTCATTTTAATAACAAAGATGATTGTGGCCAAGTAATGCATGTAGACTTGAGGTGTATAGATATATACACATATGAATAAAAAAATCAAACACATAGTTGAGAAGTTAGTGACAATGGAGGTGACAAGGCAGAAAGCCATACAGCAGCCATGACATTACAAAGACACACAGCAAAGGCAAAAACAATCTTCATCAACAGATTACGAAAAAGCAAGTGCAAGTTACTCATTAACCATTATGGAGTACCATAATCACAAGTATGAAATGAAATGATTTTGTAGCAGACGCATGGTCCACGTCGCAAGCACAATCGACTGATACAAGACCACAGAAATCATTAGTCACTGCGCATTACAAAGTAGGTGACAGCACATATGACACAATCAACACTGAGAGGAGCAAAAACACTTTTACAGCATCCCAACTATAACTTCATTCACTCATCGTCATTCGTACAGGGATTTGGCAGTGGAAGATATAAGACCTTTCAACATCAAATGTTGAGGTAAACATCTAACAGAAAATATAAATAAACAATAAGTCAGATGGCAGTGTGGCCATTGGCACACAGAGGCATGTAAATGTTTTAACCCATATTTCAAATGTTTTGCAACACGTTTAGCATGAGGGCCACAGCCAATTATTTTTAATGAATTTAGAGCAGGATTTAGCAGTTGCAATTTACCAGTTATATATATTCACTTTTTATATGTTTGGCTTGCACACAACATCAACATATCAAAGGTGATTGAGGAATCACAAGAAAATACCGAAATCATGAAGCACCACAAAACACACAGGATTTTTGTTGCTACACAAAAGCAATACTGATGAGATGTGAACACCGAAACAATGCACCAACAGCTAGAGCTCAACCAATGAGGGTGTTTGGGCTGATACCTGTCACCTGACCATTTCCACCAGCTCCGTTTGACTAAAGTTCAAATGTACTCTAATAGGATGGTTTCAACTGTTGTGCCTACTGCAGTCTATAGCAATGTCTACGGCTCACAGTAGTCAACTCTAAA
>Ga0210059_1012748_pt1 | contig 12655 bp, 5 predicted proteins | sample Ectturendosymbi2_FD_188042 | JGI IMG/M metagenome (GOLD analysis project Ga0210059, IMG submission 188042) | Ecteinascidia turbinata endosymbiont from Florida, USA - Sample 2 (SPAdes) (version 2) | ecosystem: Host-associated > Tunicates > Ascidians > Unclassified | place: Key West, Florida...
GAGCGTATCAAATTTTTGGTGTATATTCATGCCATTGCAGGAGAGTTTATTTTGTAGAATGTCATATAATTCATTGTTGAATTGCTCATAGTCAATTTTGTTTAAATGCCTTCGAAATTTGTACGAATTTGATGAGTATGGAGGTATGTAGGAACGAATCAAGACAAATGTTGGAAGGTGATCACTTATATCGCTTTCCAGGATGCCACTCGTAATGGGAGTAGTTAACTTATTTGTATAAAAGTGGTCGAGCAAGGTGGCTGACGATTCCCCCAATCGTGTAGGTTTGTCAATCAAGCAAAATGAACCAGAGCTAGTGACAGAGTTTAAGTAGGAAATTTTCCCAAGCCTGTGGCATAGTGTGTAAAATTTGATATTTTGGTGACATAAAAATTTTGCATTTGATCTATTTCAGTCTCTTCCATTCACATTTGCAATACTGCATAATTGATTGGGGACGAGCATACAAAACTGTTATCCGGCCAGTGCAAGTGTTACAAAACTGAATCTATTTAACTCACCCAAACGCCTGGACTGGATCCGCCACTGGTCAAAGCAATGTCTCGTGTAGGAGACACAGCTACAATGTCTTCCCAGGATGTGATAAGTAAAATTTCATTTAATTTCTTGAAGTAGGCTCGAGAATAATTCCAGCATTTGATGATGAAGAGATAGGCGTACAGAGATAGAAATTTAATCTTAGAAAGATAAGAGAGTGGTCAAGATTTCGTACAGGAGATGAAACATCAAAATTGATTACTCGGCGAATGTTGTTAATGGCAAACCAATCAAGAATATTAGCACACCTAGTGGGTGGTTGTTTGACCTGGTGAAAATTAAACATGTTAAATAAACGAAATAATGCAGTTTGTTGATGAAATGGCCCGTTCATAGAATGATCGTTGAAGTCACCAGAAAAAAGAATGGTGGTCAAAGCATCACTCGAAAAGTCATTGATCATGAAAGAAGAAAGGTGGTCGAGGCATCACTCAAAATCATTATTTACATTTGTGCAGCATAGTCCTAATGACGCACTTGTGCTGTAGGCCTATATTGTAGCTGGTAATTTTTCTGACTTAATATCTTACACTTTATAACCGAGCTTCTGATTGGATTTGATGCTAGTATTGCTTGTCTTGAAGCAGGGCCGTCGCCAGCGGGGGGGCAGTGGTGCCCAGCCCCTCCCATTTGAAATCGGTGCCCCTCATTTCACGTTTACCTCACCGGTTGCTGCATACATCCAATACTGTATTTTCAAAATGTGGCCCCCTTCTTGTTTTTGGCCCCACCTTCTGCTAAATCCTGGCGACGGGCCTGTCTTGAAGTCTTTGAAGTGTCCAATATTATAGCGTTGTGAGACAGAGGTAGAGAAAAGTTAAGATGAGTTTGTTTCCGATTTTGTAATGCGCTCCTGTGTGGCTAACCATTTTTTGTGCTCTTGTGTCTGTGATCGTGTCTGTATGGACCAGGAGTCTGCAATGAACCACCACTATTATATTATTTCCAACGTAGGTTTTGCTAGTGTCAATTTTGCTTCATGAGGTAAACCCTGTGCTAAGGCTATTTTGCTGTTAGCAGAACACGATTGATTGCATTTTGTATTTAAACAGGACTTGGATTTTGAAATGAAATTGTTGGATTGGACTTGGATTTGAAAAACGTGAAATGGTTCATCCCTAAGGTGAGAACAGGATATGATTCTACATTCTATCTGTTGGTTTCAAGTTTTTGGAGTGTAAAAATGGGACGGAGTATAAATTTTTGATGAGCTTCGGAGTAGGAGCTGAAGTGACTTATTTTGGGACAAGAGCTAAAGCAGGAGTAAAATAACTGACTCCTTTCACCTCTGGTAAGTGGCATGTGGTGTGGTATTTTAAAATTTAATTGGCAATACTGGACATCCTGTTGTCTTGTTTTGCCTTTCAGGTTGCAGGTTCTCGCAAGATCAATCGGTTCAATACAAACAGAGCAGTATTTGTTTTTGTGGGAAGTCCTGTACATGACTCGTGTCGTGTGGGACATGTACGCCAGAGATGAGCATTGGACTGGACTTGGATTTGACTGGATCCGGACTATAGCAAATTTTTTTGATTTTGAATTAGATCCGTACTATTAATCTCTTCAAAATTTAGGATCAGGACCGGATTTGGACTGAGTCAATGGAAAAGAAATAGAGCACATCTGTTGTGAAAATGCTGCATTTTTCGAATTTTTTGGACTTCATTTGGACTTGGACTTTACATTTGCAAAATCTGTTGAGCTGTGGTGGGAGTTGGACCGAGTTTTAAATAATCAGGAATGGATCTGGATCGCAAATATGACAGTCCGCTCATCCCTGATGCACGCCGTGCGGTAATGGTAATGATTTATTGTTTCATATGACTCAGCCGACAAGCAGAAGCACCATAAAAGCCATCGCATGCAGTAAACCAACCATTAGCGAAAATTAGAGCAAATGAAAACACAATGGCATAATAGCTGATCGGTGTAAATAAAGACGGGCGCTGTGTCATATAGGATTGGCGAAAGACCGTGGCGGTCATCGTGGTCAACCAACCCAGTTTATCACTTTTTGACAAGTGTTGAGAAATAACAGTTGGAGATCAAATAAGCATAATAAAAATAAAAACAAAAGACGAATGAACGCTGAACATGGTGAAGAAAATGTACAAGTGGAAGCGCATGCCTTGTACATGGATAAGTAGATCGAATTTAAGTGAAGGAAACAAATTGGTGTGGTTAGAGTATTTTTAGCAATACAAAGAAATTAAAAAATAGTAATATAACAAGTAAAAAAGTTACAAAAACTTATTAATGAGGTACAAAAGAAAACAATGCAAAACAGAAAAATAAACAAAAAGTGTACTTCATGTCGAAAAGCATAGAATGTGCACACAGACAGAAAATACGAAAAAGTAAATAATCACAAAAACTAAAACAAAGTTACAGAATACTAGAATTCACAGTAGTTTGTTGGACAAATGAAATGTTGCTAAAGTTCATAGTTGGGAATTTTTTTCATGTAGGAAGTGTTTCTTAAGTTTCCATTTAAAGGTAACTAAAGGTGGTTGAAAGTTTAATATTATCTGGTATTGAAGACCTTACTTTTTGGGCAATAAATTTAAGAGAACATTTTCCTGAGCAACAGTTAACTCTAGGTAAAAACAGGTTTTTAGAGGTTGCTAGTCTTGTGGAGTGATAATGAATTGAGCTGAGTAGAATAAAATATTAATCAAAATGATTTGGAAGCAGTTTGTTATGATAAGAGTGCATGAATTTGCCTACTGAAAATCTATAGCCTATAGTTTGGGAAGGCATAAGATGTTTAGTGTATAATAAGCAGCATTGTCGGCAGCACTCCATCAGGCTTAGCAAGCCAAAATTTAGATCTAGTTTTCTTTCTCAGCTGATTACATAGGTTGATTATTTTTATATGGTGTATTTTACAAATTTTATGTTTCTTTCTTAGCGCTGCTAAAACCTAAAGGCAGTGACAGTGAGAGTAGCTAGGTAAGCGACTACGACTGTATCTTAATGTCAACTGCTAGGAAGCAGAGATAAACTAATTTGTTTTTCAAATCGAAATCTGATCCATAAATTTTAGAAAATGACTACGGTACGGATATGCCTGGCCTGATGCAATTCAAATAAAAGGGTCAGTTGGCCATTCAAATGATCTTGTAGCCTAGGCGTAATCTATATGCGCTTCAGCTATTATAATAATAATGCTATGCCAATGGTTTCCATTCGACTTTCACCATGCCGACTTTTGTTTTTTTTTCTTATCTTTTTTCAGGCTTATGTGTTACCTCAAGGTTATGTTTTGGGTTTATCTCTTATGTTTACTGCGTTTCTACCAAGCCTACTGCACTATCATCGTGCATTACTGTCATGTCACAGGTGGCGTATGAATAAATATTCAAATTTCAAGATCCATGGGTATATCTATACCTACTGCCTAAATTTTATTTCAAAATCCAATCCAAATCTGGAACCAACAGTTTTCAAATTCTGATCCAACTGTTTTGAGGCTTGCTAATTTAATGAAACTCAAGCAAGATTCAAAAATAAAAAGTAGCTTGGAAACTAATTCAAGTTAATTATTATTATGCTCAACCAAGTCAGTCAGAGAAAGTCACGGAACAAATTTTGTGATGATCTCATCACAACGTCATGAAATATATAGCTTTTCAAATTGGCAGTGTCTATTTTACTGCCAATATTCTGGCGGCAACAGATCAGCTGGAGCTATTGTGCTTCCAGTCGAACATTAAGTCTCGTGGAATGACACACTTTGAACAAAAAGGCCAGTTTGTCATGCAGTCAGCATGCTGCTAGTCATAGCGTAGTGGTTATGCTTCACATCTGGTATGCCATTACTTTTCAGTTCGACTCTCACCCTTTTTTACTTTAAAAAATTTTTAAACTGATCCCTTAGCTTAGGTGTTAGGTTTAGAGTTCGGTTAGCGTTTAGCTGTGTTACGGTTTGCGTTTGGATTTAGGGTTAGGGGTTAGTGTTAAGGTTTGACGTTAGGTTTAGGGCAGGGGTTCCCAACCGGGGGTACGAGATTGAACATCAAGGAGTACGAAGATCCTTGGGTCACAGAGCAGCTTATATAGCAATATATATCTCAAAATTTTTTTGGGGGTACTAAGAATGCTCTGACCTGACAAAGGGATACGAGGAGCAAAAAAGGTTGGGAACCTCTGGTTTAGGGGTTTGTGTTTGGGTTAGCATTAGGGTTAGGGGTTAGTGTTATGTTTAGGGTTTAAGTTTAGGGGTTAGCTTTAGGGTTTATATTTTGTGTTTACTTCATTTCTGCCAAGCCTGTTGCTACTGGCATCTTTGAGGCAAAATAGACACTGCCTTTCAAATTTGCCAAACTACATTTAATGTTCATTTTAACCTTGTATATGGCATGCCATAGTTAATGATTTATAAGAAATATCCAGATAAGCAGAACCACTGTTGCATATTATTATGACTCGTGAAAACAGCCTAAAACAATTATTAACCTAAGAAAACCTTGCAACTTTGTTATGTCCATGCATGAACTTTCCTGAAAATAATGAATCGGAAATGGTAAAATACCTTTGACAAACTTTAAACTAATCTGTTCAAAAATGTCATTTCCTGTAACATATTCCTATAGGATATTTAATGCCTAAGGTTTGGATGGCTAAAATGGCTTTCAATGCATGTAGGTCGTCAACTTAGACAGGCTCCATCTCATGACCTAGTGGTGTTGTCATCACCAATTTTAATCTTTAAACTTCCTTCATTGACATCATCATCTGCGACACCATGGTAATGACATCAATTGAAAAGATAGGGATTAGAGATCGACTGATATAGCTTTTTTGAGGCCGATACTGATATTTCGAAAAATTTTAAATATTGTTTTCTGCTTCATTATCAAAAATGTGATGTATTTTATGCCTTACTGTTTTTTCAAAACCTCAAAAATCAGGATTTATAAGCAAGAATTTTTGAAATTGCAGCATTTTCAATACTTGATTCGCCAGCCTAACTTGTTAGCATAGTATACACTGTTTACAATGTTTAAACACAGTGCCATGAATAAAAAAAGAATGTTAAAATAACAAAGCAATAAGAACAGAACACTGAATGTGAGAGAACTGCCTTCAGTGTTTAAACCTGAAAAAGCAAAAACAGTGCTTGAAAGCTGAAAGATGCTGAACAATGAAAGTACACAATGGAGCATCAAGTTAAGGAGGTTAAAATTAGTACAACACTGTATTTAATTAACAATTGCCAAAAATGAAAATATTTCCAAAACAGTAATAACTTTTTTGGTCTTTGATAATAGTTTGTTAACAGTTACTGTTATACATAAATCTTATAAAATTTTGTTTTTGTATATATTTGACAAATCAACCTTTCAGACTCTTTTGCAACTCAGTGGGTTTTCAATTTGAAAAGTCAATCCAAGACCTAAAGAACCAAATTTGGAATTTTGATGTAATGTAACATTAAAGAACTGCATGTCCTTAAAAAAGAAAAACTAGTTCCATTAGTTACTGCAACTGAAGTACTGGCATTGGTATGAAATGAAATACCTCAACTGATTTGTCTATTCTCAGTAGTTCCATATCAACAGTTTAAGATTGTCATGCAGAAAGCAAAGTTTATATGCATTTTCACCAAGTAGCCTAGAGTGATTTAGCCGGTCATTTACAACCTAGCCTAAACAAAAGCAGCACTAGGCTATAACCGATTACCGCCCCTCCGCCAGAAATAAATTCCATAAGAACAAGTCGCCGTAACAATAGCTAATGTGCGCATTACGCATCTGATGATAGTGCAATAATGCCGTGGTAGTTCTGATCCAATTGCAAACAATGCGCTTTTAACTCGCGTTGATAACAAACGGACAACAGCAATAGCGTTGCAATAGTGAACACTGACTACCGTGCTGGTTTGGGATCATTGCTTCAATGTATTTGTGAAATGTTGGAGTAGTGCTTCCGTAACTTGTGTGCCACCTCCACAACCGCTGGTTTCACGTTTGCAACAAACTTGGATTGTGAGATCACAGTTATCATTATCATGCCTCGTGGAAAATGTCGATTAAGTTAACCCACGAACACAATGTTTTAGCTTGCGTATAGTATAAAACAGCGCGCTTATAGCCTAATACATCATGTTAAGAAAAGTAGAATCGTTTTAAGATGTTACGTGCAACTGCTTCATAGCGACAGTTGTCGTCACTAATGAGTAACGATTGCATTTTTGATCATATTCATACCGCCATAAATGTTGCTTAACATAACGCAATTCATTTTTCATGCAAGCTTTTTAAAATTAATCTGCACTAAACTAGGCATCGCTTGGACTTCTGCACCTAAGTACCAGTCAAAATTTTCATGCTGCGAAAACTTCCGGAAGTACAACGGGAGTTTATTCGTACACAACACCTGTACGTGGTGGCTTCGAGCATTACAAAACCTCCCATTGATACTTTTGTTTCGGTTGTGACGGCCGATGCACGCTCCATGGTTAATCTTGTGTGTTTGTTTATGAAACCGCACCTGATAGTGTTGTTGTAAGATAACTGTCTTGACTCGCTTCGTTGTGCTTTCTTGCGCAAGTTGTCTGGATGCGTGAGGACTATAACAGCGTTTTAGCAACTCCTATTGAGGCCGATAATATTGGCCGTTTTAGTCGATACCGATATATCGGTAAAACCCAAATATCGGCCGACATATTGGCCAGGCCGATATACTGGTCGATCTCTAATAGGGATGGCAGATTATAAAATAGACCCTGAATTGTTGTCAGAATAAGCTGAATTACAGTAAGTCAGTGACAGTGGTGTATCCATCCTGGGAAAAAAGGGTCTGTTGTGGAAGGGCAGTTTTTGATATCACTTTTTAGCATAAAACCATATTTTCTCTTAAGATTAGAAATGGACTGATTATATTTTGTGATGTTGCCAAAGTATTGGCACAATTCTGCCAACGTCCAGTATATTGGCAATACTTGCTCACAAAAGCCTCTACGCTAGTTTTCTGCATGGAGTGTTTGGAAACCCAAGTTGCCACTTTGTAATTAATTAACACAAATCCTCTGCACTGTTCCTTTCGATGTGCAGCCTTCCGACTGGATCAGGTAGTGTGCAATTATCAGACCACTTTGCAATCATCCCAGTAAACTGGTCTATGATGTAACATTGGCTCCCAGGTTTTGTGCAGTAAGCAGATGGTTGCGTACGAACAATTCAGGGTAGCCTACTTGCCACGATGATTGACTATCCTAGTAACCCAGGTTTGCTCAGAATTCCATGGTATATCCTTCTTCATTGCACTGAAGTATTGTCTTTCAACTGTGGTTTGAGTTTTGCAAAATATCGGCATCAGTTATCGACAGTGAAAAATATGAACATCAGTATTGGCCCAAACAGCCTTGTCGATCAAACTCTACCTAAAATCAAATCAAACTTGGCTCGTAGCTGAGTACAACTAACTATTTAGAATAGATAGTGGTATTGATCTCATTGTCAAAACACAAGGAAAGATTTCCAAGTTATCATTGCTATTGGTCACAGTGCATTTATTACATCATAATTGCTGTTTGTTCCTACGAACATGGTGCTGAAAAGATATTTAGCTTGTGGAAAATTCAGCAAATGTTAGCCATACAGCAATGAGAGCTGTTTATCTATATGTACACAGGTACTAAAATCAGCTGCACAACTGCGTCTATGGAGCGTGCTGTCTATCAAGATGGTGGTGTTTCAAATATACTTGCGAAATCAATGCGGAGAAGAATGATTGAATTGCAATAGCTCTGATGATTTCATATCATGCTGTAAAGTGAATTACTCCAAATCAATATAATACTTTTTATGCAGCAAACAACATCGTCAACTGCTCAATTCTAAAAAGGCTATTTTTGAAATACAATGCTTGACTGATATTTTGTTCAGATAATGTGACCACAATTTCTAAGGCTAGCTGTTGCGCTTTTCAGTATTAGAAATTCCTCGCAAAAATATAGCTTCAGTGGAAACGAATCTGCGTTATTTGGTGTGACCCTGAGGAAGGCCTAAACTTACTTAATTTTGTCATAACCTAGTAGGTGCAAACAGCAGATAAAATTTAAGTCAAAACTGCAAAAAATAATCGCGATTAGAGACTGTCATGAAGCGAAATATTACAAAACAGCTCTGTGTGTGCATGGCAGTGTACGAGCTTCTGGCAGCTTTGCTTGCATTGGAGCTGGTACTGCCAGAGGAAGAAATTCTGAAACATGTGCGTTTGACGCAATATCAGTTTAGAGTGTTCAAACACATGGATAGTTTCATGTCATTACGCAGGCGCTATTTAGACAAGACAGGGACTTTGTAGTAGTACTACTATGCAATGTTAGTACTACTACAAAGTCTGGAAATGCTGTTGCCTATTCCAAACCACCCACATTAGAGACTTGCAGTGACAGCATTTGATATTTTATCGGTTTTAATGCTGAGTACCTGTGGTGCAAAGGGCCTGTCATGACAGCCAAACAGACGCTCTGGTTGTGCCCCTGGTCAGTGATGACCTTGCTTGCAGAGACTCTCAGTGCTTTGCTCCATAAATCTAAGGCATGTTAACACCTTCGGTACGGTGTGAATTCCACACAATTATTCAGCTGGTGTGGGACAGTTTTTAGGTTGTTTTCATCCAACAGCTGTACTCAATTGAATAACTCAAAAAGTACTTGCCTGATTGACCTCAAATTTTTAGGTAAGATGCATGTTCATAAGAAGAAGATTCGTCTAAAATTTGATTTCAAAAGACCAAGCATGTTAAAAGTTATTGCGCCCTACACAACAACTACTGAACCCAAATTAGGCTGCAGCCAACCACGCGGACAAAAACTCAGTCCAATGTGCTGGGAACAGGTCCGGTTGTTCGATTCAACAATTATTACAAACTCCTCGATGTATTGAATTAAAATTTTCAGGCAAAATGGATAACAATCTGAAGATAATTATTGTAAATTTTGGTTGCAAAAACATTAGTTTTGAAGAAGTTACGGTGCTTCACAGGACTACTGCTAAACCCTGCTGCATAGGATAAAGTTTTGTAGCCTATGCGCATCTGTAGTTACAAAACGAATGTACCTAACTCCGAAGCTTTTCGTTAGAATTTTCAGAAATGATGACAACAGGTGTGAATATTATATATGTGGAAATTTTCTGTGCACCAATACACCTAAAAAAAATATCCTTATACATGCCACAACTGTCAAGACCTAAGTGTTTTGCAGAAAGAGTTGTAGCCTCGGCCTAGCACACTGTTGCTGGATACCATATTGCATAACTAAAAAAGTTCTTACTCACATTACTTGAAATTTTCAAGGACTATGTGGGTAGGTGTGGAGAACGTTATTGCAAATGTTCATTGCAACGTTATTGTGTGTTACCAAACAACTGTTCGCATCTAACTTTTTTGAAGAAGTCTTGTAGCCTAGGCTTAGCAAGATGGTTTTAAACCAAACTTCATAACTCAAAAGAGTTTTGGTCAATTTGCATGAAATTTTCAGGAATAGTGTGTCTAGTTATGAAGAATATTGGTTGAAAATTTTGTTGCAAGTATGTGAAAAGTTATCGTGTTGGCGTTTATGTGCGTCAATCCGCACCTGACGTATTTGATTGAATGATGCATATATGTGTCATTCTGCATCCTGTACAGTTGAACATATGACGCATATATGCATCAATCAGCACCTGTTAAAGTCAGAGAATCACTTCAAAAGCATTGTTCAGTTTTTATGGTAGCTTTTCCTACTGCAACCATGCAGCAGAATTGATAATTCTGGCACCTATAAGGTATTTTACAGCATTTTCCTATATCAGGGATGAACATTTTGCTTGGGCCACTTTGGTAAGTTGCAGCTGGTGGAGGGCAGTATTTTCTAATGGAAATGAAAGCAAGTCATTCAAATTATGAGGTAGATGGCAGTTCAAGCTAGCCTCAGCACTAACATTTACTGTGATAAATTTGAGGAAATTTCAGATTTCTAAATATGAGATTAATTAGTTTGTTTTATTTAATTAACTTTTGCACCAGAAACCTCAGTAAATCATCAAAGTATCAAAAGACTTGGATTTTAGCCTAGTTTCAAATAAAAAACTTGAGCAAAATACTACCACCTAGCGGTTTGGGCCTAGGGTTAGATGAAGTGGGCCAAGAAGGCCTAAAAGAGCTCCACTTGTAATGTCACTCACAAAAAACCCGAAACACAAAATCAAAAAACGTTTTTTCATTATAGATGTGAAGACTTGTCGAATCTTTTGAGGATTTAAACAGCTCTCTAGTGCAATTGTCGGCAGAGATATTCTTGCACAAAAACATGTGCAAACTGCTGGATTTTAGCTTTAGCGCACCGGAATGGAAAGTGTTAATTAGCCAGCATGTTGCAGGCCAAGACCAGCATGTGAATGCATTGTGATATCACCATGACAGTAGCTGTAGTGACATTGGTTGTCATGCCCATAAGATTTGTCATTTCAGAAACAAAAATTGTGCAGTAGAGTGCTCACTGCGCAATATTAAAAAGACTATGAAAGTTCTGCTAAAATGAACAGTTACATTGCAGAAACCCACTTCTGGAGCACGGCTCAGGGGTTGAGAAGCACTACACCATGTCATTGCCAATATGGTGTGGTAGTAGACAGACTCGTGCAATCTTGATTATCAGTCCTCCAATTTATTACTTATTGGTATTCACCAAAAGTAATAAAAATGCCAAAAATAATGGAAAGAACAGAATTTGTGTTGTTCATTGTTATGTTCTAATCCAAGGGTCGGCAAGCTACGGCCCGCCATGCGAAATCGTCCGGCCCGAGACATATCAATTAGTTATTACAAGAATACGGCCCGCCGTTTCTCATTGAGTTTCAAACTGCAGTGTTAGCACTGTTTGAAAAAATTGTGGTATTGTTACGCCATAAAACTGGTGCGAAGGCGGTAGACTAGTGCGTCGTACTAGTCTATTGTTACGCCATAAAACTGGTGCGAAGGCGGTAGACTAGTATCTCGTACTAAGTACGTAGATTGTCTGTAGACTAGACAAGGCAGTAGACTAGACTATTCGTAATAGATACAAAGAGAGACGCACACGAGCTTTAACTTAAGCTTTTTTATAATTTAGGATGTTAGCGAAACGTCGAAAGGTTGATGATGAGTGCCGAAGTTTTAATGAAGAATGGATGGAGAAGTACTTTTCCATATTACACTTTGGTAAACCCACGTGCCTAATTTGCAATCAGTCTGTTGCTGTAAACAAGGAATTTAATATTAAGCATCATTATGAGACAAAGCATTCGAAGTTTTCGGAGTACAGAGGCCAAACGAGAAAAGACAAAATTAACCGTCTTAAACTCTGCTTAGAAAATCAGTGTAGTATATTTCAAAAGCAAAACACTGAATCAGAAAAAAACACTCAGGCAAGCTATGAGGTTGCCAAATTAATTGCAAAAAACATGAAACCTTTCACTGATGGTGATTTCGTGAAAGACTGTTTGATGGCCGTTGTCGAAGTCGTTTGTCCAGAGAAAAAAAAATTATTCTCCAATGTTAGCCTTTCTGCAACAACTGTCACCCGACGAATCGAAGAAATGTCCGAGGATGTAAAAACTCGCCAACAAGATTGTCTAAAAAATTTGCAACACTTTTCAATTGCTATTGACAAGAGCACTGATACAACGGACACAGCTCAGCTTGCAGTATTCGTTCGTGGAGTCAGCTCAAATTTTGATATTTTTGAAGATTTCGTTGAGTTAGTTCTTATGAAGGGCAGTTCCTATGAAGGGCACTACAACAGGAGCAGATATTCTGAAGGCACTGTTGCAGTGTACTAACAGTATGAGCCTCGATCTGTCAACTTTGGTGTCGGTAACAACCGATGGAGCTCCTGCAATGATTGGTAAAAATAAAGGTGCCGTTGCTCTGCTTCAAAAACACTTGGAAGATCTTGGACGCAATGAAAAAATCTCAAAGGTACACTGTTTAATTCACCAGGAGGCATTGTGCGCCAAGACAACAAACTTGAAGAGTGTTATGGACACAGTGGTGAAAGCTGTGAATATGATTTTGGATCACAAACTGAATCACCGACAGTTTCGCCAGCTGTTACTAGAAGCAG
>Ga0210059_1012749_pt1 | contig 12655 bp, 5 predicted proteins | sample Ectturendosymbi2_FD_188042 | JGI IMG/M metagenome (GOLD analysis project Ga0210059, IMG submission 188042) | Ecteinascidia turbinata endosymbiont from Florida, USA - Sample 2 (SPAdes) (version 2) | ecosystem: Host-associated > Tunicates > Ascidians > Unclassified | place: Key West, Florida...
TGTCAAGGCGATACTCAATTTCGCGCCAAGTGTTCTTCCGGTTTCCATAAATTTTTTAAACCATCTCTTGATGCTGTTAGTGTGAGGAGGGTCTTCTCCAAACTCACTTCTAAATTTACGTTGTACTACAGTTGGTGATTTCAATTCATGGTACCAAAGAACACATTGTGCTTTTTGTTCAATGGTCAACATGTTTCATACTTTGTTGCAAACTTACGCCTTTATTAAAAATGACTTATTCTTGCTTATCTGAACAATAAAATAACCTGTAAAAAATAACAAACAAACTTTATGGTAGTATAATTCACTGTCAAAAATGTAAAGTTTCTACCTTATGTGGTTTTTGCGATATAAAAATTTTTAATGTGTGCAGGACTTTATGGACACCCTGTACAGTTTTGGGTACAAATTACCCAAAAGATATTTTATCCAACTTTTATTTTTGCCTCTGATAGCAACTGTTTTTTTCCGTCATTTTCTAGTCATAGACCAACACGATTTTGAAATGACCAAAAAAAATTAAGTCACTTCGGTCAGAATATTTGAAAATATAGGCTAAAAAACACTGTTATGGTGAGTTTTAACATAACTGTGAGACAAATGACCAAAAATCTCAGCAAAAAATTACCTAAATGTTTTAGCGAAAAAAAAACATACCAATGTTTGCCAACCATGCTGTGCATATTATACAAACTAAAAGCATTATGAGGCTGACAGGCAGCTCTTGTTTCTTGAAAACTAATTTAGAAGCAGACTTAATATGGAAGATAAATTTACCTATGCATTTTCAAGTATGTGCTTTCCACGATGGGTGTAACCAAGGAATCAATCAGAAAATTTTTAATAGGAAATCGATTTCACGTAACAAGATTTTGATTGTAGTCTTGAGTTTGTTTTTTCTCTGCTGTTACTTCAGCCTTTCAACTTTTCACTCGTAAGCTTTGCTTGCAATTTTCAGGACTGAGGATGCGTAATTTTACGTGAAATCGATTTCCTATTAAAAATTTGCTGATCGATTCCTTGCTTACACCCACCGTGGAAAGTACATACTTGAATAGAGATATGTGCAAGTATGAATCATCGCAAAAAGATTAAAGCAAAGTGCAGTCGACTTATTCCTTGAAAGCATACAGAAACACTAGTGCTTTTGAGTGACCTATGCATTATCATACATTCTGAAAACAACGTAAAATCCCCTAGGACAGTGGCTCTTAACCTGGGGTAAATTTCATCTTCCAAAGGGTTTCCAAAATTTACTGAACCATAATTTGCCACAAATATAAATTTTTATAAATCATTCTAAACTGTGAAAGTTTGTTAATTTCATATTTTTAAGAAATAAGCACCATTGAGTGTATTGGGGGTAAATCTTATAATCTTGTTTGACAAAAGGGGGTAAGGTATGTAAAAAAGGTTAAGAACCACTGCCCTAGAGAATTATTTATTTATTTTTTAGCCACAATTTACCAACCACTAACACTAGAAATCCAAATCAAGGGCTCAAAGATGCAGATTTTCATCTAGTTTATTTTATATAAATAAAACAAAGAAATTGTCCCCTAAAGTTTCTCAAGTCCTGATGACAACATTAAAAAAACGCTTGACCTTCCCAGTTAGGTCGTCCCCCAAGAAAAGTTCAAACCAAAAACTTCCCATTTTAACAAAATAAAAACTACAAGACTTTCTGCATCTTCAGATGGTTTTAACAGCTCTCTACCTCTATTACCGGCCGAGTTACAACCTGGTTATGTGCCAGCCAAAATTTGGCTTTTCGGGATTTAAAGGTTTGAACACTACTTGTTTTTATTTAATTTAAGCGTAGAGGTAACCAGTACCTCTTATAAGCTGATTTGAAATTATTCTGTACATAGAAAGTCATTTATTTACTGCATTAATTGTTAACCCTTATGAAGGTTTGAATATTAAAATTAATTACTTTACCACCCTCAATACATTAAAATTGTCAGTCACAATTTCTGGCAAAGTGTATGTTGCACAATGAGCCAACATCTGTTGCACACACATCAATAACCACAGAACAAATCATTGAAATATAAATAAATATACAGGGTATACCTTGGATAAATGGACAACAAGCTTTTCATTAGATTTTGAATCACAATAATTAGATTTCAAAGTTTTTGCCTTTTATATTAAACTCAAAGTCTGCTTTATACAAATCTGTTTGGGTCAAAAACAGTCAAATCAATGTTTGTTTTTCCAGTAGCAATCAATTCTGCAACAAGTTTTCCTGTAATGGGTCCGAGTAAGATTCCCCAACAACCATGGCCAGCAGCTATATATACATCATCATGCCTGTTTAATTTTCCAATTAAAGGAAGTCCATCATGAGTCAGTGGTATATAACAAGCCTGTGACATAATAACATCACCTGAGCAAAGAACACTTGATAATTGGTCTATTGAACTTTTTAGTCTTTGACAAGAGTTTTGCGATGGCACAACACTTTCAGGAACTGGTAAAGATAATGATGGAACGGGGTTCTCGGTAATACCACATATATAAACTTCTCCATCTGGTCTTGGATATATCTCTGTTGAAAATTCTTGACTATCAGCAAAAACTGCTTCAGCAGGAATTGATTTTGAAGGCCTCATAATGATAGAATGAGCTTTTTGTCCATACACATCTGGACATTCAGGTGCCCATTGCTGAGCCAAACCTGTCCATGGTCCCATACATAGAACAACACAGTCACAAGCAATTGCTTTCCCGGAAGATAATTTTACACCTTTAACTGCATTGCTCAAAAAAACAATTTCACACATATTTTCTTCACTCAAAATTTCAATTCCATTTTGTTTATTGACATGAGACAGAAATTCAACAAATTTACGTGGGTGAAGTTGAGCAGTAGTTTCTGTTGACCCAATTTTTTCTGTGCTGCAATCACCAATAAGCTTATCAATCCATTGTGGATAGGAACAATTGCTTTGAGTTTTAGTTTGCTTGTCACTTGATTCACCATCAGACAAAGCTACAGAATAAGCTGTGAGAGGTCTAAAGTCATAAACTTCAGAACCATTATGTTCGATAGCTAACTGCTTATGCAAATGAAAACCAGCTTCAGCAAGTAGATTTAGTCCTTTATTTGATGTGCACCAATCTTTCGCTAAAAATCCTCCAGCTTTTCCAGAAGCACCACACGCAACTTTGCTCCGTTCCACCAAAGTCACATCAATATTGAACAGATGTAAATAATATGCTGTACATATTCCAATGACACCTCCACCACATACAACAACTTTCATTCTAATTACGGCACTGCCAACAACAGCAACAGTAAAGTGATGTAGGTATAGTAAAAATTGTAAGGTTACGTTGTTAAAAACAAGGCAGGGTTTATTTTGCCATCCAAAATGGTCATGTGACAAGGATGATATGCTTGGATGAACAAATCATCTTTGTCAGATGATGTATAACCTCAAAACCCTAAGCTAAACATTAAACCTCAACCCTAAATGGTAAACCTGAACCCCAAACTTCAAGCTAAACCTAAACCAGGGGTTCCCAACCTTTCTCTGACCATTTACTCCTTCAGTATTTCTACAGATAAGCATGTACTCCTAAAATTTCTTATGACAAGAAAACTTAGTAAAATAACAAGACTCCATTGAATTTTAATGGAATAGAACTTTTAGAACCATAAAGGCAGACTCCATTTTTGTGTCACAAAAGTTCTCATTTTCAGAATGTTGCAAAGAGGACTTTTTCTGTGACCATTTGCAAAAAAGTTGTACCATTGTTCAATAAACAAAAACACAACGTGATCGAATAAAAGTTCATGAAAATTACTCCCATGTAATGAAGAGCTGGTTGCTCCCCTGTACTGCATGGCATCTTTAAAGTTATAAACACACATTAGTTACCTGAGGCAAGAAACAACATTCATCTCATTCTTTGCTGATGAACTGCAGTCTACGCTAGTACCCTTATCTTACACACAAAACATTCCCCTCACCATCATTCAATGAAAAAGGACATGTGTTTGCACCATGGCAGTGGTCTTAGAAAAAGTCACAATTTACCAACTATAAACATCCATAGGTGTTTATATCTCACATCTGTACTAGAGAAAGGCATGGGCAGATCCAAGGGGCAATCATCCTCCTTGAAACCTACAAAGTTGCTTTTTTCACCATGATTTTGTACAATTAGGAAATCGCATTCGCGATATATGGCCATTTTGCCGTCCAATGTTTTGTCACAGCAGTGTTGTGAAGTATACTTCATCTCTCTTACAGTATAAGTGAACCCGTAATGATACCTGACTATCAAATATTACTGAAATCACCCCACCTCAAATTACTGGCTGCATTCGCCCCTTGAGAAAAGAGTGCTTTATTCCTTAGGATGAGTAATTGTTATTCCTGGAAATACTTAACAAATTCAATTGACACCTCACTAGTCTAACAAAATGATGTTGTGATAAATTACCACTTGTGCGTATTAATTTTCACTGATTAACACCTTCTGTGCAGTGTGAAATCCACAGAATTATTCAGCTGGTGGGACTGTTTTTAGGTTGTTTTCATCCAACAGCTATACTCAAAATTGAATCACTCAAAAAGTACTTGCCCAATTGACCTCAGATATTCAGGTAAGATGCATTTTCACAAGATTCGTCTCTAATTTAGTTGCATAAGACCAAGTATGTTAAAAGCTGTTGCACTCTACTCAACAACTACTGAACCCACGCACAAACAATTAGTCCAATGCGCTAGGAACATAGTCCAGTTGCTTGATTAAAAATTATTAACACCTTCTGTGCAGTGTGAATTCGATGCGATTATTCAGCTGGTGCAGGATGGTTTTTAGGTTATTTTCATGCAACAGCTATACTCATAATTGAATAACTCAAAAAGTACTAGCCCGATTGACCTTAAATTTTCAGAAAAGATGCATTTTCACAAGAAGAGGGTTTGTCTAAAATTTGCTTACAAAAGACCAAGCATTTTTAAGTTTTTTGGTAAACTATGCTGTAGATTTTTATGACAAATAAAACAGTCACAATAATTGAAAACATTGTTTTATTCGACGTTTTGGCTTATGCGTAAGCCATCATCAGGAATAAATGTTAAAGTCATTGCGCCATTCAACAACTACTGAATGCAAATTAGCGTGTTGCCCCCAAACACACAAACAATTAGTCCAGTGCGCTAGGACACAGTCCAATTGCTCGATTAAAAAATTATTAACTTGCAAAGTCCTTGATGCATTGAATGCAAATTTTCAAGCAAAAATCCTTAAGAATCTGAAGAAAATTCTAGTAAATTTTGATTGTACAAACTTTAGTTTTAAAAAAGTTATGGTGCTTTACAGAACTACTGCTCAACCTTGCTGAATAGGATAAAGTTTATAGCCTGCACACATCTGTAGTAATGAAATGAAAGTACGCAACTCTGATGCTTTTCGTTAGAATTACTTCAACTTTTCAAAGATATGAGAATAGTTATGAATATTATGTGGAAATTTTCTGTGCACAAATACGACTAAAAAAGAGCTATCCTTATACATGCAACAACTGTTAGGACTTAAGTGTTTTGCAAAAAGTGTTGTAGCCTGGGCCTAGCAAACTATTGCTGGATACCAAGCTGCATAACTAAAAACGTTCTTGCTCATATTAGGTAATATGATGAGATGCCTGAAATTTTCAAGGATTATGCGGAAAGGTATGGAGAACATTATTGTGAATTTTCATTGCAACCAAATGAGTCTAAAAAATGTTATTGTGTTTTACAAAACAACTCGTCGCATCTTAACTTTTTTGAAAGTCTTGTAGCCTATGCCTAGCAAGATTGTTTGCTACCAAACTTCATAACTCAAAAAAATTTTGGTCAATTTGTATCAAACTTTCAGGATTAATGTGTGTAGGTATGAAGAACATTTGTGAAAAATTTAGTTGCAAACAAAGTAAGCAAAAAGTTATCATGTTGGTGTTTATATATGTAAATCTGTACCTGGCATATTCAATTGCATGATGCATATATGTGACTGTCATTCAGCACCCTGAACATTTGAACATATGACGCAATCATCACCGAAAGTGTTAAGTGTAAGCAGCCATAGTTAAGGGCTTGCTGAAACAACTACAAGGCAAGGGTGTCAACTACATGATTAACAATTAAATTGTAGGACATTTTTAAGACAGAATTAATTTTGATGTTAAGGGTACTATTTTTAATTTTTCAGAAGCCTAGGCTACTTGACATTTAAACTCAAACACACATTTAAACTTGACTTTCAAAGCTTGTTTCAAATCTGCCAGAAATCCAAGCTGTAGGCTTATTCCAAAATGACATTATTATATAATGATTGCATACATATATATATATAAACATATTTTGATATGGTGGTTTATTGTTGGTGCTCTGCTGTATAACTACAATGATTCATGGTCTTGTAGCGCCACAACAGAGTTCGTACAATTTCTGGTTGCATCTTACTCGGTTTGTTTTTATGTTGTGGGTGTGTTCCATCCCTGTAGCTCTTCCGCATACTGTGCGCCTGGTAAGAAGGTTACAGTACCAATTTACAAGGTCTGCGCAAGACATGGTCGAGAGTCGAAATCCTGACCTACCAGCACAGAAGCAGACACACTTACCACTAGACAACAGGCTGGTCTTCAAATGACATTATTTCAATATTTGATGTTCATGTTCCTGATTTGAAGCTGAGGAAACATCAAGCCAAGCACGTGCTTAAGGCGCATTCTGGAATATAAATAACCCATACACATTCTTTAATCAATCCAAAATCACCATGCCCTTCACCTTGCATTGCAAATCCAAGCAACTCCACATGCAACGTCACCTCGGGAATTTTCAACCTCTTGCAGCAAAGCCAGTAGCCTGCACACGTTAAATCACCACTACCAATGAGGTACAAGAAAGGGGCTACGCTATAAAGCCTACTTATTTGATTATTGAAAAATCTTGGGCAACCACGAACCACTACCACCAGGCACGACGCCATGTCTCTATTTCATTGTTATTTTTCACTTTTACGCAGCCTAGTATAAAAATACATGTAATCACTGCAAATAAGCCTCATTTCCAGTTTAGTGCAACCTAGGCCTATCAATAATAGGCCTACGTTGATAGCATCATATCCCGGTGCATTGATTGCAAAGCTTCAGATCCTAATAGCCTATGCTGTTTCTCACCAGCACTAGGATAAACAAAATGATTCCGCTGCCCGTCACGGGCCGCTGCACTTGCCAGACCGGCGCTGCGGCAAACACAACTGCAGCTCGCAGTTCCATGCAGAGATGATCACGGTACCGGAGTTTGTATTTCAGGCAGGTTTCAAGCGAATTTTCTGACCTATTATTGTTTGTCAGTTATTTTTCTTCTCAAAATAAAGGAATACAGTTTGGTGAATACTTTTTTAATGTGTGTTTTTTTCCCTACACTTTCGCATCATTCTGTCTCACACCATCGACGCCGAGGTGAGCGGACGTAAGTTCGAGGATTGTTGAAACTTTGGTTTGTGCCTTGAGATTACAACGTTTGATCTCATTAAAAACGCTGCTTCAACAGTTTGCTGCCAGTGGCGTAACTAGAGGTTTCAGTCAGGAGGGGCAAAACTTAGCTGAAAAGTGCCCACTTGCCACCGTAGTGAGCCACTAGTCAACAATCAAAAAATAAGTTAAGAAGTGATAGTGAATTCCGAAGCACCCCGGAAAACGAAAACAACAAGTTACCAAAAACCAAAAGAATACTAAATATCAAAATGTCAGCTAAAAGGGGCCCAGTTTTAACATTTAGCTTGCCAGGGGGCGGTTCACCCCCAGCACCCCCGACAATTACGCCACTGTTTGCTGCTACAAAGAAATGTCTGAACCAATTAAGAAGCTAACTGTAGCTGCGCTCTCAGAAAAATTGGAATATTTCATGGATAACCTTCAATTGCTCACCAAAATACCAATAGCACTCTGTCAATAATGATGAATGAAATACAGGAAATTCGAAAAAGTCAGGCATACTTGGGCAGCAAATATGAAGAAATGAAAAATGAACTGAAAACTGTGGAAACTATCAATAAAAATTTGGAACTTGAAAATGCATTTTTGAAACAAAGTGTTGATTCAATGCAAAAACAAAGCGCAGAAACCGAAGCTAAAGTGAATAATTTAGAACAATACAGCAGGGAATGTTGTCCGGAGATACACGGAATCCCATGCAAAGACAATTGTTACAGGCAAGTTTGCCTGGAACAACTCATCTTTGTACAGAAAACAAACTTGCTGAAGAGACCTCCAATCTGAGACAGCCAGATCAAAGATAAAAGTTCATAACCAATCAAAACTGATTATTAGTCAGCTGACTGGACTGAAAACTGCTATCCTGGGACACTAACCTCAAGACACCCCAATGAAAACGTCACCAAACGTCAGCAGAAGTCACAAGCCAATTAGCTAAAATTAGGTAAAGGTCAAACACGACCAGGAAATGATCACGACCGGAAATGTACAAACGTAATACGAACTGATAACCAGAGGGTGAAAACCCAAGCACCAACAAGCACCTGAAGGTTCCGGAAGTTTTTGAAATCAGCCAATCACCAGAGGATTCAAGAAGCAACCAATAAGAACACGCAGGATAAGGAGGAGTTGACCAACTCTGAAGCAACCGTCAAGTATAAATACAGCCACATTTGGACTAAAAATCAGTCTTTTTCAAGACTCGTTCCGCCGTTAGGCCCAGGGGGCCACGGTTAAGCCGTTACGGGAGCATAAACGCCAGTAATGGTCAGGAAAAAATGGCTTGTCTGGGTTAATCCCTGCCAGACCAGACTGTAAAAACTGGCCTTCTCCGGGTTAATCCCTGTCAGATTAATTACAGAAAGTGGCTTGTCCGAACGAAGTTCTGTCAGATTATTTCGTGAAAGTCAGACTGTGAGAATGAAGTTTTGTCAGATTATTTTATGAAATTCATACTGTGAAAGTGAAGTTCTGCCAGTTTGAATTATGAATGCCGTACTGTATTAGCGTAGTTTTGTCAGGCAAGTTGTTCAGGATTAAAACGTGTTTATGGCCAAATCCTATCTCTGTTAATTTGCTGTACAAGTCCAAGTCCAGTCAATTGGTTTACTCTCTTCAGCCGTTGAAGGTTTTACATTCCGCTTACCACCTCCGGATGCCGTATAAAAGGTGAGCAATGCTCCCTTTTATGCCGCTGTGGTCGAGCCACACTTGGGTGAGAATCACTTACATCTTCTCAACACGCGTGTACATCTTGGTGTGTACCCGTTCCTGCTCGGCATGTCGATTGCATCCCTTTGCAATCCACTTGGGTCGAACCCAGCTTAGCAGCGGTCATTAAAAATACTTTGATTCCTCTTCGAATCAACCCCTCTTGACTGAACTCACTTACAACTGAAAACAGCAACATTCCAAATTTTAATTATTGATAAATTTCCGCCTGAACTATCATTCCTTGCCGCGCGGAACGAAACGCATCTCGCTAGCAGTGAAACGTGAGCATGACGATATCAGTTCAGTATCAGTAGATTGAATGCGTACGTACCCACTGAGTGCAGTTATTTTTAAGGTAGTACGCACTGGAGTGAAATATTTAATAACATGTATATTTAAATTTTAATTTATTTGTTTATGAGCAGACACGAAGTCCATAGTATGAACACACACACTCTGCAGAACGCAGGTTGATAAAAACAGACAATACAGAACGTAGTACAAGGCATTGAAACCGGCGGAATCCCAGGGTTACAGACACTTTTTGCAACTGCACTGAAGACAGAACCATAGGGTTACAGACACATTCTTAACACTATTGTTAGCTAACACGTAACACTTGTTACAACACTACTGCGGAGTAGGGCGCTAATTCCTAACTTGGTCTAGTCTAGGTAAAAATGCAAAAGCATTGTGGCTTGACACGCCATCGATCAAACGGACACTGCAAAGTTCGATCACTCAATCACAGAGTAAAATGCGATTATAGTGTTCAAAGAATACAAACAATCTGACTGCATCAAAGCACGTAACCATACGTTGTTAGATTTTCTGCATCTTTCGAGGAACAGGTACTTGTATATTGAATGCAATCGAGTAGTTTTACCAAGTGAAGATTATCGAGACATATAAAATTGAGTCTTATTTGTATAAGCAAATTGCTTGAATAGGAGAACCTATCCGAATAGATTGTTGATCTCCTTATAGCAAATCATAACGAACAGAATTAAGATATGAAAATTATGTGAGCGTTGTAACATGTCGAGAAATACTTGAATATTACGAAACATCGTACTTTGGTGAGTACCATTTTGTTTTATTTTAACATATATGTCGTGACGAATAAAAGCTATAAAACTAAGAATTATGTGCTTCACTGGTGTGTGTATTTTCTAGTGTGAACCGTTGAGAAATGAGTAGTAAACGGGCAATTAATAGGGTCTGTTAACCAGACATAGCTTCTGCGAGAACGGTCCCAGATTCAGTAATGAGAACTCACGCATTAATGACATCTACTGGATCTAAAGCACATTACGATGCCACCTATAGGGGACGCATCCTGTGTTACATAGGCTAATGTGCAGTAGTACAATCTATTCGCACTGTGCAGATTTCTAGTTTAGCAATCGCTTGCATAGGCCAGCCTCTGCTCACATTTTGGAGCCATACTTAACAAAGTTGGATATTTACCCTGACAGTTGCAGTTTTAAAGACAACCTATATTGTTTTGCATCTCTATTGCCTATGATAACTTTGAAAAGAATTGTAGCCTAAGTTATGCGTAATGTGAATGTTCATCTTATTATTTTTTTGTAAGATTTGCTTGCACATTCATGTTAATGGCTCAGTTTAGCAGTCATAGTTCAAAGTTTTACCTGAGCATATGGTTAAAGTACGATTCAATATTTGTGAACAGGTGATCAGCTCCTGACCTCGGAGATTTAAAATGAGTCTTTTGTAAAAATTGAAAATTAACACTCACTTCAAATACTTGTCATCTATCTGGTTAATTATTGAAGCTTGAACTAATTAACCAGTGTTTCAGTGGTTTCCACTTGATAATTTAATAAAGCAGAACCTATACTGTTGAGGTGTATATTTGATAAGCAGCGTCTATTTTGCCTCATGAGACAAAAACAGTTCTGAAGTTATTTTGTCAGTAGCTGCACACACTTGGTTGAAGTGATCACATTATAAGTTTAGAATACATGACCTACACAGCTGACCGTAATGTCCATTTTAAATGTGGGCAAGCTTTTAGTGGCTGTTTGTCTGCAGTGTGTAAAGAATAGGCTAAGCCATAACTTCAAACCTCAACATGTTGTGTCTCTCTGTATCGTGCTAGTCACGTGACCATTTCAATCATTTGTGTTCTGTCAAAGGCAAAATAGCCACAACATATATTTTGCCTCATGAGGGAAGTTTTCAGTGTGTTAACAGGAGTCGGAGTCGATGTTTCAAAATATTTCGGAGCAGGAGCCTTAAAGTGCGGAGCAGGAGTGGAGTCGGAGTCTGAAAAATGTAACTCCGCTCATCTCTGCCAGCTGGACGTGACGGCTGACGTAACCCAGAGGGAAGGTAGCCAGCAGTCGAAGAAAGTGCTAAAAAAACGAAATGCAGAGTGTCATGTGATTTCAATGCCTGGAAACGTACATGGTGGCGGTTCCGGCTCACGCAACACAGACGGAAGCTAGCCAGCAGTTGGAGAAATTGCAAAGTACCTCGAAATGCACAATGCCAGCTAAGCTGAACATCTGCAAAAGTGCGTGGTGGCTGTGCCGGCTGACACAACGCACAGAGAAGGCAGCCGGTATCAAGCGAAATTTCTGACTACTGCAAAATTTCTGACCTATTATTGTTTGTCATTTATTTTGCTCCTCAGAGTAAAGGAATAAAGTTTGTTGATTTCTTTTGATGTGTCCAGAGTAAATTAAAACTTTTTGGTTAGATGTCAGATAACCACAACAAGCTACAGTAGTCTACGGGAATAAGTATAACCAAAGAAAAATATTGGTCTTATTCTTAGATCTCAATTATTTTTCTTTATCTAACCCTAACCCCAAATCTCACCCGAATCACTTAAAACTAACCACCAATCCCTAAGTCCTAATCATCATATTCCTCTGCGATATGCAGAATAATACTCTGTGCATTTGCACATGGCGTGAAGTCGGAAATTTCGCAAGCCAGGCATTTCGCGTGACACCGGCAGTTGGAGAAAGTGCAAAAAAACACAAAAGTAAGGTGTTGGCCGCAGTGGTGTAACTAGAGGTTTGAGTCGGGGGGGGGGCAAACTTTGCTGAAGGGTGCCCATTGGCCACCGTTTGGTATGCAATAATTAGTTCCCAAAAGCTCACGTACGTTACATATATACAGAGGTGGGCAACTGCTACTTTATTAATAGCGTCGCTACTGCTACCGCTATTTGTTAAATATAACCCTTTACCGCCCACGAGAGCCAATATATTGGCTATCAAACCTTTGTCCAGCCATAACTCGCGAACGGCATAAGCTAGAAAGTCAGTGAAAACATGCTCGGTTTCAGAAGACAGCAACGCATCTTTTGAGGTATGCCACGCGGGTGTATGACGTCACTGTGACGTGTTTTTAGGGAAAAACCCGATTTGGGCTACAACCAACAACTAGAGCGGTATT
>Ga0210059_1012750_pt1 | contig 12655 bp, 8 predicted proteins | sample Ectturendosymbi2_FD_188042 | JGI IMG/M metagenome (GOLD analysis project Ga0210059, IMG submission 188042) | Ecteinascidia turbinata endosymbiont from Florida, USA - Sample 2 (SPAdes) (version 2) | ecosystem: Host-associated > Tunicates > Ascidians > Unclassified | place: Key West, Florida...
AGAGTAGGGACGAGGCGGCTCTGTCAGAGGCAGTACCCACTGGGGCTCGGATAAAGGAGCGATACAGGGTCTAACACTCTTTCTCCTAGCATGGCACGTAGTTCTTCCGACGGCCACGTGGGATACATTGTCTAGCCGCAGAAAGTAGGCTCACGCAGAAATCCTGGTATGCCTTCTCAATATCTGGTGTGTCCGGAGGTGGCAATCTGTCGACGAATTCCCCTGTGAGAAGGCAAAACGCTTCCAATCGGCCTTGCGAAAGTTCCAACGCTTCACCGGATCGCTGTGGGCAGGAACCTTGAATCGTGGTGGCGTTATGAGGGAGAGCGGATGTTGTAACCGCGGGAACTTTTCCTAGGACACGTCTGTCCGGCAGTCGGCTGTCCTGGCCAAAACTCGCGAAGGCCAAGTCTGGGTTGGTGCCGACGTTCCAATGGCGAGAGAAGAAGCTGGCTGTTTCCTTTGGGTTGTACAACAGTCCAAGGTTGTTGAATGTTGCCCTGGAGTTCAGGCTCTCAACGTCCGGGGATGTTGTGTTGTAACCCCAGTTGACATGCTGGGAATTGAAGTCGCTAACGTACAGACTGGGGTGAGGGAACGTCGGGATGGTTGTTGGAGTGAGTCGCGAGCGTGGATGTTTGTAGACGTTGACGATCTTGTAATCTGCGACGTCCACCCACAACCACTCAGTCTCTGATTGGTCTGGAGACTGGTCGACCAGTGACTATTCCAACCGCTCGTGGACAAATAGGGCAAGGCCGTGATTCCTGCTCAGGATTGACTCAGCTAGTGAGAAGTTGGGAATCACTAGCTTGTCTGCAGTTATGCAGTGCGTCTCATGTAGGACGAAGATGAAAGCCTTGTTCTTATAGGCTAGCTGCTCAATGACGAAGATGTTGTCTGCAGTGAGCCCCTCGGTGTTCAGCTGGAGTATGTTGGGTCGTAGGTCATCTTCGGCAGCATTTCTGCTGCCGTGCCCTGAGAAGGGCGTTGTTTGACCCATCCCATGCTGAACACATCCAGCGCGAGCAGCAGTGGTTGCTCTCATGGTGACAGATTTGGTAAGCATTTCGAGAAATGCCGCAACAGGGAGGGCCACGTGAAGGCATCTGTCTTCCTCCCCATGTCACTTACAGTAGTGTACTCGTAGTGAGACTTTACTGCTAATATTACAGAATCCCCCCCTTAAACTTGCTGGCTGGATCCGCTCCTTCAAAAAACACAACACAATCACAACGAGGTGGATGAAGTTGTCTTTTCTCGACAAGTTGGTCAATGCGAGGAGTCATTTCGCTGACAGTACATCAGGAATCATGCTCAGGCGCAGAGATGCGGTTTTGATTCTATGATTTCGAAGTGATCATATCTGAGAACCCCTTCTCGCATTCCCAAGTTGACGAAAATACAATAACTGGTGAATAGCGTGGCTGGCTAGCTTGGAGTACACTCCATTATCGAGGGTCTTCACGCAAACTACACATGTTTACGACGCTGCGTAGAAGATCATTTACTTTGATATACTGTTGCAGCATTGTTTGATTTCTAGTAAACCTTAATAAGTTGCTCGCTTGCCATCTGGAAGAACTTTATGTACCACAAGTGGTACGCGTACCATAATTTGGGAACCGTCTTTAACTGCTGAAGGCTTGGAAAATTTTTGGTAAGTAATACAATTGGTAAAACACCGCAGTAACTGCCAAATCCTGCTTTAAAAATCAGGAAAATTAATTGGCTGTCGATCTCCTGATAAATGCGTTGTAAAACAATTGAAACCTTGATCGGAACAGTTTGCATGCCTCTGTACGCCAATGTTCAACCCCATTTGGCTTATCTTTCTAAATCTTTGGACAATTCTTAATCAATTACTTATCGTGTGAAGAGAAAAATAATTAGGAAAGGTGTAGGTTACGTTAGAAAAAATGGCAAAGCTTTGTTAGCCAACATTCACGAAATATGTGGCGAATATATTTGAGTGTCAGTGCAGATGCCCAGTGTTAAAATAAAAACAATGTAGTGAAACAGGCAAGTGGTAGATAGTGAAAAACTTTAAAATTTTGTTACTTCATTGGCAAATGATATAAACGACGAAACACCTTGGCAAAAAATTCAATGATGGAAAGCAACCTTTCCTGTGGAGTTACCACTTTACTGTGCTGCTTTGACCAGTGCTGCTGGGGCTGTATGAGCTCGCCTACATCGACTGTGCCTGTTTTAAGATAAAAAGTAATGATTCGCCTCTTCTTCACTTTCTCAAATTACATAGGTCTACTTCAATACTAGGTAGGAGACCAGGACATGGGAGCTTCATCAGGGCATCACCTCCTGTCCTTACACAGAAGGGTTGGCATTGTTTTGTAACGAACAAAACAATTAAAATTTTTCTGAGTGAAAACAAATTTATTGAAACATGGCAACGGCAAACACCGCGAATATTCAATTGGTTCACCAACATTTTTCGAGTGAAAAATGCGTAGACCCTCTAAACGCTGCCAACATTTTCAATGTCTATGCATTTATTCATGGACTTTGTCAATAAGGCCACAGGTTTGAGGTTGTAAATTCCCAAGAGGAAAGTGCAAATGAATGTTTGCAGCATTTGGCTGTTTGCACAAATTTCGGATGATTTTTATTATCTTGATATTTGGCAATGTGCCAGATATTTTGTTGCAGCATTATTCAAGGAGTTAGCTTTAATTACCATCAGAGAAATGTGAGGTCTCGAGTCTCGGTCTCGAACTTCCAGGTCTCGGTCTCGGTCCCTGCTTTTATGACAGTCTCGGTGTCGTCTCGAAATTTGAGTCAGGTCTCGGTCTCGGTCTCAGAGGTTACATTCTCGACTACATCACTGATTAAAACTTTGAAGCAAACAGCTAACAGAGAAAAAGAATAAGTGAAAAATTAGTCAAATGTGGGTGCACATTGGCGCTTAGAGTCATGCAAACTGTTTCGGTCAGGTTTTCAAATGCTTGCAAGGCATTTATCATGAGCTCGACAGCCAATTAATTTTCTTGAATTTTAAAGCAGGATGTGGGTATTTGCATTTTATCAGTTCTATTTCTTACTTTTCGTATGCTTGGTTTGTACACATTGCACGCACATTTTTTTACCCCCAAAAAGCAACATTGATGAGACGCGAACAACGATACAATGCATCAAATAACTATTGCAGTTGGTATTTATTAGTATTACCGGATCCTGTGAAACTTGAAAATTTCGCTTCTGCTCCAGCTACGGGTCCGCTTTTTATTGAAAATTCTGACAACGGGCCATCTTTCGGCTCCAGCAAAATTTGTAGGTTCCGGCCAGAGGGCCGGAGTCCACTCCGTCTCGGTGATCACCTCTGCTCGGGATTGGAGCAAAAGCAAACTTGAATTCCATGGTTGCCCGATTTTACGACTTGACGAGCTGATAACGTCATGGGCAATCACCTGTAATATGCTACCTTGAATGTCTGTTGTACTTCAGACTGCTGGAGAATAAGTGTTGTGCGAACTTCAGTCTTTCTTCGTCAGGATCAATCAAAAAATTTCAATTCAATCATAAAATGTGCAATTTCATCATTGATTTAATCAATTATTTAAGAAATCCAGGCTTCTTTAGATCAGATATTGTCCATTTTGTGTGTAAAAACTCCCAGACTTTTTCATCAATGTTGACCATTTTTGTGTTAATTTACTTGTTCTTATATTTTGGATATTCAGTATTGTACTACTTTAGACAAAGCAACAGTACAGTAGATCTATTTTAAACTACTGTGCAAAGTCCACCATCTACAATCCATTCTCTTCTGTTTTATCATTAAGTTAATGGACAGTTTTTTATGTAATGAAAAACTATTTTTTGCAAATAAAATTGGGCAAGCTTTTGTCTGAACCGTTTCGTGTGACTAATGGGGTTAAACAAGGGGGAGTCCTGAGTCCATACTTGTTTGCTGTTTATTTAGATGATTTATCCAATGAACTAAACATTTAAAGCAGGATGTTTTTTTACAGTATTGGTGAAGTCTTATTAAATCACTTTAGAAATAAATTGCTGATGTCATTTATTTGTCTTTGTGTGTTTTGTCCAAGTGTACACTGGCTGCAAAGAATACTAGATGTGTATGTAGAAACGCATGGGATGGAATTGTTTTCAACTGCAGCAAAACTGTTTGTATGACGTTTAAGAATAAGAGTGCAAAAAGCACAGTCATCCCATTAGTGACACTGGCCACTGGGTGGTCAAAACATAAAATCTATTAGTGTTAGTGTTATCCAATACAAATATCTAAGGACTGTATTGGATAATGAGCTCTCAGGTGACAAAGACATTCAGAGACAACTGCGATATCAATCAATGTTGTGCAGAAAACAAACTGTGAGCCTTTTTTTCCCGATGTCAGATGCAGTTATGATGTACTTTTTTGTTCCTTTTGTACGCCCATGTTTTGTATTCATCACATTTCTGGTGTAATTTCAGAAAGTCATGCATCCAAAGATGACGTGTGGCCTATAATTTTGGATGCAGAACTCTATACAACCGAACCTGCTGTGGAGAGCGAGTGTTAGTAGCTATCAGGTTCAATGTAACATTTTACATTCCTACCTTTGAGGCTCTACTATGAAAAAATATACCTATTTCTTGAAAGATGTAGAAAGTCTAACCACATATAATAATGGTTGGGTGCTTTGATGCAGTCCGATTGTTTGTATTCGTCCTTAGTTACTCCCTATTCTTTGAACACTACAATTGCCTTTTACGTTGAGACTGAATACTCGAACATTGCAGTGTCTGTTTGATTGATGGCATGTCATGTTGCAACGCATTCACATTTTATCTGGACTCGACCAGTTTTAGAATTGGCACCCTACTTTTGTAACAAGTGTTACATGTTAGGTAACAATAGTGTTAAGAATGCGTCTGTTACCTTGTGGTTCTGCCTTTAATGCAGTTGCAAAAATGAAAAAGAATCTGTAACTCTGTTTCTTCCAGCTCCAACGCCTTGTAAAACAACATTGTGTTTTGTCCGTCTTTATCAGGGTTGTTGTGGTGTGAAAAAAACAACCCAAAAAAACCCAAAAGGGTTTTTTAAAAAATCCCACTCACATAAACCTATTAAAACCCACCAAAAAACCTAGTCTTTACTTTTCCCTTAATCTACTTAGAAGTAAAAAATAAAATAAGCAGGACACTTGTATAGTTAAATTAAACAAAACAAACAACAACGAAATTTAAAAGACTTGAGAAAAAGAGAAGAATCGAACACTTTGAGTAAATTCTAATGGTTATCTTCTTTAGCTCTGCACAATCGGTATATTTTAAACAATTTTTCTGCCTTCTCTACTAAACTTTTTCTGATTTTGGAACATACCAAATCATATATATTGAAAAAATACACTCTATAGATACTGAAATAGCAAGGCATGCACATAAACTTGATGTGAAACTGCAGAGTTTTGTGGGAGTGGTTTTTCTCTATTTGCTGTGCACATACTTGCCAAGCCTTACCACTTAGGAATGAACTGACCAACAACACATTGTGAAAATAAAGATGGGTACATTTCTTTACCCTCAATTTTGAATGCCACAATAGGTATAACAAGTTATTATTGTGTGATTCTGAAAATGGTGATATTGCATGTTGGAATAGAATCAATTCAAAGTTTTTTTCTGTTTTATTTGTAAAAAGGACAAAATTTTTCGTTTTGAGAAACCAAAAAACCTTGATTTAAAAAAACAACAAAAAACCCTAGGTGGGTTGAGTTTATTTGAAAAAAAACAGGTTTTTCTCAACCTTGGTCTTTATTGACCTGCGTTATGCAGAGTGTGTGTGTTTGTACTATGGACCCTGTGTCTGCTCACACACAAATAAATTATTCCAAAATTAAATTTTTGTGCAAGCTAGCCTAGTCTATTGTATTTGCTGTAAAGTTTGTGCCTGTTAATTGAGAACCTGCATTTTTGTATTGGTTGGAATTTGATAAATCACAAAGTTTCCTCAATTTCATATATGACACTTTTATCCATAGATCAAATTAGGTACCCTATAAAAGACAGATATCTGTCAGTAGTGGATCTTGGTTGCAGATACAAAATGACATAACAGACTCGAGAAAACCGTTTTTTTATTGTGAGCAATGAAAGCATAATGGTGGTAAAACTATTTGTTGTTACCCTTAGCCTAATACTGTATTAGCAACCATTGCTCTTACACCAAGGTTATTCCATTCTTGTTAAGAAACTACAGTGGAACTTAAATTCACATTTGAACAGTTGTGAAAATATAGAAAATTATAAAATCGCAACTCTTCAGTATTACATGTTTGGGAAAGGTTATGTTGAATTACAATGACAAATTATATTTTCTATTATGCCATTACATTTATTTATTGTGTAATGGGATATTTTATTTTTCATTCTGGTTACATCACACATCAGTTAATGGTATCCGTGTTGACTGACATCTGTTTTTTACATTGTACCACGACATTGCCATACTAAAAAACGTTTAGAACCTCGGTAGCCCACTGAAGTGATTGGTGAACTTCGAAAGTTCACCCAATCAGACCATTGTGCATTGTGTGCATCACATATTCCGGATGTGCGCCACACATTCAAGGTTTGTTTTACATTTACCATGATAGAAATGAATTCATGAAACAATATATGGAGAGGTGTGATACACCCAGTCATACACCCAGCATGTAAGATTTGTTGCTTTCTTTCTACCTACGCTGTGTACGCTATACAATAGACCAATTTGAGTTCACTGTAATCCGTTTGTAGAATATTTCAATAATATTTTATTACACCTCTTAGTGTAAAAAATAAGAAAGCTTCATAGACTTGGTTCCCTTTACAGCAAAGGCTTAATTTGAGGCACTTTGTATTTGCAATTCTAATACATCCACATAAAGCAGAGTCTATTTTGCTGTCAATGGCAAAAGCACTGCTGGAGCTATTTTGCCATTAGGCAAACCCCATTGGTTGAATTGGTCATGTTTGTGACAAGGACAATATACTTGGATCAGTTAGCACAGGTTTTTTTACAGGAATATGTTTAGGTACCCGGTATGGATCTGTAGGGACCCGATTTCTCGGATTCTAGGGACCCGATGATAATTTTCTCTGATTCTAGGGATCAATTAGGCTCCCTAAAACACCTTAAAGAAAACCTGGATTGGCATATTGTCCTTGTCACATGATCTAAAGCTTTAAACCTAAACTCTAACCCTAATCCAAAACCTTAAACCAAAATGTAAACCTGTTTGTGGTTTTCAAAACTTTTTAAAAAAGTATATAAAAAGCACTTCGCATCAAAAGTGTAATCTCTACTAGCAAAGCCAAAGCAACATTGCTGAGAGCCAAATCACCGACTACTTGCACAGCAGGAATAGACACAGGTTCACTGTACTGCTTGTGTCACAAACTCAGCGTTATATACGAACTAAGCTGGATGTGGTTTGGATGGCAAAATAGCCTCAGCGGAGCTTTATTTTGTTGCTGGCAGCAAAGTAAACACTACCATCAAATAATGCAGTTGCAGGCAATGATGTTCTAATACACACATAGCATAGTACAGACCTGTTTTTTTGCTGAGACATTTCAGTCATTTGTCTTACAGTTATGTTAAAACTAGCTGTGACAGTGTTCATTAGCCTATATTTTAAGACCAAATTTTTTTCAGTCATTTCAAAAACATTTTGGTCTATGACCAAAAAAAGTAGGTACAGATGAACTGTAGAACAAATCAAAATAAAGAGCATTTCAAGCAAAATGACAAGGCTTTGAGGTGACTAGCAAAACTAATAGAAAATAAGAAGTATTTGAAAAACTATGTCTACTTTACATTAGGCAAAAGAAAAAGGGGACAAGTGGCACTGGCAGGCAATTTTACTGGTAAACAGATTGGGGCTGGGTATTAAATGCATATGTATGGTAGACATGACTACTTCAGATAAAGCTTGGACATCAGCTAATATGCTAGTATTAATCTTTTTGACTCTTGCCAAGAACAAGCGCTAATGTAAACATGTCGTTATCTGTAGTCACCAATCATCTTTGTGAACAAGTGCTGTGTTGTGTGAAACAGAAAACTGTTTTATCATAGGTTCTGACTCTAGTTTGTTAGAAGAGAAAACCTTTTGACTTTTTACGCAGTGTTGCAGCTGGAATATAGTGAGCATATAACATGTAACTTTAGCCAGCAAACATACCCAACCTTAATGTATGGTTATTTTATAGTCTGCAGTGGTTTCTGTTATGACAGGGCATGTGCAACCCATGGCCCACAGGCCAAAATGGTCTAAAAACAACAAAAAATTGATTATTAATAAACTAGTTAATTTGGAGATTAATCAATTATTTTGTTGTTTTTAGGCCATAAATTTTGAACCAGAATTGCTAGTGTTGCAACCTCTACATTGGCGTTGTGTTGACTGTGTGACATAACGGCTAGCGTACGCAAAGAGTGATTGTGGTGCATGATCTCTATTGTTGCTTGCTGCCACAGTGCGAAGCTTTGCGCACATGCCGCTCAGGATTTCCGATCGCAACCAAATGGTGCTGTGACCAGGATGTGGAGGTCGTGCTGTGTGAAGCCTTCACAAAAAAGAATGTGCGATCGGTGCGGTTCATTGTAAAAAGGAGGGGATGTTGTTGCAACTTCTCCGTTGGGTTGTGTTGATTGTGTGATTCACCATGAACAGGATGTGTGCGAAGAACAACAATATATATATGTGGCGCGAACAAGCAATAATAGAGTGATTGCGGTGTGGAAGCTCTGCCGATACTAACGTGTGAACGATTCAACATAACGACCAGTGTACGCAAAGAGTGATTGCGGTGCATGATCTCTGTTGTTGCTTGCTGCCAAAGTGCGAAGCTTTGCGCACATACCGCTCGGGATTTTCAATCGCAACACTAGAAAGTCAATCAAGGACTTTAAAGACTTGGATTATAGCCTAGTTTCTAATAAAAACTTGAGTCAAAAAATTCCCTCTAGTGGTTAGTGCCCAGGGCCAGGTAACCAGTGGTTCCAAATGTATGGGTTGTGACCTAAACAAGGGCAGTGAAGGGTAAAAAAATCTGTTGTGCTAAGGCGATCTAAACCTGAGTTTTGTATTTTTAACGTTACCATTCGTTTTCTGTGTCTGTCTATAGCAAGGTACTTGGGAAAAAAAATTGATTTCTGACATTAACCTCAGGAACTTTTTGCCAAAAATCATCCATGCAATCGTATTTTTTTTCATGCGCTGGTTGAGTCTTGAGTGGTGAGGCATACACCCAACTCAGTTTTGGTTGTGCTCGAAAAAGTTTGGGAAGCGTTGGTATAGGATACAGTGTTGTAGCCAAGTTGTGGTAAAGTTGTTTGATGGAAAACTAAACAACATGTAGATTTCTTGATCAGTTTACCTCAAATTTTCAAGGCTAATGTGTGTAGACGTAAAGAAGTATGAAGAACATTTGTGTAAATTTTTGTTCTGAATCAACTAGTACCAAAAATTCACTGTGTTCTATGCAACAACTGATGGTATCTTGCTGTTTTTATGAAGGATTGTAGCCTATATGTAGCAAAAGGTTGTTCAATACAAACCAAGTATATAACTCAAAGTATTCATGCTCGATTCACCTGAAAATTTCTGGGCTGATGTGTGTAGGTGTGAAGAAGATTTGTGTAAATTTTTGTTGTGAAAGATCAAGAGAAAAAAAGTTTGTTTTTATACAACTGATTACACCTTGTTGTTTTTGAAAAAGCATTGTTACGTGTGTATAGCAGAGAAGGTTTGATAAAAAATTATATAACTTGGAGATTTCTTGCTCGATTGACCTCAAGTCGTCAGGGCTAATGGGTATAAGTATTCAAAGAACATTTGTGTAACTTCTCATTGCAAAAAAGCAAACAAAAACAGTTATCATATTTTACTCAGAAATTGATTACACCTTGTAGCCTGTAGTTGCAGACGACGCACAAGTGTGACAACAGTCGTATGCCAGTGTTGGAGAAACGGTTTTGTAACTTTTAGTAGGATGTACCAAGGGTACCCAGTACTGTTTAAGAAACACTAGTTTAGAATATTTGGGGATACCCCGATAATATATGGGACTTGAGGTTCCATGAAATTGAAAAGTTTGAGAAACACTCCCTTAAAAAGTCACAATAAAACACATGAAGGTGAATGAAATAAGACCATGTGAATTGAGATAACAAACAATGCAGTCAAAGAAGGATACTGCAGAATAATCCACACAGTTGCTCAAGGGCTGCTGGATCGCAATCTGTTTCTTTCGTTAGGGTTCATCTGGATGGAGAAGGTGCAAACCCAGCCAAAATGAAACCCCATTCCTGGTTACAATAAACAGTTTCACATAGATGCAAAACAAAAGCTCAAAGCAGTTTAAAGATGAGTTGGATGGCAGCAACACAGATGCTTGATTATCCATCTGGATGTGTGCTGGAGGATGGTACTGCCACAGATGAGGAGTTGGTGATGACTGACCTTCAGCACCATGAAACAGCATGAGAACAAAGCAGCAGCAATACAGAAGAAATACAAACAAAATAAAGTGATATATACATGACTTGGTTAGTGTTTCCAATTCGGAGCAAAATTTTAAAACCCAGGTTTCAGATGGCTGAGAAAAAACCTGGGAAAACACATATTTTTTTGGGTTGTGAAATAAATATGTTTTTGCTTGATGAAAACAATGTAATTTTGAAATTACTACTGTTGTTCAGCACACTTTTTACTGACTTATAATACTGATGCATGAATGTCAAACCATTGATGCTCTCATCATTCAGTCTGTTTCTAAGTTTTGTAATAAATAGTGATGGCTGAAAAAGCCCTCTCGGGCTCCACTGACGTGGGCTTGATAGTAAGTAATGCATGGTACAATTTTTCAAGGTTATCGGGCCTCTTTTTTGTCATCTCAAAAAGACTCATTTATTTTTTCACAATATGTGATAGGATCTCTTCCTGCACCAGAATAGTTTTGTGGTCTTCACTGATTCACTCTCCAAAAATGAGGCGAACTCCTCGGAAGGAGTCATATTTTTGGGCTCTTTCTCTGACCATCTTCAGCATTAAATGTACTGAGTTCAGCTTTGGCACCTTGATCCATTTCCACACGATTGTAAGTACTCTGTGGGGGTATAGAGTCTTTTCCTAAAGAGATGTTGCCAATGCTTCACTTCAGGGCCTCCTTATTTTGATTAGGTTGATTCCAAATTGGTCCTGATACTCATTCAGGTAATCTGGAGGTCTCAAATGCTGTAGTAAGTGAATCAGTTCATAGTTTCGTCTTTGTTGTACACGTATCTCAAACTTCTCCTGCAAGATACTAGTCATCTCAGTACCCTGTTCTCTTAGCTTCTTCAGGGTGAACATCACCGAGAATTTTCTGTACAAAGGTAATACCCATGGCAATTTCAATTGGAGAAAGGATCTTTACAAAGCTCTTAAATTATCCTCTCCAACTCATCAGAAGAAAACTCATGCTCAAGCTGCATCATTGCTACTTTTATTTCCTTGCGTAGCTCATAAGAGCGACAGCATTTTGAGCAGACTACTCAACCAAGTTGTGTAATCAAGGAAAACAGCTTCTCTTTTCCAAAAGTAGCAATGCTTTGAGTTTGCATCTATGATCATCATTGCACACTGCAGACATTGTGGACAGCTTTTCTGTCTTACGGATCTTCGCAACTATAATCCGAAACTGAGAATCCAAAACTATGGTTGGCAGTTCATTTGATTAAATAGGTTATCCTCAGCAGTTACGCTTTCAACTTCATCACATTCTTCTTTCTCAGTTTCCCTAGGAATATTGTTTTGATCATTACAATCATTATTCTTTCACTTCCCTAAGTTTCATTGCATGTACAATACATCACAGACATACAGATAATTACATGAGCTAAGCAAGCAATGTGCAATGTTCTTGTATCTCAACTGAATTTCATCATAACGCTAGCCCCATCCGTGATTGTGCACACAATGTCTGTGTCCAAGTTAAGATTAAACTTGGAAGTCTGTCTCGAACAAGCTTGATTGCTTATTCAGTCTTCACGTTAACTTTTAAATGAATTGTACCAAGAGACCGAAAGCTCTGTTCATGATGAAGATTGAGATTCATATATCAGTGATTCCTGACTGAAGTTGCCTATTCAAAACTTATTGAAAAACAACGATAGCATTGTGTTTATCAAACAAAGATATCACAACGCCAAATTATTGAATACAACAGCAATTTCAGATATTTAAAAATATCCAGGTTTGGTAGTAAAAAAAACGGGTTTCGGATAGTAGAAAATAGCCAAATAACCTGGGTTTTGGGTTTGGGAAACCCTGGGTTGAAAGCACTAGACTTGATTAACACTTTGGGAGCCGGTCTGCGACATATTCGAACTTGGATTTTGGCCTAAAAAACAGCAATTTTCGGTTGCCTTACCAACGCCATAGCTCCTCTGCCGATTGTGCTAGAGAGCTGTTCAAGAGCTCAAACGGATCGGCCAGTCTAGTAGATTGCATTCGAAAAAATTTTTTGGTTGGGTGTTGCAGGTTTTTTGTGACTGACGTCATAAGTGAAGTAGTTTTAGGGTCATTTTGGCTCATGTTGCCTGGCCTAGGGCCCAACCGCTAGGCCAAAGTGTTTCGCTGAAGTTTTCATTGGAAAC
>Ga0210059_1012751_pt1 | contig 12655 bp, 8 predicted proteins | sample Ectturendosymbi2_FD_188042 | JGI IMG/M metagenome (GOLD analysis project Ga0210059, IMG submission 188042) | Ecteinascidia turbinata endosymbiont from Florida, USA - Sample 2 (SPAdes) (version 2) | ecosystem: Host-associated > Tunicates > Ascidians > Unclassified | place: Key West, Florida...
GAGCAGATGTCCAGGCTCTATGGCTCGGCGACGAAGCTCAGCAGGTTGGCTGCCTGCGAGGATTGGAAGGTTGTCCGCTGGTGGAGGACGCAGGCATCCAGTCACAGTTCGCAAGGCGTCGTTGGTGGCGGGGTCAATGAGGCCGGTATGAGCACTGCGGCACAAGACAGGAGCACAGTACTCTGCGGTTGAATGGACCAGGGCTAGGGTGGATGTTCGCAACGTTGTTGCTCCAGCGCCCCAGCCGGAGCCAGCAAGCCGCCTCAGGAGTGCGACGCGTGATGTTAGCTTCTTTCGAAGTGACTCAAGTTGCCGGCGATACGTGAGCGACTTGTCCAAAGTTACTCCGAGGTATTTGGGCTCGGAGCAGAAGGGCAGGGTTTCGTTGTTGTGGTTGACTCTCAGCTCACGCTTAGCATCCTTGTTGTTGAGATGGAAGACTGCCGACACCGTTTTCGTGGTGCTGAGCTTTAGCTTCCAAGTCTGGAGGTTTTCACCTAGCGTTGCCATTCTTAAGCTCATCTGGCCCGAGAAAACGAGCTTGTATTTCGAAAAATTTTTATTTTCTCAAAATCAAACATAATTTATCCCAAAAAGTGGTTGAGGTAGGCATACTGAAGGCACCTAAACGGCAAGAGAAATGCAGAAATTCCGCCAGTAGCCTTTATTGGCCGTCGGTTGAAGATCGAAATGGTATTCTGCTCAACGTTTGTGGTTCTTCATGCAACAGAATAAATTATATTGAGACGTGAAGATGTTATTTTCAAATGTATTTTGTATTTCACAGCCACCTATCGTTTAGAGGCCCAACAAGAGCAAATGACGATGACAAGTCAAACATGCGAAATTGTGTGCAGTACTGTTCCTCCATATGTGCAAATTCTATTTGAGCACTGTGGCTTTTCGTGTCAAACTTCGTGACGACTTACCTAAACTGGGCAGGTATACTTGAACATTTAATTTAATTTGTTTGTTTGTGAGCAGACACGAAGTCCATAGTACAAACACACACATTCTGCCTAAAGCAGATCGATAAAAACACAAAACGGAACGTTTTACAATGCATTGGAGCCGGCAGAATCCAATTACAGACACTTTTTGCAACTGCGTTGGAGGCAGAATCACAAGGTGACAGACACATTCTTAACACTATTGTTAGCCAGGCTCGTAACCAGCTTGGGACACCAGGTGGGACGAAGAGTTTTCTGAGAGGGGCGCAAATTTTTTAAACTATGTCCAATAATTTGAAACTATATCCAACACGTTTTGCCAGGGAGGGCGAAAAAACTTTTACGGGCCTGTTGTTAGCTAACACGTAACACTTGTTATAACACTACTGTAGAGTTGACTCGAACGTTTTCAGTCGTAACTCACCAGCCGGAAGGGCTAGAGAACGAATCGAACCATCAAAAGATGCAGAAAGTCTTCTGGTTTCGATTTTGAAAAACTTGGGCACTTTTGCGCTTGAAAATATTGCGAGGCAGAGTGACGGTACGCGGTGGTCCCGATGACATCATCGTTTTTATTGAATAAACTAGATGTAAATCCACATCTTTTTAGGCCTTGATTGCCCCTGTAGCACATTCGGTCAAAACGTTTTGGCCAAAGTAGGCATTTTTGAGAATCTTGGAAAAACCATGCATTGCGGTGGCTCAAAATGCCGATTTTGGGCCGTAACTTTCCTACCGATCACACTAAAGTGCCAAAGAAGAACTCCAAAGATGTGGATTTTTGTGTAGTTTATTTTTTTAAGCAAGTAAATTGCCATTTAGAAAATTTCCGCATGTCCTTATGACCTCATCGGGACCAACCCTGACGTCACGCTGCCCCACAAAATTTTCAAACCTAAAATTGCCCAAGTTTATTCAAATCGAAATTGGAAGACTTTATGCATCATCTGATGGTTCGTTTAGCTCTCTTACACCACCGGTTGGTGAGTTATTACTGAAAAACGCTTGTGGATCGTACGACATAAGGGTATCTGAGCACAAACAAAGACGGTTGCCAGCTTCATGCCGAAAGATCGGAGTTCGCCATGTATTTTAACAAATTAAATTTTAAAGTATTTGTTTCAGTCAAAATGCTAACAGGTGGGGAGAATTGGTTCCGCTGATCTCTCAGAAAATTTGGAAATCGTGCTTTGTTCAGAAAACATGAGGTTTATTGACCGAAGGAGCTCATGAAGTCTTGGTGTATTAAGAAAGTCTGTATTGTGATGGCCATAAAATGGCAGCTGTCAGGCCAGGTACATTAATTACTGAGTAAAAATTACGTTGCTGGCAAATCTTAGTTTTAAAAAAACATTAAATTTTATGCAAAGTTGGACTAAGAGCAGTGTGTTGGACATAGTTTTGTTACGCTATAAATGGTGGGATTTTTACAGCTATGGTGTCAGTGTGCTCCAGCTTAATTAAGCAATATCTTCGCGTAAATTCCAGGTTTAATTTGTTATTTTAAGTTAAATTTGTAAAACGTTTGCTACAAAGGTTCTAAAAGTTTTATTTCACTTTGCACTAAGTCTCGGCCGTAAACTTGTAAAAGATCAAGCCTGAACTGACTACACTCGTGTAAGCCTGTGGCGCTTATTGTTTAGAATTTATAGGCTGGGTTTCATAATAGTAGATTGCAAAGAGTGGTTTTAACGAGAATTTTGAAAGGTGTCGTGGCAAAATCCTCTACTAGCTTTGTTTACATTTGGAAAACTATTCTTAAGATCATTAGATGTATGAGAAATCACATTCACTTGGTTTTCGTTGCACTATACGTACCACGATAACTTGTGCTGACCGCATGCGATGCAAAGTTTCTTAGGCTTTTTCGTGAAAAAAGATCGCACGTTCACAATAAATTTTCGCGAATTGGCTACTGGGGGCGTGCTTCAAACATTCGCCCCAGAAAAACGTGGGGTCCTCGGCCCATGCGGCCCCCGGTTCCGCCACACCTGGTCTGATCTCCAAACCGTGTCAGTCAGCCACGGGCTGCCACGACGAAAAAAAGGTTCAGTCTGGCAGTGGCGTAGCCAGCCCAAAAATTTTGGGGGGGGCGAAATGTTTGATTTTAGGCGAATAACACTATTTTGCTTAGAAAATCGCCTCTCGAAGCACAAAATGACTATATTTTCTAAAAATTTTGGGAGGTATGGCCCCTTTCGCCCCCTCTGGCTACGCCTATGCAGTCTGGTGAATATTACCTGTACATTGCTTTTTGGGGGCAGAGGAACGTCAAGGTGAAATAACAACGACATCGAACTTTGTGCCTATCGCTCATTGTGCAAGAACGCAAAAATAGTTCTGACAATTTCACGCTTCGGATGAGCAGACTGTGGCAGAGCAATTGAATTTAGTGCTGGGCTTAGAATGTTCCGACATTGAAAACGCTTTGTTTCGGAATAACTGCCCATTTGAAGTAGGTACTGTATTTTCGTACAACTGAAGTTTCTTGTTCCATCACTAGTCCCGCTTTGTGGTGTGTAATAATGAGCTTAGAGTCGGCATTCTCTGTTGCAATCGTGGTATTTTCACGTGCCGTTAGCAATGGCGCACTTATAGCCCAAAGACAGTGTTTTTTTGCATTCGCAATGCGGCCTGCGCTCAAACTTAATCCTCGAGACAAATTCTATCGTAGAATTATAGCGGAATACAGTTTTGTTCCTGTAAAGGTCGCTTTTTTGCCTCCGTTCGATGATTTCCTGCCAGAAAGGAAGCACTAGTGGAGCAAGGCGCTGGAATTCGGCTCTATTTTTAGAACTTTGATTTTCCCATGACGAACAACGGAGAAGCTCTTGAAAATACTCTCACATTCAGTGCTGCAGGCGAGAAGTAAACAGTTGTTTTGTCAAAACCTCGTCTGTAAACATGTCCCCAGTAGTTCCATCGAATAGTTCACCGAACTAGAACCCACACAAAAATTTCATTACCGAATCTGGGTTAAAATGCCTACCAGTCAAAACAAGCAAATCGAAGAAATGAAATGGAAAGGCGATCTTTAGAATTGCAATTGATTTTCCTCTTATAGACGTACTGGTCGGTGTCCTGAACACCTTTATCCTGCGAGATAAAGCGCTTCTCTATCACCATTTGTGCTGCTGCAAGATAAACAATTCGTAACAGCTTAATCTGAACAAAACCCAAGATCGTGCTTTTTCACCGATTCTTGTTACGGATATCGTGAAAAAGAGTCGCCGTTTCGGTGGGCAGATCTAGAAATGCTATTAGAGTTGCATCGCTTTCACAAGGAGCATTGTATTCGCAAAAGTGAACCTTCACCGATGAGATGAATTCGAGTTAATATTTTCGGCACACGGAAAAATAAAGCAAAGGCACCTCCCTGCCTGAATTCCTAACAAAATGCATGGCACGGTATTGCCTACCGATTTCAGTTAAACTATTTTGGACGTTTCAGTTAGTTTTTTTCCAGAACCTAACTTTACCATGGCAACAAACCGTCTCCGGCAGGTTTTCGCTGTTAGAAGGTCTAAACGTATACGGAGTGGCATTGATAAACGTGACCCTTACTCGTATTCAGTTGTGAGACAACTTTTAGGGAGGGGTAAACAAGCAAGCAGATTTTGTGGAGTGTTTGCCTAAACTCATTTCGCGCTTTTTACTGATACATCCTACCCAAAAAGCTGCTCGTCACTATTTCCCACGTTGAAATTTATCAAATAATCATGTAAAAATTGACAGCTGCAGTTCACTGATGAAATTACGATTGTCAGCGTTTATACTGTAGAACTATAAAACTGTAACCAAGTTTATATGAAGTCTGAATCTTCCAGGAAAAGAAAAACGTGTCTTCAAGGAAACTTCTCATTTGCCTCACCTGCAAATTAAATGTTTTTTACGTGCGTATCATATTTGATGTCGATGGCGTGCAGTTGATTGTTAAATCAGTCTGATTCATTCGCGATTTAAGAAGCAACTTCCGGCAACTGGCAAGCGTGCTACAGAGCAGCGAAACACAGTGCAGCACTCAAGCACTTACTGTAGCAGCCTGTACAACAGACGCTCCGCAATTAAACCTTTCAGCAGATTTTACGTGTTGTATAAAAAAGTTTGATCACAAACGTTTGCAGATAAAATACTGTAATGCTTCTTCGCGGGAGTTTTCTATCTTTCAAAGCTTGAATATCTATCGTACGTTCATCAGTCACGTTCTGAAACCTTGTTTATCATACAAACCTTATCATTTTCCCCCGTGTTTTTGAACTTTGCTTTATCTTTGACTTATAGCTGCGCCTTGCTATCGGGAATCATTTCTTCCGCGTGATAGCCGCAGGTATTACCACGAACAGTACAAAAGATACTAGTGACGCATCGGCAAGACGTTTGTACGACATAACGCAGTTCAACCGAAAGAAAAAATACGAGCTTCGGGCAGTGTGCATTCAGCTTCATATTCGATCGTCGAAGCTGGGAGCCAAAAAACTTGAGACTGACACTCGACCAGTGAGTGTAATCGCGTTACCTGAGGCAGTGCTGGCGCAATATGAAGATACTGATCTGTTTGCTCGTTCTGTTCAAGGGAATATATTCCCAAGGTGAGCTTTCGTTTCCACTGCAGCATATGTTTCACGTCAGTGCAATTACAGAATGCAAAATAGCACTGCCATTTCCTGTTTTTAATTTTGTTGCTTTGAATTTGATGTAGGTTGGATAGGTATGTGGCTTGCTGTGGGTATTTATCTGATATTCTTTTCGCAGTCAAGTGGATATTTAAGGAAAGAAAATTGTTTAAACTTATTAAAAGTGAAGTTTACCCACGATACATGAAACTTATTACACGTTAAGAAGATCTGTTTAACAAGGTAGTGATGATTCCTGCGAATGGACCAGAGTTACGCTTCATTGCAGAACAGACAACCTGCGCAGAATATTGACATTAGCTTTGCAGGAACGTTGTCAAGACCAGGATGTACAGTAGTATGTATGAAAGTAAGATCAAAATCTTTTAGCTTTTCCACGACTGAAAGCCACAAAAACCAAGAGGCCATAACTTGTTAAATATGTATTTGGATAAAGCTAAGGAGTGTCGAGAACAAAAGATATTAATACACAGATTGATAAAACAAACGCATTTCTGCGTGAGGTTTTTCGCTCTCTGGTCGCAAAGGGAGCTTTCAACAATCGCGAAGCTTTCAGCTTTTAAATCGGTCTTTGTTCCGATCCTCACCTATGGTCATGAATCTTAGCTAATGACTGAAAGAATACTATCCTACGTTCAAGCGGCAGAGATAGGATTTTTGCGACAAGTTCACGGCTTAACACTTCGCGACGACGTCCCGCAATTGTGAAATTCGTAAAGCCTTGAATGTCGAGGCACTCCTCCAAATAGAGAGATCTATGCTACGGGTGGTTCAGCCACGTGACCAAAACGCCCCAGGAAAAATTGGCAAGGCGAGTCCTGCTGACTATGCACCCACGGGAAAGCGGTCCAGAGGTGGAACAAAGACTGTTTGGTGTGGTGACATCTCCAATCTGGCTTGGTGTGGAGCCAAAAGAACTATCAAAGGTTGTTGAAGACCGTGAGGTATTTCGAGTCCTCCTGGGGATACTGTCTCCGCGATCCTCCCCAGAGGAAAAGCGGGTGTACATCACAAACCGTACTGATCGCGAATATCACAAGAACTGCACATGGGTAAGCATCCTGGCAGGCCCGCAACCAGAGAGGGTCAACCGGGCAATTTCCCCTGAAGTTTTCAAAAACGCGTTTAGATTTTAGGTTCAACAACAATTTGCCATCATATTTCCCCCCTCCCCCCGAAAGTATCAGCAGGTTGCGGCTCTGCATCCTGCAATACTTTCTGGCGTTCACTTGAACTAAATGCTTATTCAATTTGTGATGACTGTTATGCCAATCATTACAGTGCCTGAAAACCTGTTTCACGTACGATACCATTTGCGATTTGCAAGATATGTGTCTATCCAGTGATTCCTAACGTAGTGCGAACGCACCACTTTGGGGCAACTTGATTTTTAAGGAGAGCAATATGAGAATGACCTCCAATGGCGGATTTTTAATGACCGGTAAACATGTCCCCAGGAAAAACCGGTAACGCTAAATTTGGGCTGGAGCACTCGCTCTCACACGGAGCCACTTGGCTCACTAAGGGATGGTTAGAGTTATTTTAATACTTATTCTAGCTAAGAATAATTTCATTCTGTTTTTGGCCTTACCAGCACTTGGAGTTCTAGGCAATCAGCAATTGGGATGTGAACGTGCTGTAGTGGGACAATAAAGAACGTGGCCTTGCTGTGACAATTAGCTTTGCGTTGCTTATTTATTTCAGCCACGCTCTATCTATATACCGTAATTGCCAACTCAATCCCAGCAGATTGTGTGGCAAAGTCTAATTATAACATCAGCGTATTAGATGATACTGCGTTTGAGATAGGTAGATGACAGTTTTGATGTAGGCATTTTTACTGGCAGTTTGTTATGTTACAGAAGATAGATCAGCCCAAAGCTTGCGTAGTTGATTTTCTCAGTTACTTTCTCGTCAAAAAGCTCAGGGCTATCATTGCACGAAAATTTCTTAAGATGATGCGGTTGATTTATTGTTCTTTTTTTATAATGCAATGACAGGGTTTTCAGGCGTTTTAGGGACCCGATGCAGGTCCCCATAATTGAAAATCAGGTCCTTAGAATTAGAGAAAATTATCATCGGGTCCCTAGAATCAGAGAAAATCGGATCCCTAGAATCAGAGAAATCGGGTCCCTATAGGTCCACACTAGTTACCTAACAGTTTCCTTTAAAAAAACCTGTAACGGTGAAGCTTTTGGGAGAAATGTAAGGATCTAATATTGGTTAGAAGAGCGAAAATCGCTGCAAAACACTGGGTGAAAGTTAGCATTTTGTCATGTGGCTTTACCTCCTGAATTTAATGCTTTGCAGTGAATCTGCGTAAGCATAAGAAAATATTAGAAGTCGCGCTAATAATGTGGTAATTGCAGTAGCATTTACTATTTGTGTGAGGATGGTCATGTTGCATGCGTCATCTCTTTCAAACAGTTTATAAATATGGCTTTGTTAGGAAAGAATCGATTATGTTTTATTTATATATGTATTGGTCAGAGTTGTAGTTCGGGCCGGGTTCGGGCTTAAGTTTGTCAAAATGTTTAGAGCAGATTTTATGCCTGCATATACAATTTTGTTTCGCAACGACGGACACTTTTTTCGCCAGTTACTGGTGAAGCAATCGAGTTAATTAAATCTTCGATAAAATTGATTAATTGTGAATTATTTAGTCATAATTAGCTTGCTCGCCATCAATACCCGCAGTTGCGCATATCTTTACTCACTTGGCAAATTTGGCTGTCGGGCTTAAATCGGGCTTCAAAAATATACGTCGGACCGAGTTGGGCTTGTGATTCCGGGCTCGGGCATAGGGCTTCGAAATGAGGCCCTTTTACAATTCTGGTGTTGGTATCTATTTTTTACATTTTGGGTGCTACTATTGTGTAATACCGCTATTTTATATATGCGTTAATTTGAAGTCTGAAAATTCGTTTTACAATTCGTAAGATTTTTCCACACCTATTTGTTTCAGTCGCAAACCTATGCATAAAATGAGTAACCAAATAAATTCGTCAGTATTCAAAGGAAAATTAAAATTTAGTTTCACATCCGCCAACCATGATAAACGGTCACCTTTGTCTCTTGTGCCAACAGTGCTTTACCAATGAATCAACAATACGAGGGCGTCTTGAAACGCATCTGAAGGCATAAGTGCATGTCTTTTTGTAAAGACAGTAAGTAAATAACCCACCTAAACGAACTTTGCAAGACAATTCTTGTTACTATCAGGGTTGAGAAAAAAAACATTTTGTTTAAAAAAAAACGTTTTTTTCAAAAAAAACAAACCACCTGTTTTTTTAATGTTTTTTTGGGTTTTTTAAAAAGAAACTAGATTTTGTTCTTTTTTTAAGGAAAACGGAAAAATCCCATTCTGTATTGTTTTTATTGCATCATGCAATATCACTGTTTTCATAATTACACAATAATAGCTTGTTATACCTATTATGACATTCAAAATTCAGGGTAAAGAAATGTACCCCATCTTTGTTTTAGCAAAGCGTTGTTGGCAGGTTCACTCCTAAGTGATAAGGGTTGGCAAGTATGCGCACAGCAAACAGAGAAAAACTATTCCCACACAGCCACTGCAGTTTCACGTCAATTTTATGTGCATGCCCTGCTAGTTCAGCATCCATAGAGTGCATTTTTCCAACATATGATTTGGTATGGTCCAACATCAGAAAAAGTTTAGATGCAGAAAAGGCAGAAAAATTTGGTTAAAATATACCGATTGCGTAGAGCTGAAGAAGATGACTAAACTGTTCGATTTATTCTCTTTTAAGTCCTTCAAATTTCGTTGCTGTTCGTTTTGTTTGATTAAAAAAAATTACAGTTAACTGTACAAGTGTCCTGCTTATTTTATTTTTTAGTTCTTAGTAGATTTTTCAAAGGAAAAGTAAAGAGTAGAGTTTTTGGTGGGTTTTATTGGTTTGTTTAAATGGGCTTTTTTAGAAAAACCGCGTGGGTTGTTTTGTGTCGTTTTTTACAACAACCTTACCATTTCCATCTTCATATTTAGCCAAGTGTGGATTTAGTGCTGTAAATGATTTGCTACTGAAGAAAAGAAATCGAGTAGATGTCACTATGCGAGAAGACCTGAAACTATAGCCGACTGACTTGATGCATAATATAAAACCTCTCTGCAGCAGGCGTGAAGCACAAGGATCACAATAAACAACGTTATTCTTCACATCTCTAGTTGAGCTTAAATTCGCTTTAAATTCAATAGGTGACCTGTCTTGACATTATTGCAATGGAATTTGAGCGATCAATCTGTTTTGTTTTCAACGTTTTTTTTTGCTGTTATCATGGCGAATCTACAGATATTCTAATATTAGATTTTCTCCTCTCCTTGTTCAATTCTCTTATTGTTTTATTATTACTTCATATGATTTGTTTAGAGATTCTTATTATATCCTTTAGTAGTTCAAGTACTTTTTCGTCTTTTATTTTTTCTCTGTTCCACATTTGTTGGAAGCTTATTTAGACCAAGGCAATGGCTTTATAGACTTCCTTTATGCAGGGCCTACGAGAGCTGGGTATACAAAAGGTACGTCTTACCCGGGCCCTGTAGGTACTGGTGCCCGGGAGGATGAAAGTACGCACGCTAAGTTTTTCTGTAGGCAAGCCCAAAATTACTAGTGTAAGCCAGTTACCAGTTTGAAACAGTAATAATCTATTTCTAAATCTTAGCATGATATAGCTGTTTTATCCATATTCTGACTAATATACAAACAAGCTATACAAGTTTTGACGAGGGCGTCAGAAGTTAGGGGCGCGGTATCGGTCTTCGTACCCATTGGTAAATTTCTCTAGGAGACTTTGGCCTCCACGTAAGTAAGATTCGCTTTTCAAATAATGAAATTTTATGTCCGAGAGAGAGTCACGCCTTAGAAGATGATTTTGTGAGGCATGACCAAACTAAGTCGGGAAACACAGGTCTAATCTGTATCTGCTTGTGTCAGGGACCGAGTTGCAGGGGGAACTGGGGGACATGTCCCCCAATTTTTAGACAAGGGGTCGCAATATCTTTTGTCGCCCCCAAATATTTTGTGATAAAAGACAATGTGGTTGTACAAATTACCAAAGACTATCCAGGACTCGGTGACTCTGCTCTTGAAATACAATTGCCAATGTATGTTCATCACCACAAGAAATCGACCTTACATAACTGGGCACTTGAAGGTATTCCGTGAAATGGAGCCAAATGCAAGGTGCATGTTTCCTGCAGCTGAGAAACTGCAGAGGCTACTTTTAATATCACCTGCAAGTTCTTGTGAAGCAGCGCGATCCTTCAGTGCCCTGCACAGGTTGAAAACATGGCTGCGCTCTACCATGACCCAAATACGCCTAATTCATGTAGTTATTCGTTATGTACATCGGGATATATTAAATGAATTATCCTGCCAAGATATGGCCAAGGAATTTGTGAGGACCATTGATGCAAGGTGCCGTGTGTTTGGCAAATTTAAATACTATCCCGATGTACATGACAAACAACGGTATGATTTAGGCGTACTTTTGGGTCATTGCAGGGCGCAGTCATGCCAGTTAATGGCATCTCAGAAATACATGCTTCATTGGAATTGCATTATGTAACTGCCAATTATTTGAATCTCAGGGAAACATGTTCACAAATTCTACTTTTAATATATTGTTTGTTGTTTAAAGAATAATAAGTGTTGTGTTTGTCTTTGACAAATAATTCTTCAAGTGCTAATACTAAAGTTTTGTGTTCTTAGTAAAGAAGCAAATACCTAGTAATCATTGTCAAGTACTAGCACAAAACTATGCAACTGCCATAACATCATGGGTGTAGGCAGGGAGGCACATGGGCAATGGTACCCAAAGTATATCAATTCCGTAATTTGCCTTCAATTTTGCCAAAGTTACAAAAAGGTCCTACTACGATTGAGTGAACATGGCGACATCCTCGAAAAGCAAACAATGATATTATATTTGTGTGATATGCACAATAACATGCATATCACAAAACGTTTGCCTCCCAAACGTTTTCTAGCAAATTTGGTCCCTGGCTCATGTAAACGCTTTACATATACATGTGATTGTTGGTGTTACTAGTGATATTGCAGTTCGCTGTTGTCCAAGAAACCCGAACTCAAACTCGAGCAGTGCTTACAAAGTTGTGCCTATCCGAGGGTTTTTCTTTTGAGTTGCGCTTTTGTTTATTGCAAAAGATTATCTGGCAGACTTCCTTGCTGGCTGTTTTTATTCTTTTCAGTTCATGTTTTATTTTGTTCAGGAAAACAAGGGTTTTTGATTAAAAAAATGATTCCAAACAGCTTTGTCACGAATTTTGTTCTTTATTCTGCGATGCAGGCTTATCGCATATCATGGTGTTTTTAAGGTGGTTTAGGGATCCAATTCGGGTCCCTGGAATCAGATAATATTATCATCGGGTCCCCAAAATCAGAGAAATCGGGTCCCCACAGGTCCATACCGGGTACTTAACATTTTCCTTAAAAAAACCTGCGTATGTTGCATAGGCCCTGCAGCGATCGTCTATGGGTCGCACAACCTTTTGTCGATGCTTGTGCTTATTAGCATGTGGTAGGACACAGTGTGTGTGTGTGTCACTTGCCCTGTATACTCCTTGACCAAATTTGTTTTAGGCGTCCGTAATAAATGACTGAAATTGCGATAGATTCATACAGAGGGAGCAAAGCTGCTATAAATGTTTACACTTTTCATTATGCTAGTTTAAAGGATTAGCTTACAATTTACAAACGGCATCGAGCGACGTGTATTAGCTGTAACTCCAGAAAACACCCTCAGCCATGAGTAACACCCGGATCTCTTGTACGAAGAGCCCTTCTCCCAAAAAAGTACGAAAGCCATTGAAAATGGTCGTTTGGCAACTTCTTATTTTGAGTCAGTTGTTCAAACCACTGCTTGGCCGCACTAGATCTCGGGGCAGATGTTGAGCAGTCATTCGATTGTCTCATCGTCCAGAACCGTCAGGCCGTGCAGTCCATGGGGAGGTCAATGGATTGGACATTGGAGGACAACATGGTCGACGGTTTGTTCTTCTGCGCAACACTCACAAACAGGCCGCAGAGG
>Ga0210059_1012752_pt1 | contig 12655 bp, 5 predicted proteins | sample Ectturendosymbi2_FD_188042 | JGI IMG/M metagenome (GOLD analysis project Ga0210059, IMG submission 188042) | Ecteinascidia turbinata endosymbiont from Florida, USA - Sample 2 (SPAdes) (version 2) | ecosystem: Host-associated > Tunicates > Ascidians > Unclassified | place: Key West, Florida...
CTTATATATTTTTGTTGACCACTGACTCAAAATTGAAACCAAACAAAAGGTGTGGGTTTTATTTACACAAATCAGATTGAATCTGTTTCAAATTGAATCGGTTTGATATATATATATATACAGTAATCACATTGAATTTATACATAATCAGATTGATTTTATATATAATCAGATTGAAAAATTCCCAAAAAATATGGCGAGAGCACATGTTTTCTTGTGACGTACTGCACTTGATTTAACAACTGTTACTGTGCGGAGGTTGTTTCAAGATATTGAATTTATTTCAAACAACAGCAAAAGGAGTCCACATTGAGCAAAGTGCAGCTTTTTCGCCACAACCTGTTGTGATAAGCATTCGCACTCATTAAATCACACTGTCAAGAAAAGCTAATTATACCTCTGCAATTTCAAAGAAAGCTTACACTTTCATGCACTAAAATTAGACTTTTTATAGTGATTGGGAAAAGAAATATTTTCTGGTTGAAGAAGGTGGTACAGCACTTTGTTTTCTGTGTCCTATGGTGTCATGCAATGTGAAAGTGTTTTGTTGAGAGTCTTGCCATTTTCAAATATCACCTGACAAGCCTAGTTTTCCAAAAGGTGTTTAAAGAAGCTCAAAATGTTATGGAAAGCTGAGCTTCACTTAGTGCTAGTACACAATGAAAGCTTGCCAGAACAGTAGTAAAAACACAAGAAAGCATTGTAATATTTATGGCAACACATTATCCAATTTTAACTGAAAATTGTACGAACAGTTTTCCTTCAATGTTGTTTGATTGCCATACAGATTTAAACAAAATACTTTATATATTTGAGAACATTCAGCTGTTAACCACAACTGGGAACATTTAACAACAAAATAAAAAACAGTATCAAACCTTCTCTGGGTGTTCACATTTTAATTGATCTACTTTTGCAACAAGATTGCGCTGCAAGCCATCATAGCACATCCAAACACACGATAAATCCATATCAACCAGACCTTTTTCAAAACAAAACGCCATCTGGTTTCGAAAATCACAGAAACCAGCAATATGTGAAACGAATTTGATTAAGATCTGAAAATTAATATTTTTGCCACGGTTCAAAGATCAATAGGGACTAACGTGCAGGAAAAAAAAGCATTTCACTCAGCTGCCCTGTTTACTACATAAAAGCTGTTTTCCCTCTTCTTGGCTGTATTTATCGGTGTTGCTGAAAAAATCTGATCGTAGCTTGAATGGGTTATGTGCAAGTGTTTATCAAAGCATTTTAAACAGTTTCTACTCCTTATGAAAAGTAATACCAGCTCAAAATTTTTTTCCTACTTCGAAAACAAATTCTTTGGTCCATTGATTACTGAAGCTTACAGTACTATTTAAAAAGTATTTCATTATGGCTTATGTGTTTTCAATCATGCAGCGACCAAAATTTCCCAAAGGTTGACTATTGTCAAATACACCTCATTTTAGTTCTCAAGTTTAAATCAATGAGAAATTGCTACTAGAGCCAGGTGCATCTATTCAAATATATGAGCAGTCCATTATTGTAACAAAAATGTTCAAAAATGGTGCTGTTTCACAGAAAAGTGAACACAAAAATCTACCACATTTGTCCAATACCCCAATGGATTTACCAGATACAAGAAAAATAGCTTAAAAAGTTTATGAAAGAAACACACCTGACTAAAGGAAGACAGTGTGCAACTGCTAGGTTACAGCTGGACTTCAAAAACCATGCACTGAGGTAAAAAAACACTCATAAATACAAACGTATGCCAATTCAATCTAACAAAGTTTTGTATAACTGCTTCCATACGAAAAGCAAGAATTCTAGTGCTCATTATTAAATAGTCATCTTCATAACAAAGACCATGGAAATTGAAAGTGTCATTGAAATGAGGCAATGATATCATGCGATTTGAATCAATTTAAGGAATGAACTGCAAAATGTTTCAACCCACTTGTTTCATGAACTGTCAAATACAACACTGAAACTAATCCTAACATTATGGGATAGACCCAATTTAGCCTGATGAAAGCCTACTGTTAGCTGGCTGAAATGTCAATGTCATTTTCAAAAAATTGCACAACGTTGAGTAAAGACATTTATTATTGTTACCCTGTTAGCTGTTTCTGCAACATGTTACATATTGTATTAATGTATAGAAACCCGTGGTTACACCTTTAGACTGCCTTATAATGGAATGATGCATATGATAGGTAGAATTATTGCATATAACTGATGGGTTGTTTGTACGTGCATGTGCACTGTAAGGAATTTTGAAGCATGAAAACATGGTGCATATATTATCCAATTGTTATTGGTAACTGAAAAAAATGCCAGTTGATGTGTGAGTCATACACTGGGTTTCTTTTTTTCGCTGAGACATTTCTGTCATTTAACAGTATTAAAACTCACCACAATAACAGTATTCACTACTCTGCCTTTCTGACATTGCGACTGAATTGATCTAAATTTTTTGACTCATTTCACAAAAAATTGTTGGTCTATGACTGGAAAATGACTGAAAAAATAAACCCAGATCACACAGCTGTATACATATTAGAACTTTATGCAAATACAATGTGTAAAGTTAGATTTGTTTGTATGTATGAATGAGACCTGTGGATCATGTAATTCTGGGATTTATGTTGATAGAATCATGAAGAAAATCAATGGTTTGGCAATGGTTTACATAAGTAATAGTTACTGATAAAAAGGAAAGGCATTAGTGCATTCAGTAGTGTGTGTGTATATTATCAATCACTTAACATTTTAATTTCACCAAGGGTTGGAAAGAAATATGTATATATTGATTCTCCTTATAGCAGGAAACTAATATATGCACACATATTATGGTTATACCATTTTGCTACTTGAGTTAAAAAGCAACAATACTAACAAAAACTTATTCTTTTAAATGCTTTCACATACTTCACAATGTTCTTAACATTTTAAAGAATAAATCTGTCAGCCAGGTTGTCCTCAAGCACACTTGTTGACACTTTTATAATTTTCTATCATCGTTTAGGGTTCACGTGATGGAGTTACAGAAGTTTTAAGCTTGAAAAGAAAGACTGCAGCACATTTTTGGCCAAATATCCTTCAAAACCATGAAAATTTCAAATGATCATGACTTTGAAAATCTGACCAGACATAAATGTTATCTTAACACAGAATTATTGCACTATATGTATCCTCACAATGTAGGGAAAAACAAGCGTCTATTATCATATTTTGAAATTGTTAATATTACTACACAAAGTAGTTTAGGTTTTCAAAATTTTAAAAGCAGGTTATTTGATGACAATGAATCAACAATGTAAAATGTTGAATGCATTTTGTAGATGTAGTCATTGAGCTAGTCGTTGTTCAATGAAGATAGCATACAACTCAAAAGAGCCACTATTTTAGTCATATTATCTTTCAAGATGGAAAGAAAGCCACAAATCAGCACGTAAGTGCAAACGTGCAATTTTTTTGCACACTAGGGGATGTCCAGTCTGGAAATGCCATGCTGAAGTCGCCAACCAGAGATGATCGCATAGTGTTTTTTGCTCTCCGATCCTATCCTGTGTTTGAAAAATGATATCCATATGCGATCCAAATATTGTTTTGGTTAAAATCATACTATCTGTATCCTAAAACTGTCCAAAAGCATATTTTGCTGCACAACATACCTTTTGTGTAGTGTGTATTTTGCTTCATGTGGCAAAACAACTGCCAAAGTTATTTTGACTTTAGCTGAACACGATTGGCTAAAGTAGTCACATGAAAAGTTTGGAATGCACGTTCTAATTAGTTGACCGTGACATCTAACAGCTCAGTCTCACATGCATGGACAAATGTTGTCATGGTTTTAGGGCTGGCAAGCAGTTAGCGGATTCTTGTTTGCATTACATGAATTAAAGACTAAACCTTAACTCTAAACCCTAAGCCACACACAACCTAAAGGCAGTGGCTATCAGAGGTGGACAAAAAGCGGAGTTTGGACTCGGCGGAGGCGGACTCCATATGTTTTTTACGTATGCGGAGTCCAAAAAGTTTCTTTATCGGTGGAGGCAGACTTAGTTTTTTTCTTAACTTTCTTTGCACATACGAAACTCATCGTTGCTTCAATTTTTCTTGCAAAATTTCATGGAAGATTCGCTTTGCTAACACAGCATTGAGCTTTTCTGGGGTCAAAAGTTTGTTTTTGCATCTCATGTTGCTCAGTGTATGCAAAATCTAATACTATTTTGGACGTTCAAACTGAAGCACCTGGGCCTACTCATCTCGTCGCCCCACAATATTTTAGAAATACTCATACTGGACATGTGGTTTTGAAATCTGTTAAACGTTTGAGTGACGCAGTTTGTAGGCTACAGCTGAAAAATACCGTTACGCCCATTCGTGGTTAACTTGCCATCGTGCCCAAGGTGTATTGTTTGCTCGTGGTTTTTATGTGATTGATGGCTATTGCCAACATTCTTTCATGTAGCCTAGGCTACCTACGTCGTTTTGCTTGAGTTAATGCGTTACCAAAACAAGGAAGTTTTTGGCAGCCATCGATTGTGTCTCACTTAGAATTGTATCATTGGCTAAAACAGAGGTCTCCAAACTTTTTTGTCAGAGGGCCACATTAGCTATTACACAACGTTCGAGGGCTGGGTATCTTACATAATGTGATTGTTTCATGAAATGTTACATTCTACCCTATAAACAAATTTTTCGTAGATGCATTACTTCTTCATTATTGACAAAGTAGCTTTGCGGGCCGGATGAAATGGCTTCGCGGGTCGGATTTGGTCCGTGGGCTGTAGTTTGGAGACTCCTGGGCTAAAGCATTGTTGTATAACATTGTATGAGTTATGTAATGTTCATACAATGTTGAAGTAGCAAGTATAACGCCAGTGGTAGTTCAACATGTAGTGCAATTATTTTTTGAAGTAATAGTATTTCAGATATATTTTTGACAGTATATTGTTAGCATTACGGTGCCTAGCTGTCAGTGACTGAAACGATGAAAAATCAGTTTTATGATACTGTCAACTGCAGTACACTTGAAATGGTTTGTTTCAAGTAGATAAAGAGTTGTCTTTTGACAGAAAAATGTTATGCGATATACAGCATAGATGGTAGTGCCTGTTTTGCCTCATGAGGTGAAAGCATGCTGGGACTATTTTACCTTGAGTCGAAAATAGTTACCTGCACTTTGTGTTTGTGTGAAAGGTGCAATATGCCGAGACAACAATTTAGAGTATAGTGGAAGAACTCATGATTTGTGGTTGGGATTTAGACTGCAGTTCACACAATGCAGAAAAGAAGCTGCCAAAAGCTTGCCAGTACTGAAACCATGACAAAATTCATTCATGCATCTCGAACTGAGCCATTGGAGATGTCACGGTCAACTAAGTAGGTCATGCGTTCTGAACTGGTCATGTAACCACTGCAACCAATCATGTTCATCCAAAGGCAAAACAACTCGAGCACTATTTTGAATCATGAGGCAAAACAAGCTTTAACCTTGCATTAAGCAAAACCTTCAAGCAACAAGCCTGTTTGTTACTATAGAATATGCAATTTTGCGGAGTCAAGGGGGAGTTGCAGTTGAATCTTTTTATGATTTGTGGAGGAGGAGCGGATGCGGAGCAAAACTTTTCAAAGGAGGAGCGGACGCAGAATAAAAAAAATGAGACTCCGTCCATCTCTGGTGGCTAAAAAACCACCCATGGATCTTTAAATTTGAAACCTTATTCAAATATCTCTTGTAATGTGACAGTAATGCATGTGGAGAATGCAATAGGCTTTATAAAAACATAGTAAACACAAGAGGTAAACCTAAAATAACACTAATCCAACGCTAATCCCTAAACTTTACACCTAAAGATAAAGTTTGGAAAGTTTTGAAAAAGTAAAGAAAAACTGGTCCCACAAATTGAAACATGGAAGCAGTCACTATCACAAATATGCAAGGCACCAAGAGTGGGGAACCTTCAACCATTGGCATGGCAGACTTGACACCTATCTGTTACGCTGGAAGATCGATGCCGCTTGAATAAAAAACTGACCGCTTTATTCAAACCAGGTCATGCGAGGTGTTACAGTAGAATAAGTTTTGAAATAATATCCAAAGGTGGTTCCGTAGCCACTTCCAAACCTAAAATTTGACCCTAAACCTTCACCATAAGCCCTGACACTAAACCCTAACCATAAACTCTTAAATCCCAATCAATTGTCTCTTTGCATATCCTACTTGTGTCATGAACACTTCAACCAGTTGTGTTCAACTGAAGGCAAAATAGACCTAGCACAGTCTTTGCCTTATGAAGCACAATAGTATTAGTAAAATAGACAGTTAAGACACTGCCTAAATGTGTTGGGCCACATTGGGCCCTGTCACGCCTATGCCTATAAACAACAAGCTTGACATATCTTTCAAGTTGGACATATCGCATAACCTACAAGTACTTTTCAGAGTCAATTGCATCAAAAAGCAAGCTGAAGTTTTGCCACACCAAGCTTGTCAACTGTCATTATTCAATTTGTTTATTAACAATGGTTCCATTTTAACACAACCTGTGATTTGACATTTATAATTTCATTTATTAATTCTTCCCGTTGTAAATTGTTGCTCTTCAACCACACCTTACTTCTAACAATGCTAGTCTACAAATCAAAACTGCATTGAAAACAACAAACTGACTTAAACTAGTATCTCACAAATTTTGAAATGACACACTTAAAAATCAGTCTAACACGTCAGTGTTATATAACAACAATTTTGTGTATCGTGTTCAAGAATGAAAAAAGCTAACTCGGCTGTGGAGATGCCACGGGCTCACATTTTAATGGTCCAGACCAACCCATACCTATCACAACAAACCCATAACCCAACCTGTACCCACAACCCCTGCTTATTTCTGGCGTGGCCCATAAAATGCCAGTTTCTATTTTGCCTCATGAAAGGCAAAATATACACTTCTGACGCAACTTTGCCTTCAATGTACACAAGAAAGTAGTGGATCATTTGCAAAGTCTGGATGAAGACATCTCGACAAATATCTCTTCCACCAACACTTGCTACAGCAGGGAGTCTTCATGAAATAAGCATTTGCATGTTTTTGTGCTGTAAACCAACAAATTACTGCAGCAACTAAAAACAAATAAACAGACTTGGCAGAAAAACACAAGAAAAATCAGGTTCTCGTCTCGTCTTTTTTGCAGCACTCGATTCCAGTCTGAAATTTAGTTCTCACATTTATGCAGAAACCGACAGGCTCAGGACCGGATTTACAATGGGGCTAGCGGGGCTTAAGCCCGGGGCCCCCTGGCAAGTGGGGCCCCGTATTCCTTCCAAAAAAATTAAATTCTGGTGAAATAGCCTGCATCCTTGTCGCACAAGCTTTGCGAATGCCAGCACCTAAACCCGGTTGTTCAACTTGTCTGTAATTTTTAGAAATGAAGTATTGTCTTTCATATACTTTTATAACGTGGTTAGGGGTGATAATCATAACATAAAATTGCAATGAGAACGCTTAAGTTAAGGCCTGTTGGGTGCGTAGCTTATCTGCGCCTGCTCTCAGAATGTGTTCAGACTGGTGAGATTCGCTGAGGCTATTTTCAGGTCTATAGTTAAGACCACTAAACGTTTGTAATACTACAGATACGTTTTATCTAAACCAGGGCTACTCAATTATTGTAAGAAAGGGTCCAGTTACAAATGTTAAAATTTTTCGAGGTCCGGTCACTCCCACAAAATCATGCAAACGTGACATGTCTTGGATTTTTCTAACATAAAGCGTAATATGAGAATTTGCAACGATTATACTAGCAAATGTTATGTGTAAGTAAGCTCACTACGTTTTCAAAGGGGACCCCAACAGCAACTGTAATATGTAAGGTACCTTTCTTTCAATGGGGCCCAACAGCAACTGTAATATATAAGTAGGTTACTTTGCTTTCAAAGGGGGCCCCAACAGTAGTTGTAATGTGTAAACACCTTGCTTTCAATTTTGGGCCCCTGTGACAGCGTGCCCCCCCCAATTGAGGGGTATGGAGTGCGGCTGATACATCTCTGGACACAATATGTTTAGTAACGTTTGGTTCATTACGATAAAACTTGATAAAAATCACAACATTTTGAGCGATTTTAAACTTTTCACAGCTTGTTATACTGTTTATTTATTGAACTTTTCACAGCTTGTTATACTGTTTATTCAAAAGTGTGGATTGGAAGAAGTTAAAATTGTTTTGCTTTGTTCAGTTGCAGTAACATCTGATAGCCAGAAAACTTTTGAGAATTTTTATATGCTTCTACCCCAGCACGTAACTAGTGCCGGATCCAGACCCAGCGTTTGGGGGGGCAGTCAAATAGGGAGGGGGCAAAAAGGTCTTCACTTGCTTAAATATCAAAGGTTGTCTGCGACGGTCGTTGGGTATCACACAAAAGTGGTTACGTTTTGTAGGCCACGAAAGTGGCTATTTTTGTTGGTCGAACTATGCAATTTTTCAGGGAACAACCACAGTTTAAAAGCGCTTTAAATCAAACGTTTGAAGCGGGTCCCAAAAGGTCGGCCTCATTCTTCACAAGCTACACATAACGTCTTATGCGGAAAAACGAAGTTTCAACCACCAGTAATTGTACCAAATAATTAAGCATGAAAAAATCCAGGCTGTTTTTCCAAACGTGGAAACAATTTTAAGATTGTTCTTATGTTTGATGGTCACAACGTGTTGTGGTGAGAGATCATTTTCAAAGCTGAAAAGAATCAAAAGTGTGCTTCGTTGAAAAATGTCACAAGAGCTGTCTGACTGAGTATTCTCTGCGTAGTGAATGATAAACTGCGACTTACTGATTCTGATGACCCCACTGACGAATTCGCAGCCAGAAAAGCTCGAAGGAAGATTTTTGACAATAAATTACCTACCTATCGTAACTACATACTCGCTTACCATAATATGTAAAAAGCCTTTAACAAGTTAACATGAGAGCATGACAATTTGATAATCTGACTGTTTTGCGTAAATAATAAGGTTGTTGATCAATGATCTGTAAGCTATGATTTAAAAATATTTTCAACAAATGTTAAGATTAAACATTTTGACAATTTTCAAAGATTAAAATACCACGTATTGTTCAAGCTAGATTGCTAGATTCAGTGACGTGATGTTGATTATACTGTACTTCATAACAGCCTTATTTGTTCTTTCATCATGTGATCAGCGTGAGACACTGTCAAACAAGACACTGTCATGCGAGTAGGCCCTAAAATCTTTCAAGTTTATTGTAATGTCATGTCGTACTTACATTCCAAGACTTGAATTTAACCAAAAAACTTCGTAGGGCGAGCGCTGACAGTTCTCTACAGATATATGAAAATCGATCCAGATCCGTATATACGGGGGAATTGACCTGCTGGGTCTTCATAAATGGAGAGTTTTCCACAAAAAGGGCGTACCACGGTTGACTGAACATGATGACGTCATATGGCCCCCAATCGATGAACCACCCCGGGACCCCGCCCGGCCCTGGTCACGCTCCACAGATTTTGTCACTCAGAAAACAAAATTTCTGTGCGACGTTTTTCAGAAAGCTGATAGAGCCAGACTAACTAGGCAGAATTCGAATTGTTGCAATATGTTGACAATTCCGCACCTGAGTTTTCTAAAAGCCATCAGAAAATCATTTTTGTTGAATTTTGATCAAATAAAAATTTTTTTCCAAAAAGCTATGTTTTCACACTTAGAGTTTCATTGGATTTATTCTTCAAAGTCCAACAAAATTTTGAAATGTACAATCTTAGAATGTCTGGTACAAATCGGACCACAAAGACCGAAGCACACAATTATGTTCCATTCATTACAAAGGTTCGTGCCGATGCATAGTACTCCAAAAAATCGACTATGATTTGGAAATGGGCAAGTAGAACAATCATTAGATTTCCCTATTTGTGATTGTTTTGCTTTATGTATACTCAGAACATTATGAAAAAGTTCCGAGAACACCGAAGTTTAGCTACTATTCCTGCATTTTCGAAGCGACTGGACAAAATAATTTGTCGTAACCATAACGATACATCAGAAGAATCATCTGACAAATACAGCAGCAAACATTTGTTGTTATTCAAACGATAAAATTTGAAAGTTTCTAAAGATTTTTGAATGTGTCTTTTTTACATAGTTTCGTTTTTTGGCAATAAATGCGTTGTTGGGCTAGGATTATGCAATTTTTATAAAAATGCATACAAATCAGAGATGAGCGGAGTCCCATTTTTCAGACTCAGACTCCGCTCCTGCACCTTGCTTTAAGACTCCTGTTCCGACTCCGAAACATTTTGAAACATCAACTCCGACTCCTGTTAACATTCAAGAAACTTCCAAGTAACTCATATTAAAGAAATACTGTCTATTTTGCCTCATGAGGCAAAATATATGTTGTGGTTATTTTGCGTTTGATAGAACACAAATGGTTGAAATTGGAGACAACATGTTGAGGTTTAAAGTTATGGCTTAGCCTATCCTTTATACAATGTAGACAAACAGCCACTAAAAGCTTGCCCACATTTCAATCCGACTTTACGGTCAGCTATGTAGCCAAATCATGCTTTCCAAACTTGTCACGTGATCACTTAAAAGAAATGTGTGCAGCTACTGACAAAATAGCTTCAGAACTGTTTTTCTCTCAAGAGGGCAAAACAGAGGCTGCTTATCAAGTATACACCTTGAAAGTATAGGTTCTACTGTAATTATATTGTGAAATGGAAACCACTGAAGCACTAGTTAATAGTTTAAGCTTCAATAATTAACAAGATAGACGACAAGAATTCAATTGAAGTGAGTGTTAATTTTCAATTTTTACAAAAAACTCACTTTAAATCTGCAAGGTCAGGAACTGATCAGCTGTTCACAAATATTGAATCGTACTTCAACCATGTACTCACAAAGAACTCTGAACTATGACTGTGCCAAACTGAGCCTTTAGCATGAATGTGCAAGAAAATCATACAAAAAAATTAACAAGATGAACATTTGCATTACGCATAACTTAGACTCCAATTTCTTTCAATTTTATTATCACAAGCAAAAGAGATGCAAAACAATATCTGGAATATAGGTGGTTATCTTTAATTCTGCAACTATCAGGACAAACACCGAACATTGTTCATGACTCCAAAATTTGAGCAGAGGTTGGCCTATGCAAGCGGTGGCTGCGAATAAGCATTGTATTTTGTGCTACTAGGCCACTGCAAGTTACTTCTAACATCATCGTCAAATCCTTTCACCAGGCCTAAAAATAGCATAGGTCATTTCGGCACACTGTTACTTCTCTATAATCTGTTTTGTTTGCCATTGTTTTTTGTCATGTGTCTTGTGTTATTGCTCACATCATTCGACCAACAATGTCATAGTTACGGCATGGAATCCGAAATACCCGAACTGCATTGTTACTTACAGACTGCATTTTGCATGCTGTAGCCAATACTTTGAAACCATCTTCAGTGGTGATGGTGAAATGCTCGGTACGCCCACCCAGTGTCACACTTTTGTGCTATATGACGACACTGGTCAGAATAAACGTCTTAATTCAATTACGTTCTGTTTGACAACAACAATCATCATTACAGAAATTAGGTCCCCTAAACATTTTGATTGGTTCCTGCACAGACCTTGACTCCGGCTCCTGTTCCGGCTCGAACCTAAAATATTGACTCCGGCTCTGGCCTAAAATGCAAACGCCGGCTGGAGTCCACTCCTGCACTCCGGCTCCGTGATCATCTCTGATACAGATATAGCACTGAAGCGTGTCGACCTGACGACCGCAGTTGACTCTGCCTGCAAGCGTGGCATCAGCTACTGTGACTTTTTAGACACTGGGATCGTTGAAAGCAAGGTGTGGCGTGTGCTGGAATGTCTTGGTTATAAGACTGGTTTTTGTAGACGATGGATAGTAGTCAAGTTGTGGTGGTGGTCTTGGTGCAAATCTTTTTTCTACGTTTCAGATTTTCCATTGCTGTTGCCAAACAAACATGGTAGGGCCTGCTGGTTTAAAGTGACCTCCGCTGACAAGTGCTGGTCTTGTGCATATTCCTTGTGCCCCACGAAGGCATCTCCTAATCAAAGGTGTGGGCCTAAGGGAGATATGCGCATAGGTGAAAGCACAAAACAGAGATAGGTAACATTCCAAACATCTTTCAGTGTAGTAAAAGTACTTGCAATAGCCTATATTGCAAGAATTTTGGAAAATTCAATCCACATTTTTATCAGGAATGTTGTTGCAGGCAGGACTGGAAGATTAGAAAACAAACGAATGTTATACCAAATGAGTACTAGTGAAAACGTAAAAACACGTTGTTTTCAACGAAGCCAGGATCTTAAAACGTCACAGTAGCTGTTGTCAGACTTGCTGGCAGAGTAAGCAACTGCCGTCGTCAGGGCCAACTTGCTTCAGCGCTATATCTGCGAAACTGCTATATGCTCCGATATAGCTAAATCAGTCTCATTTAGCTAAATCTGTTCTGATTTAGATGAATTTATCTGATTTAGCACTTTTTTGTGTTAAATAATAGGGTGACCCAAAAAGATGTGTACCCATGAAAATTTCAATTGTGACTTTGATTAAAAAGCTATTTATTTCAAATTACAACCACACATTATTCAGTTTATGGAAGACCATTCACCAGAGTTTCAACTA
>Ga0210059_1012754_pt1 | contig 12653 bp, 7 predicted proteins | sample Ectturendosymbi2_FD_188042 | JGI IMG/M metagenome (GOLD analysis project Ga0210059, IMG submission 188042) | Ecteinascidia turbinata endosymbiont from Florida, USA - Sample 2 (SPAdes) (version 2) | ecosystem: Host-associated > Tunicates > Ascidians > Unclassified | place: Key West, Florida...
TGGGTGTACGTATTTTCCTCCGATAGCCTAACTTGGAGCTCTAATAGTTTATATTCAGTGCATTGACACATAAAATAAGAAGAGTGGATGTATAGAAAAATGTGCATATTATGTCAACAAACTTCGCCAAAACGTTGGTTTGGAAACAGGACTATGACGTCATTTTGTGACGTCACAAACAGCGCACACCAAATGCAAATGACTACCCTATGCCGCTGAATGAAACTCCCCCCATGAAAAGTTTCTGCGTACGCCACTGCTCCGTCATAGCTCCGTCATCTGATAAGCTGAGGTGGCACCGTCACTGATAAAAAGTAATTTATTTTGGTGGCAACATGTTAATGCAAAAAATGATATCTCTCCAAGTAAAGGCATGGGGATCTCGTTACACTTTTGGAGGTCATCAAAACTGGAGCAATTAGGCTATCCTTGAATTTTTAAGTTATAAAATTTCTGCCTAAATTGCCAAAAACGTTGACATTTGGCAGGCACACGTTGCAACTTTGACAAATGATCCCCAATAAAATTATTTAGGCTCCGTAAAGTCACGAAGCAGCTTTTAACTTTTCAACCAGTTGCCAAGACTACACTGCAGGCCAGCATGATATTCCAGTACTGACAGACTGCATCACAACCACCATTCCCCATGCGCACAATCCATCCGCTTCTCTTGGTGTAAAAGACACCATTCACTTAATCTACGCCACAAGTTATAAGTCTTATGTCATAAATCCCTCAAAGACATTTCCCCAAGGATAGGTTATCACAACAAAGAAAGACTCACGACTGGTTTACCCGTACGCTCAATACGATCGCGAGCTACTGGAGCCAGACATCGACATGGGCGTCCGCAGAAATTTTTCCAGGGGAGGGCAAAGTCGACATTTTGCTTATCTTTTTCAGTTTGTTGGCGATGCAACGCAAATGGACGTACACAAAAAATGTCCAGTGTCACGGCAACAGTTCCATGCAGTGTTTTCCCTGTAAGAACATTTTACAGTGAGAAAATGTTTGTTTTAGTGGGAATGGATATTGTAAGATTGAGTTAGCAGAGTTCTGAATGAATTACAAACTTTGTGATTTATTAAAATAAGCACAGAATTTTATCAAAATACTAACAAATTACATATTCAATTGAAATAGTTTCCCCTTGTTTTCGTGTTTTTCCAATGTTTTGGAATGTTGCCAGTGCTCGAGAATGAGATTGCAATGTGCAAATGGTCTGTTGGTACTGCGCAGTTTCGCACTTTAGAGGCAGCGGCGGGTCCAGATAGTCACTTTAGGCCGGGATATTTCAGTGGTAGTCAGTTTCATAACGGCTGCGCTGCTGTAAAAAGAGATGATGCACTACACTGCTGTGACAAAACAATGGACGACAGAATGACCTTATATCGCGAACAATAAGACAATTCAAACATGACGAAAGTCTTATTTGGAATTGGTTTTGATGTGTTATTTTCCGAATTGTACAAAAACATGGTGAATAAAGTTACTTTCTTAGATTTTAGGGTGGACGATCGTCCCCCCTGAAACCACCCCTGTTTAGAGGGAGCATTGGTTCCAAAAGCGCGCTTTTTTGGCAGCAATGCTTCTTTTTCACATATGTTTCTTTCAGGGACGTAACCAGCTTGGGACGCCAAGGGGAGCGTTGAGTTTTCTGAGTTGGGGCCAAAAATCTGTGAACTATGTCCAATAGTTTTAAATTTTGTCCAACACGTTTTTCCAGGGAAGACAAAAAATTTTCCAAGGGGGGCTTCTATCCCCCTGCGCCCCTAGTGACGGTCCTGTCTTCTTTACATATAGTACAAACCAGGGGGGGCAACCTTGTTCAATGGAAGAGTCATTTGCAGAAAGCCAAAAACACCGGCGAGCCGCAAAACCAGTTTGTAGTGTCAATACAAATACCGTAAAGAATCCAGGTTTTACATTAAAATAATGTATAGTGATTGTCAATATTAAGTTGTTGTTCGATTTTCTAGTCCCCGAAAATCTGGACAGTGCGTTGTTAGATGTTCGAATTAATTCTCCCAAGTGTTCATTTTTCAGGGTTGCACAATGGTTTGATTTTACGAACTTCATTACAGAGAAATAAAATTCGTAGCAATATGTCGTGCTGTAGCGTCTACAGAAATGGGTTGTACACTGGTCTTTTATATTCTGGGTATTCACTTGCTGGAACCTGTTGCCATAAATTAACTGCAGAGTGGCATTGACTTAAGTTTTTTTAGAGCCAGAGTTTTTGCATTTCGGCCAGTTTAATTACTGCAGCAGTCGAGTGTGTGACAAACGGTTGGTGAACTGGACAGCCATCACCGACTACATTAACACTGAATGGATTTACAGGTACGCAAAACATGGTTTTAACTCTTGGAAATGCTCAAATCTGGCTTGGAACTCCTCCAGTAGTCCTAAAATTTATTTTAGTATTCTTCCACTTTGTGGTCTGCAATTGCCTCTTCACGAAAAGCATTCGTTCTCTTTCTGACACTGCAAGAAAAACAGAACGCTTTTGACAATACGTGTTTGAAAAATTTTCATTTCCTCTGGGAACGTAAGTAGCCTAACTTGAGCATTGGGTTCACTGTCGTTGTCATCAAATCGAGCAGACTCCCTGGTGACTAACTTCACGAACTGGTGTAAACACTAAGATAAATGAAACAAACGTTAAATATGAGATAACACCTCTCTGTCAATTTGAGATATTGCTATTTATTTAGAAGAGTCGCACAAAATATGTCGGCGAGCCGCAGGTCTTCCACCATTGGTATAAACCTAATTGTCTTACCGCTATCACCAGTCACTGTCTCGCAGCATTACCTGCCTAGACGTCTGCGTTCAATAGCAACATGCGGCAAAACGCCTACCACCGTAACTTGAAGTGCATCTTCGAAGATTTTTTGCCATTTTATTGTTACGCAACAAAGGCCAATAGTAGAGCAATTCGTTCGCAAGTGTCGCAACATGCCTCTGCAGGGAGAGAAACGGATTTAGTGAACTGCAAGCTCACCACTGCATGACCCCAGAACAGTGAACCTGACTGTTTTGTAGTGGAAGTCTCATATCGGCAAACAAACTGTTATTGCAAGAATTAACTCAACTGATCAGAATCAAAATGCTGATTTCACGTTTTCTAGAAATTTTTGCTTCTTAGTTCCAAATTCCAGGGGGGACAAATGCCCCGTTTTGCCCCCCCCTGCGGACGCCCATGGACATCGACATAAGAGAATCTGCAAATCAAGCCTTCTCAAGTGGAAACACTGGCCCTCAACGGAGTGTGGCACGCATGCATGGGCCACAACCAGAAAAACTGATGCGATTTTTTTCGAAATGCTTCTGATTTTCTTTTTTTTGTGCAAAATGAAAGTGTTTCCGAAACGAAAAAATTTTTTTTCTTAAACGAAAATATTTTTGTATAGAAACCATTTGCGAAGCGAAAGTGTTTTTGAAACGAAAGTGAAATTGTTTTCAAAACGAAAATACTTTTTATTTAGAAACCATTTGCGAAGCGAGTGTTTTTGAAATTAAAGTAAAATGTTTTTGAAACGAAAATATTTTAATTTGCGATTATCTTTGAAAAACTTTTGTATTTTTTTGTAATTAAAACAAAATGCCAGAAAGAAGAAAATTTTAGGTTAGCACGCATGGGCTACCATGCTGGTGTTAGTCTACCTACATCGAGCACATTTGTCTTCTGCGCATAAGAAAATGAGCTAAAGCTTGTTGCTTGTAGGCTAATTACCTGTACTACGCCGTATCCAGCAGCTACTTTCCACAGCATATCTCCAAGTTCCTTCTAATATAATATAATTGCAACTTGAAACGCAGCTCTGAAGTCTGCAAACACAACACGGGGCTGCAGGAGTTCATGTGATTTGACTCAGGTGTCTTATTGTATTGTGTAACGTCTTCACTCCCACACACAAGGCGCTAGACTTTAAACATGCATCGCAGTAACAAGGTACACATAAATACCTGAAAGAACACGAAGATATATACGTGGCGGTAGTATAGAGTGTATATGCTTGATGGTGCTAATACATTTACTTTGATGAAACACAAGCTTTTAATACACACGCATGAATAACGCCATCATGATCATTAAAATGTAGTATTGTGGTGACTTCCAAGTACATCGATTTATGAAATGCATGAAGGAGTGGGAGGCTGCGAAGGACCAAGGGTCATTTAGGCTGCAGACCTCCCTAGAACGAAGTTGCTTATAGTGTAAAGGGAACAGTGTATAATAGTTTGTAAAAGTCTTTTGCTCTGTGTATAGAATATAATATGTGTAATGCGGTTATACGGTTTATTGAAGTAAAAATGCATTGTAGGCAAGGCAAAGCCACCAGAAGGAAATGTTTTATAGTGTCAAGTTGATCATTTACTGTTTTCACACATTCAAAAATATTCGTGAATGCTAGAAAGGAAATGTCTCAAAAGCAATAGACCGCTGCAGCACCGCAATGGTGGCACGAGATTTAAGCAGGTTGAGAACCAGTCGCGCAATCATGCTTTGCGGAAAAGAACTCCCTATCAATGCATGCATGAGAACGGAAATTCTCTTGATTTTTGTCTACATACTAAGGCATCCCACTATTTCATACACTGGTTTGATGCAACCAATTTTTGTGAACGCAACAGACACCAAACGATAAAACGGAGATATTGCATAATTTCACAGTTTCCACTGTCACGACGTCAAGTAATTATTCAAACCACTGCGTTTATGCACGCCAATCAATAAGAACACGAAGTATGTGTTTAGTAACCGAGTAATACATATTTCTTATACTCTGCGGAAAAAAGTGCCAAACACGTTCTATCTTTTATTTCTGAAGGAATTCTTGACCAAATTTCTATTGCACTATAGTTTATCATTTTAGCACATGAGTTTGAACGCGGTTTTGGTGAGGCAAATTGTCGAGTTATAATTTGTCTTGTATTATATGAATGAACATCTGAAATGAGTTTAAAACAATTGTTAAACGTAACAGGTAGCTGAGACTTAGTATACTGTATTTGTACATGCATTTGTTCACTTCAAGATTGTATATATCTTTCAGTTGGAGAATTTTTTGTGTTTTATAAATGGTAGTAACTTTGTTAGTCAAAAGGTTATTTGTGTTTAAGCCTCTCACGACGCGGTTTAAAACAACCGATATTGGCTGTAAATGACACGAAGCTGCTCTTCCCCAGGCAATAATCTCATACTGTGCTCGTGAGTTTATTAAGCAGTGATACAACATACGTAATGCTTGGTTATTCACATAATGTTTAACTTTATACATTACACCAACATATTTGGATGTAGTACAACACAACTGTTTACAATGCTCTTTCCAAGTCAGTTTTTCGTCTACAATTGCTCCAAGGTACTTGTAGGTCAAAGCTCTTTTAATACGATTACGGTTTACATTCATTTCGAAGGATTCTGTGCTTAAATGTTTGTTTGTGATCAACATGTATTTTGCTTTGGAGATGTTTAGTGAGAGTTTGATTGCAGTCAGCCAATCCATTACTTTTGTCATTTCACGATTCACCGAGTTTTGTAATTTTTCCAGATTGTTGTCGTTTTGAAGTAAAACTGTATCATCAGCAAAAAGTATAGTTTTCATAAAATTTGAATCTGGTAAGTCGTTTATAAATATTTAAAAAAAACAATGGGCCTAAAATAGACCCCTGGGGTACCCCAAAAATAATTGAATTTGAAGATGATTTAGCATTTCACCTTGAACGTACTGTTTTCTGTTGGAGAGATAAGTCTTTATTAGTTTAAGCACATTTCCTCTTACGCCGTTATGCTCAAGTTTTGTTAGCAAAATGGAATGATTCACTGAGTCAAATGCTTTTCTTAGATCTAAGAAAACCGTACATGATATAAGTTTTTATCGAGGTTCTGAAGAAGGTTTTCATACAAGTCTGTAATAGCCAGAGATGTGGAATGGTTGTTGCGAAAACCGTATTGTTGCTGACTCAACAAGTTGTTTTTGACAAAATCATCGTTCAGTCTTACCTACAGTATTTTTTCAAATATTTTTGAAAAGTATGTTAAAACTAATATCGGTCTGTAGTTAGTGGGAATATCGCTGTCTCCCGAATTAAAAATTGGTACTACTTTAGCGATTTTTAGATTTTCCTGAAAGACACCGTCACATATGCTTTCGTTTATAACATTTGACAAAAGAGGTGCTAGCAAGTATTTTGACAATTTCAAAGCGCGCACCGGAATATCATCGTGTCCACATGGATTTTCAGAGTCTAATCCGTTAATGAGTGCAAGTATTTCCTCAGGAATTGTTGGTTGTAAAAAAATAGAGTTCATTTGGCGTGGTGGAAGATATTTTTTTATATTTGCATCAGTAGTTTTAGACGGGTCAGTAGGTGTGAAATTTGCCTGAGCCGAAGTAACAAAACTATGATTTAATGCATCTGCAATTAATTTGGTGGATGAGTAAACTCGTCCATCAACTTTTAATCTTTGGGGAAAACTATATGGTTTGGTTTTGCCAAAAATATCATTGATTAGCGTCCAAGTTCTTTTTGAGTTTCTGCTGTTTTGGGGAAATTTCTCTTCGCAGTATTTGCGTTTAGCTAATTCCTTGAAATGAGTAAGGTGGTTTCGAAATTTTTTGTAACTTTCGAAATCTGCATGTAGTTTTGTTTTTTTTATAAATGCGAAACAAGTAGTCTCTATGTTTGATAGAAGAGATGATCCCTTGCGTTATCCATGGCTTTAGTTTCAGTTTATATTCCCTTTTTGTGTATTTCCGAACAGGCATGTGTGCATCAGCAAGACTTTTCATGGACCTTACAATAAAATTAAATTTTTCATTAATATTCTATTCTGAGTATTGCATCGGTAACGAATCTAAAGTTTCATGTGGATCGTGGTCAAAACTAATGACATCAACATTTCTTGTATCTCTAAAGAATCTTTGTTTGGCATCTCTTTTCAATCGAGCATTCCCACAGTCAAATAAATTGGATAATGATCACTTATATCATGCACCATAATGTAGGCAGGCGGGGACACCGGGGGGGATGCAGGGGATGCATCCCCCCACCAGACCTAAAGAGGTGTTGACATGACACTTAAAATTAACTGAAAGTCATCGCCAAAATATTTTTGTCCTGCACATTACTTAATCGCTAAAGATGCTAAAAATTAACTTGTGCTAACAATTACTCAAAAGCGTTCCTTCGTTTCATTAGATGAGCTGACCTTGTTTGTAGAACCTGATATAAAATAGTCGATGATTTGATGAGCGTCCGCAGGGGGAGAAAAACGGGCATTTGCCCCCTGGAAATTAGGATTAAGAACCAACAAATATTTCTGGAAAAAACTGAAGTTGGCATCTTAATTCCGATTGATTGATTTGATTCTTGCAATGACAGTTTTATTGCCGGTTTTAAACTCACACTGCACAAGAGTCAGGTACACAGTTATAGTGTCATGCAGTGATGAGCTTGCAGTTCACTCATGTCCTCTCCTTTGCATGCAGAGGTGGTCGCGAAAGTCGCGAGCGGATTGTTCTGCTGTTGGTCTTTATTGCGTTACAACAACATGGCAACAAATCTTCAAAAGTTCACTTTATATTACGGTAGCAGGCGCTTTATTGCATGAGACTGTTGAACGCACACATCTTGGCAGGTAATGCAGCGAGACAGTGACATGCGGATAGCGGTAAGCCACGTGCATTTTTACTTTGTGACAAGAAGCATGCGTGAGTCTATAGCAATGCTCCTACAAGTGTGAAAAACCCATTTTTTGTATTAGTGCGAATGTGATCAACGTGCCTGAGTGTCAAACTACTCTTATGCAGGCTTCTTTTCTTGCAGTGTAAAATTACGTGGCTTGTTAGAATGCATCTATGCAGGCTTCTGGGAATACGTCTTAATCGTTAAGGTTTAGTTCTGACATCTGAGTGAATACTGAGTGCAAAGCCATATTGGCTGTGGAGAGTTTTCATAATTAATCTGGTCAATTTCGCAAAACCTACGTGGTGTTTCAAGTCTAGTAAGTTTGTCCGTAGTCGTATCAAAATACAGGTCTACTTGATTGTCCGATTTGTGTAGCAAGGTTTCATTGATCGCTTTGGACGAGATCCCAGACGCTTGCAGCTCTTGTTTCTAGGTGATGCTGACATGTCTTGCTAGCTGATCCCGCAATCAGGGGAGGAGCAACTGGGCAATTCCCTCCGAAATTTTCAAAAACATGTTCAGTTGTTAGTTCAGTTGAATATATCAGCTGGGTGCGGCCCTGCTTGCTAAGTAAAATAAAGTCATCATTTGGGGTTTCGTTGAAAACCATGGCAAGCTAATGCTTTTTTCTTTACAAATCATAGCAATGTTTACTTGAAAAGAAATGCCCTGCGTTGAAAATCTGCAGATAGCCTACTGTGTAAATTGTCGTAATACTAATATACCTGGCTATTGCTGCCAACGAAGGTTTTTTTTGTGATTGTTACCGTAACATGGGGCATTTTCTTTGTAGTGTAGAAAGGATAAAGCGATTTGTGAACGTCCATTTGCATTGCATCGTCAGCAATGTTACCTCTGAGTGGGCAAATACTCAGGACCACCAGAACTGTTGCGCAGTGAAATCTCATTCTCGCGTACTTGCAACATTGCAAAGCAATAGAAAAGCACGCAAGCAAGAAGCTATTTGAATGAATTGTGTATTTTGCTTGTATTTTGATAAGATTGTATATTTATTATACAATTCAAAAAGTTTGTAATTCATTGAAAACTCCACTTACTCAGCCCTAAAATAATCATGCTCACTAAAACAAATATTTGCTCAGTGCGAATTTATCTTTGAGGGAACACTGATCGTCAGCAATTTGAAAATGATAAACAAAATGTCGATGTTTCCCTAAATGGAAAAATTTCTGCGGACGCCATGAATGATCGTGCTTTCTCGCTTTCGTTTTTTCGTTACTTTCGTGCTTTCACTCATTACGAATTGTTTGTTTCTTTCCGTTCTCTTAATTTCGGTTTCAAAATAAGCAGAAACAACCCGCTTCTTGTTATTATTTCATCAAAAATTACCTGCAATAACAAATGCTATACACAAATTACTCCAATGAGTTTTGCAGACTATTCCAAACGACAATTAAAAACTGTAAGGTTCCCCATTTGAAGAGCACAGATCTAAACCGCATCCAAGTGACTACGATCACTTGCAGCGACATACAAGTCAAACAGCACTACTGCACCATGCTGGCTACTGCCACCGGTGATTGTGCTGTGATAAACGTAACCTACAATGAGAATAAGCATTATGTCGTCATGTGAATTGTGTATCTCCAGTCCTCCGTGTACTTGCGCCGACACTAGTGACTACGTCAGATCATTGTTATGTGCCACATTGCTTGTTGGTTCCGTAGCGGTGCAGTGTTAAAGTTTGACCAGTTTTACTCAAGCTTCTTCTAAATCAAGCTTAGACTTCTTTCCGCGTAAATGTACATATGCGGAAGTGATTGATTTACGCAATATGGTCCTGTGAAGCATTGGGTTCATTGCAAATCGATATCGCATCTCCCCCCACCAAATTGGCCTGTGTCCGCTACTGAATGTAGGGCTTTATTCCAGTGGATAAATTATTTGTATATATATGATCAATGCATGACTCTGTTTCGTTTACCACTGTGGTTGGTTTATTTATAATTGGGTAGCAGCCAAGACTACATAAAGTATCTACAGTATATATATACTATTTGTATATACTATTTTATTCTGCTATCATTGGTGCATTAAGTAGATTTATGTTAATATCGCCAAGTATATACTACGATTAATTATTTTTTGCGATTTTGGTGATTGTTTCAGACAATGATCGAGAAAACTCATCTAGGTTGCATTAAGGGTGTCTGTACACTATTCCGATATTATTATTTTCTGACGTTTTCCTAATAACTCAAACCATATATTTTCGCATCCACTCATTTTGAACTGGAGGTCACATCGCGTTTGGGAATTTTCGTTAATGAAATTATAGCCTGGAAGTGGTGCTAAAATTGAAGTTTCCTTAATTCTGGTTTCCGACAGTGCTGTAATATCTGGGGATTTTGAGCTTGTCTATATTTTTATGCAAGGATCTTATGTTGCAATGCAGCAAGGAGAGATCATTAGACATCAACTTATCAACATGGCTCACATAGTCAGTATGTGCAGCATACTGTGAGAGAGATAGTGATAGATCGCTATCAGAATGGTTGTTGCTACTTGTTAAGCGTTCACAGTCAGAAAACACTTGAGCATTCCAATGTTTACAGTCATTCATCTAGATTGAGGTGAGAAGCACACTTTTGCACTGCTGCGTCAGCAGCCACATATTCAGAACAGAAAAAGCGTTCCAACACATAAAATTAACACACTTACGTAAAAATTTTGCTTCTGGCAGTTTGTTGCTCACGTGTAAGTAGTCGCTTGCATTGAATGTTTTGTTTCAGAATTCAAGGAAGGTAATGTCTTTACGGTGGGGTTAGATGTTAAGTATTTTGTCACAGCCCATCTGTTTATAATCAACATCAATTCCGTGTTTGAAGAGATCATCAGGTGAAGTGACTGTGATCCATTTTTCGGATGTCTTGAGCTTGGCTTTTATATTGCCATTTCGAGTGCAGCAAGAGATGAACGTATCAGAACAGGAGTTTTGCATGTACTTCAGTAGCTTGCACCGTAGAGGTGTGAGATCCTCACAAACAAAGACGTGCTGTTTCCCTTCGATATTTCTGAGATCCCTTTTGTTTGTAAGAAACTCGTTTCTCTTTTTGTATGACAAGAATCTTGCAATGATTGGGCGTGGATTCCCATTGTTTCTTCTTTTTTGTCCTAGCAGATGTACATTCTGTATATCATTACCTTGGAGATCCATTTCGAGCTCATCTGGTACTTTGAACAAGACCTTTTCCTCATGATCGTTGTCTTCTTTTATCTTCTTCTACTCCATAAATTAGAATAATTTCTCTTCTTATGCATTGTTCCTGTCTGTCAAGTTGAAAGACAATCAGATTTGTTTTCTGAACCATCTCATTGCGTAGCTGTACTTTTTCTTCTCAACGCTGATTATTTTCATGATCAACCATCTTTTGTTTTATTCCATTTAGCTTGTTTTCAAGATTTTGCGTGATTTTAGTTAGCTTGTCCAGTTTTTCGTTTTGGATATTAGTTAGCTTGTCTAGTTTCTCATTCATGTTTTTGATGGCTTGCGAGAGTTGATTGAAGATTTCTTCTTTTGAGGTTGTTTTTGCCAATGTAGCCTCGCTTATTATGCTGGATTTCTTCATGTGGTCGATTACCCAATATCAAAAGACCAGCAAAATCAGCAGTAAATTGCAAACCGTTTAATGCAGTATTATTTAAGTCATTACCAACAATATCCCTTGTCTTATTCAAATAGAATCGTCCAGGTCGATTGCGTCACAGGAAGCGAAAGCAAAACTGAAAATTAGTATTGCATGCCTTGATTTCAATAGCAATTTTGCAGTGTTTACGAAAAGTAATTTTGCAGTTATCGAAACACAAGAGATCGCCTGATAAGCAGACATTTTTCAACAGAATAAATTTCGCACTAAAATACACCAGCAACAAAGGTTGGCCACCTTCAACCGTTTTGCATATTTCTTCCAAAAACTTAATTATCTTCAAAAAATTTTTTTTGGAAACACGCATTCAATGGCACAATTTGCGTGCGTGTCAGAGATGATCACAGAGCCGGAGTGCCGGAGTGCACTTTAGGCCGGAGCAGGAGCCGAAGGAAACATTAGGGTTTGTGCAGGAACCAAACAAAACCTATTAATATTTCTGTATGGATGCTTGTTGTTGTCAAACAGATTGGAATTAATTGAGACGTGTTTTCTGAACAGCGTCGTCATATGTCACAAAAGTATGACACTGGGTGGGAGTACCGAGCATTTCACCACTATTGATGGTTTCAGAAGCTGGTGCCTGTGCAAAATACAATGTGTAAGTGGCAATGCAGTTCGGGAATTTATGATTCCATGCTGTAACCATGATAATGTTGGGCTAATGATGTGGGTGAAAGCACAAGACACGCCAGAAAACAATGGTCAACAAAACAGACAGAAGTAAAGTGTGCCGAAATGATCAATAGTGAAAGGATTTGACATTTTAGAAGTAATGTACTGTAGTAGAAAAGAATATTTATTTGTATTTGTGAAGATTTCTGGTCTAGCCACCACTTGCATAGGCCAACCTCTGCTCACATTTTGGAGCCATCCTGAACAGTGTTGGATGTTTGCCCTGATAGTTGCTGCTTTCAAAAGATAACCTATATTGTTTTGCAACTCTATTGCCTGCATCAAATTTGAAAGGGATTGTAAGTTCAAGTATGTACTTTCCACGATGGGTGTAAGCAAGGAATCGATCAGCAAATTTTTAATAGGAAATCGATTTCAAGTAAAATTACGCATCCTCAGTCTTGAAAATTGCAAGCAAAGCTTACGGGTGAAAAGTTGAAAGGCGTATTCAAATAGAGGATTGTAAGTTAGGTGTAATGTTAAACTTGTTAAATTTTTGTAGGATTTGCTTTCACATTCAAGATATGGCTTAATTTTCCACAGTCATATAGTTCAGAGTTTTGTCTGAGCACATGATTATAGAGCGATTTAATATTTGTAAACAGGTGA
>Ga0210059_1012755_pt1 | contig 12652 bp, 4 predicted proteins | sample Ectturendosymbi2_FD_188042 | JGI IMG/M metagenome (GOLD analysis project Ga0210059, IMG submission 188042) | Ecteinascidia turbinata endosymbiont from Florida, USA - Sample 2 (SPAdes) (version 2) | ecosystem: Host-associated > Tunicates > Ascidians > Unclassified | place: Key West, Florida...
AAGTGCCATGAGTTTCAAACTTCTTGACCAACTTGAAAATCTGACTCCTGTTTGGAAATTTGTTGAAGGTGAACTTCCTTCTGAACCTTGCTTGAACAATCTGGAAAGACTTCGTTTCGTAATATGTCTTTACACAAAAGATCTTCTGCTCCATCGACCAAGGCATCATTAGACTATTTTTTGTTTAATATATAGAAAGGTTAACTATTTCCCTATGACAATCTGGAAAGAGAAAAATGAATAAGGCCATCGATAAAGGTTTTAGAACCTGCCGCTTTGTTTCAACAATTGTGAAACACCCTGTATTTCGTTGAACTTCAGGATTTACGTCCGGATTTTTACCCTGTCTCTATTATCAAGTAGTATCAGCAATCCTATATCGTAATGATACTATTATTCCGTTGTTTTTTTCCCGCTTGCCCAGACACTAGCGTAGCAAGGGGGAACTTCTTGGGAGCGACAAGTTTATGATTAAAACGAAATTTTTAAAAGCAGTTTTAACTCTTTTCAGTTTTGTGTTTGAAGCCCTATACTGGCAGCCTGAAAGCTAGGAATAGTGGAGTGAGCAAATTGATAAAATGTTTGCTCAAAATTGATAAAATGTTTGCTCAAAATTGATAAAATGTTTGCTCAAAAGAGCAAATTGATAAAATGTTTGCTAAAACCTCTGTGTTTGTGCTAAACTCAGAGCTGTTTCACCATACATAATTAGGGAAATTATCACCCAGTCCTAAACCTTCCTCCAAGCAAGCCATTACCCACCACCAAAGTCAAAAGGGTATCGCTGACATTAGACCGTGTGTTAGCAAATATTACTGGTACGTCACTTCGAAGTTTATATTTTTTCCCCTCTCAAAATCTGATAAAAATGAAATCACAGTAGATAGTCAAAGCTAGCTTAATCCTTTTTCTACTACTTCGATCGTTAACAACGCCTCAACGACACATCAATACATCACCGGACAGCAGACATCCATCGGCATTGGCGAAAAATATTTCTTGGCACGTCTCATGCCATTGTTTAATATTGAATGGGAGACTTTCAATAAACAAATGCCACAAGCTACAGCATAGTCGTTATATGGGCTTCTCAACATTAAATCTTGGCGGGTGAAGTGAAAAACCTGCAAATACAAAGTTGCTTTCTATCAGTAGAACTGATGTTTCTCTGTATGACGATGCATGTGCAGTGGCGTAACTAGAGGTTTGAGCCAGGGGGGACAAAGCCTAGCTGAAGGGGGCCCACTGGCTAAAACTCAGAAAAAGTTAAAAAATGATCGTTAATCTCTGGATGTCGTGGATGTCCATACTAGATTTTAAAAAAACGAAAACACCCGGAAAAACGCAAAAAATCAACAACGTAAAGAATACTAAATATCAAAATGTCAACTAAAAGGGGCAAGTTTTTACAGTTAGCTTGCCAGGGGTCGGCTCACCCCCTCGCTCCTCGTAAGTTACACCACTGTGTATGGGCATCGGAAAATGAGGTTCTTGAAACGAGACAGTACAGTTGGTGTGTTTGTGTGGGTAATGTAGAGCTCAGATTGTAGGCTTAAAATGTAAGTAGAGTAAATCAATGCCAGCCGATAGACAACGTAGGTTGCGTAGCACAGAAGGATTGATGCCTTTGTTCAACGGTACGCTTGACATTTGCAGTCATAGAAAAGTCATTTCAATAACGAACGCATACGAAAGGTGTTGCTCTCATTTTGATAAATTAGAGGCGATGAACCTTAGCCTGAAAACCTAAGGGCAAACGACATGATTAGTTATGACTGTTTTGAGGGTTTAACGGGTCGTTGGCCGAAACAGTTGCACAACATGGCGATGGTTGTACTGAATAAAGTTGTTCAGTACGATTACTTGAACTTAATACGCTGCAATCACTATTGAGCAATAGAAAGGCGAAAGTTTGGTGTTGCTAACGAACGAAGGTAAAGAAAAGCACTATGCACGCGTAATCGCAAGAAGCTCAACTCAACAGCTACACCAAGTTTGCAGATCACGATGGAGGCTGCAAGCCCACACTTCTCAACCAGAGCCGGTTTTGACCTTATTTGACTAAACCTCGATTCATCCGGATTCGATTTGACCGTCGGTTTTATCCGGTTTAGGCGAAGATCCGGATTAACCGAAGACAGTCTTTTCTGGTCTGACGTCATGTAACTACTGAGATATCGGTGAAAATTACTTACCTAGAACACATTTACGGCCTAACAGCAAACTTTCGCAAAAGTAAAAATGAATTTAGTGATGTACTTACAATGATATAACACACTAGTAACCGCCATATCCACGCAGGTATGAAAAACTTGAGTTCGGATTTTAGATTCACGCAGAGATTTCTGCGGCTGCTCCATAAGCAGTGACTAAGGCATATTACCGAGTACAATACACTCAGGGATAATGGCACACTCAACACTGATCAATAGACTGAAGGCGTGGTGCGGCGGCGTGCCTTGAGCTTGAACGTTATGTTCAACGTAATATGCTGTGCCGTGTGTGACGTCTGTACGATGAGTCGAATGTTGCGCGCAGTTGGGGCCGCTGTTATTATAATTCTAAACGTTCGTTGGTGATCGTGAGCACGCTTGTATTGCGTCTGAAAGCTGCCGAATCTTTCCTAGAGACCAGTCCATGCACTTTGAGAACACAACAGTGTCTAAGTGGAGAAAAATCCGGATTACGAGATGTGAAAAGAGCAGATTTTATCCGGTGTTGGCGAAGATCCGGATTAACCGAGGTTTACTGTATTTCATCAAAGTGGGCCCCGCACCTTAAGGCCTCACACCAGTGACGGTATAGTTAACGGTAGAGACCTTTTACATATTCATAGAGAAATAAACCACAACTGAGTCGTCAAGTCAAGAAGGAAACAATCTTTACATTACTGAGATTAAATTATTAAATTTATTATTACAGCCTAATATGCAGGGTATATTCTTTGTTTAAGTTAAAGACGGAAATACTACACAAAATATAAACATTACATAAATGTTTGCATCAGTAGAGTAGGTATCCCGCCGTTAGTTCTCTTAATGTTTTACGTTTTTGTTTGATCCCATGGAATGAGTGAAAAGTAAAGAAGTCAGAAAAAATTGGAAGAGTAATGAGAAGAATGGTGTCGAACAAGCAGAAAAAGCAAGATCCGTAGTTGGAATGAAAAACAAGACTCATTTCAGTTTGAGAGTGTTTGATTCTGATGTTCAACATGCTTTATTATTCTTTATACTTTGATAAGGACGAAATATTATCTTTGCTCATTTTAAGTTCTTGGGAGCAAAGTAGGGGGAAAAGGCGGCATTTTTGTGGTCCGCCTCCGGGTGGCACTCTGCCTCACTACGTCACTGTGCCCAGCCACACTCATTTAATCACAGATGCAGTCGCTTTCGAAAACACAGTTCTCGATTTGCCGCTGGACCGTGCAAAATTGGTCTGTTTTTGTTGCCAGTTAATCTTTTATTGTCTGATGGCAGCCTCGAAAGGAACAGCGGTAGTAAAAATAGGAATCTGTTATAGATAACCTATCACTGACGCAAGAATTTAAAAGCCTCCAAAGCGAAAAACCAGTTTCAGGACTGTTGCCAGTGCAGTCTGTGGATCTGCAATATGTCTGCATCGACGTTTTGCATTGTGCAACATCCAGTGGCGTATCTATGCAAAATGGCACCCATGACAAAATTAAAATGTGTGCCCTTTCTAATAATTTAAGTAGTAAATATAGGCACAACTTTTACGAGAGATAGACCATGCAGTGGTTCCCAAACTGTGGTACGCGTACCAGTAGTGGTACGGGAAGGCCTTCAAAGTGGTACACGAATAGACCTACTTTCTGTTTTTCTTCTCAAAAAAAATTATTTACAGCTATAATTTTTACCCGTTGGGTTTTGTCAATAAATTCCTGAATTTTTGTGCAGCCTACTTCCTTTCTTGGTTTCTAAAAATGGCCATAATACTTTCTCACAGCCATTTTCTTCATGTTGCATTTGTGTTAATTATGGTGTTCCAAACCTTTGATCGAATGATATTTGGCACATTGACTTTTCCTGGAACAAGGTGGAACGTGTTGACAGTACGGGACCCACAAATTGTACGCAACCAGAAAAAGTTTGGGAACCACTGCCATAAAGAAAATAAATTTTTTAAAACGAAAAATATTTGTGTTTATTTTTGCTTTAAACTTTTCAGCAAATAAAACAAAATTATCCATAACGACTACAACATGCTTCTATACTCATTTATCTTTATTACGATGAACATCAAAAACATTCAAATAATAACGTTGTCATAGTCCATGGGTCTATATAGTGTTGCCTGACAAAATTGTACATCTTCCAAAAAAAATCAAACAACATATTGCAACTGCAAACGACAGTTTCTTTTAAAACGAAACAAATTCAATCTGAATTGTGCAATAAACTATTTGATGCAAGTAATGTATCACTTCTGTTCGAAAAACACAATTCCATCGAGACATAGACACATCCAGTCTTTTCCGGTTAAATCACACAAAAATGCAAATTAAAACAAAACAACGCTTTCCGTGCCTTTATCGAAGCAAAGTCGTCTATGATTTCATCAAAGTACAGTAAGCTTTTGCTGTTTCGTCCCTTTCTATTCTCATCAAAGCTATATCACATAACCTTCCCTGACTTATTGTTAATAAATGAGGTCCGGAGGTGTGGAAGGACCTGTTTCAGTTTACTGAAAGATCGTTCGCAGCTTGCAGTAAATACTGTATAACTGCCATCGTCAGCATTATTTGCAAAGCAATTCGAAGAATGTCAGGACTTCAGGACACGATAATTTTAAGTTACACCACTTGAAACCAACATTTTGCAATCTAGACTCTTCTCGTACAATTGCTTGCCATCTACATCGGAATTGTACACAGCTCCTAAATTGTCACACGTAGATTTTAGTTTCTCACAGACTTGGACATCGAACAGAAAGCCATATTAGGACAGAAAAAGCTAGCTCCAAACAAGACTAACAAATCTGTTGCATGAGTTAAGATTTTTGCTCAACTAGTACGACAACGATACGAACTGCTAATTTTTCGAGGACTAACTAATGTTCTCTACCTTAGTCTCTGGACTGGAGCATTGTATTCAGTTTATTCATCGGACACTAGTGGCCATCGAAGAATTTTCATAAAGTCGGAGTGGGCCGCAGTAGTTTAAGTAATTTGTAAATCTTTACTTAACAGCAGTCATTTGCGTAACAGTCAGATGCTCGCAGCCACAGACTTAAACTCGTCTCAGCCAGATTCTGACCAATATCTTTTTGCCTGAAATGCAGCAGTACGGACTGACTTATCATCCCTTCTTATAGCGTGAGAAGGACGAGATCTCCGAGATATGGCAAGCGAGCGTTCTTGTTCTGTCACAGTGTCTGACCCTCGTGCTATAGCATGTCACAACACCACAGTTTTGTCATAAGGCTTAGTTGTGCTGTTTTGTCATAAGGCTTAGTGGTGCTGGCGTGACGTAACGACTTAATGCTTTAGGTAAGGTCGCGGTTTTGATGCAGCTTTGCAATTTATGAATGCATGGGGAAGGGCCAGGGGCGTAATGAGGGGGGCAAGGGGGCACAATTCCCCGGGCGCCGAATCACCATGGGGGCGCCGACTCACTGCATGGAGCGCCGAAAAGGCCCAACAATGTCACAAGCACTTTCTTCAATACAGAACATTTGCTTCCGAAAGACCTCAGGTTGAAACATGGGGGCGCCAAACTTGCTTACTGTCCCGGCGCCATCTAACCTTGTTACTGTACGTCCCTGGCATGGGGCGCAAAATGAGGTTCAAGAAATTATACATGAAGATTTTAATTTTTGCCAAGCAATTTTTGCGCCCCCCGTCAAAGTGGCGCCCATGGCACGTGCCATGCCTGCCATACCCTAGATACGCCTCTGGCAACATCTCACTCCTTAAACGGGGGACAACGCAGTGTTGCATTGAATTACTACGTGGTAGCGCGACATACATCAACAAATCATTGTACTCAGCTCTAACGCAGAAACTTTGGCGGAATACCAGCTATCTACAACTTGGTGGAAAGAATTATTGGCTTTAGGCGGTCATGACAATTTTTGCTCAACGGTTCAATATTTGCAGTCCAAAATTTGGGGACGACGGCGCCTCTCCCTCAATGTGGCCACGAGCCTGGCAACAGTCACTGATTGTGTGATGGCGATGTGGTTTTGATCCTTTTCTTGTAGAGGGTTCAGGCCGGCCACGACAAGACAAATTTGGCGTGGTTAGCGAAGCCTGCAACCGACAGCAAAATGCGTAGCTTATTGTTTAGATCAGGTTTTCAACCGGTGTGCGTGGTAGGCCAGGACGCCTTTTCGAATGAGCAACAGAGCTTGACAAAATCAATAAAGAAAGCATTATGAGCAGGGCTACCATCAATCTAGAACCAAAAATAATAGATTTTCCAACTCTAAATGAAACAATTTTCGGTGAAATTGTTCGCTTTTGTGCGACTAACGTCAGATCATATATTGGCATATTTATTACCAGGAACAATCTGCTTAAGCAATGTCTTATTCTTAGAAGCAACCTCGTGGATCTCTGAAATTCGCCTGTTCATTTCTCTGCTAAATTAAATGCGTATCCTTCACTACAAAATTAGCCTTCCTAAAAGTCCTAATCAGCCTAGACAGCGTACTGTACTAACATTGCCTGATAATAATGTGTTACGTCTTTGTGCTGTAAGATTACACGACATATACGGCGTCACAAAACATTGATTACAATGTTTACGATGAGATGGAAAAAGTCTGTATGCCTATCGCATATCACTAAAATTGTTACGCTACAAAAATAAGGATGCAAGTCATAATCAAGAACATTTCTTAGAAACAAGGACTCTAATATTCTATAAGACGTACCGTAGTTCTTCAAAGTAAGGACAAATCTTAGAAATATGGACGAAATGGCAGACCAGATTATGAGACTTGCATAATGATACCATTGTGATCACATAAGATAGACAATGTGCAAAAAACTGACCTGAATGTTACGTTTGTTACGTATACCTCCTCCGTTAATAACGCCAGCTGAAGCTGTGTTTACGAGAATTACAAAATTGCTATGGCAAAGCACTGTGATTGTTATAGCACAGCAGCTAATACTAAGCTAAAGTTATAGAAGTATTAAATCTACAAGATTATAAGCTTTGGGCCACCACCAATATCTTACCTAGTTGTAATGGGTCACCTCCAGTATATTTCCTAGTTCCATGGGTCATCAACACAAAAACGTTGAAAACCCCTGGGTTAGGTCATTCCGCTTAAATTGCATAAATTTAAGCAGAAAAGCAATTTTCTGGTGGACATTGTTAACGTTTTTACTGGTGACTATGGGTTGGCAGAGATTAGTAGTTTTAAACTGGTTATAGGTTAACTCTCACCTATGTTTGCTGGCCTGAATAGAAGAAGATCCGTCGCCAGATCAACAGAATTGTGTTGGGTTTAAGCTTGTTTGGGGGACTTCGTTGTAGATTACAATGAATTGGAAAATGACTGTATCGGGGAGGCTGGAGCTTAAGCTTGGAGGAATTGATGGGGGGGATCACCTGCCTGCTCTCACTTCTGTTGAAAAGTGTCACAACGTTTCTTTGAAAACCTGGGCTAGTGGGATTGATGTATTTTTTGTCACATCAGCATTCCAATGTGCAAGCATGTGAAACGGCATAAAAAAATCTTGATTCGGCAAAAAAATTCATGTGTAACGGCAAAAAAATCTACCTCTATTAGTGGCGTTAAATGTTTTTTTAGGACAATATGCTTTTAGGTCCATTGCCAATCTATCATGCGATTATGAGATCGTTTTTCATGGTTGCCAGCAAAGCTACCTAAAATGGGAGCAATGTCATAGTCAGTGCCTTTCATTCATTTTTTGTTTTTGAATTGCCACTTCAGCAACAAATAAGTTTTCCATGTATATGTAACTGCATAAGCTTCATTTGGAAACATGATCTATTTTTTATTTTACAATCCTATCGTAGTTGTCACTTACAAGTGTAAAACGAACCATCATACTTTTAACCAGGTCGGGAAGACGTTTCAGACAATACTTTTTCTGATCTGCGTATAACCAAGACAGTGTCAAACACTAGCGCGCAGCATGCTTTAGTTAGGGTATACCGTTAAAATGCTTTTTGTAGATATAAGAGAGTGTTCGGGACACCGACAGCGTTCTCAGTTAAGTGTAGCTTGTGAGAAATGAAGCTCATCTTTTGAGACTCACTTCATAGGTTTTCTGAATTAATGATATAAAGCGCTTTTAAACTGGTTATCCCCAAACGACTCACATAGCTCAACCAACAAAATAGCCACTTTCTTGGTCTACAAACGGTAACCACTTTTGTATGATACTCACCGATTGTCCCAGACGTATCTAAGCAAGTCAAGATCTTTTTCGCGCCCCCTTAAATGACTGCCCCCCAAAATGCCTGGTTTGGATGCGCCACTGTCAGGAAACATTCTACGTCTGTCATTCAAAAAGTAAAAACTGTTTTTCTAGCAAAAAGAAAACTGCAAAACAGTCACGTTTTACAACGAAGTAGGCTATACCTGTAGAGTCTCAACCTTTTACCGATTTGATGCATCGAAGTAAGCTATACCTGTAGAGTCTCAGTCTTATAAGTATTCGAAGTAATTTACCCAGTCATTTGCTTTAACTTTCCTCTCTCTCCTTTCAACTATGCTCCGACTGTACTGACATTAACCAAGGCTCGGAATCAAGGAAAACTCATCGCAGGGTGACATCGACGTTTCACTAGTTCTTTATAACTTATAAAATATTTTGCAAAAGTTGATTTGCTTGAAATCCTGCCTGTATGCTATGGTTCATTAGCAACTCAAGAGCTGACACCAGCTGTGTTTAGGCTGAGCGATATAATAATCCTAGAAGGTAGCGGGTTTGCACTTGAATAGAGCACGACTACATTGTTTACTGTTGAGCTCTACGAAAAGTCAAACAATGAGCAAGCACACCTCGATGCTTCATTCGTTTGCTCATGGAAGGATTCGTTTCGTTTGCCAACAATACCCCACCCGTCTCGGCAGAACGCACATTCTCCACCCAGAAACAGATAAATTCTTGTTTTCGTGGTTCACAAAGATAGGAAAAACGAAGAGTTATAAGTTTCATTTCGATTGAAAAAGTATGAAAAAAGTAATTTCCCGGTTTCTCCCTGCTTACGGGCCTGGTCATGTTTTTTAACGAAGCCACAAATAAAGACTTCATTTTACCAAAGAAGACTTGTCAGCGTCATTTAGAAACAAGAGTTGCAAACGTCTGGGATCTCGTCCAAAGCAACCAATCGCCATTTAAATAAAACCTTGTTAGTCTTTTCTGAGATTTTCACGGTGAACGCTCATCATGCATAAAAGGAAAGCGGACAAGCGTTCAGTCTCACACCAACAATGGATTTTTCAAACTTGTGGAAGCATTAGTACAGATTAATTCATGTTTCTTTTCACACACTGTAAAACTACAAAACGTGGCCTACCGCTATCAACAGTCACTGTCTCGCTGCACAGTCGCATGCGCCAAAACGCCTGCTACCGTAAGTCCGCAACTTAGAGTGAACCTTTGAAGATTTGTTGCCGGATTATTGTTACGCAATAAAGACCAACAGTACAGTGATCCGCTCGCAAGTTTTGAAACCTGCCTTTGCAGGTACAGGATCGGACGTGTGTCACACCGGTAAATAAACTATCATTGCAAAATTAATCAATTAAATCGGAATTAAGCTGCTGACTTCAGGTTTTCTATAATTTTTGGTTCATAGCCCAATTTCCAGGGGAGCAAATGCCCGTTTCGGCCCCATCCAGCGGACGCCCATGCACGCAAATGAAACTCAGTAGATTTATTTTATATTTCTATTCTCTTCTTAACGTAGAGCGCTAAGAATTTTATCGCTGTGCCTCTGAACTGCTCTGTCGTAACCAGAGCCGGATTAAAGGGTAGGGGGCCCGGGGCAATTTTTACTGTAGGGCCATATGACGCATTTCATGATGTCATCGTTTGTCAAAATCACGTTTGCGCTGATTCGTTACGTTCTCGTTTGCTTTTTCCGGTAGTCGAAAAGTGCTTGCTCAACTGCACATACAGTTAACTGCGATAAGTAAACACTAGAGTGCATTCTTACTAAGAAAAAATATTTCAGAGGCTAGACAGTGACTCTGCAAGCAACAGCATTCACCCGAACAATAAGCAGAAACCAGAGATTACAAACCAAAGCACCGGAAAAAGGACATGTCAATATGGCCAGTCTCGCTGAGTGTGAAAAGTGCTTCGAAGCTTGTGTCGTGATTTTAACCTACATTTTCAGGTGCTCCGATTAACGAACTTTCCTAGAACACGTCTGTCAGGCAGTCGGTTGTCCTGGCCGACACTCGCGAAGGTCAGGTCCGGGTTGGTGCCGACGTTCCATCGATGAAAGGAGAAAAGGGCTACTCCCTTTGGGTCTTGCAGCAGCGGCAAGGTTGTTGGCTGTTGCCCAGGTGGCCGGTTGCTCACCTTCAGGAGATGTTGTGCTGTAGCCCCAGTTGACATGTTGATAGTTGAAATAGCCAACATACAGACTGGTTATGTCGGGATGACCGTTGGTGTGAATCACGATGGTGGAGGTTTGTAGACGTTAACGATCTTATATCCTGCGACGTCTAGGCACGACCACTCAGTCTCTGATTCTCTGGAGACTGATCGACCAGTGCCCATTCAAACCGCTCGTGAACAAACGTGGCAAGGCAGTGATTCCTGCTTAGGACTGACCCAGTTAGTGCAAAGTTGGGAATCATTACCAAGTCAAAAGCTTGGTGACATTGAACATATTCGAGGTCCGTGTTGAAGTCTGGTCGAGAAGGATGTATAGAAAAAAGTGACGAAGACTCCAGAGGTTAGGCCACTGTTACCTTCTAAAGAGGCAATGCGCACATTCAGACTGCCATTTAGAAGTCAACTCTCAACTCAGAACTTTCAGCACTGGATCGCGTCGAGTTCGGATAAGAACGAGACGAACGATGTTGATGCTTGATCCCAGTTACACTGCAACCAAATGTTAGTGTTTCTCCACCGGAGGTGCTGAAAATTGTAAGGAGTGGCTGTTCTACGGATACACCCAGTTCAACAGCAATATGTGGATTCTATACATCTCAACTGTTTTGAATGTTTTGTGGATGTTGCGGGGAAGGACACTGCCAGAATTGGCAGATCCGACAAGTTGATGACAGAGGCAATGTCGTTAAAAGTAACTTTTTGTGGACTAAGTCAAATCAGTGATGTCAACATGCCTCAGCATAACAATGGGTGCTCTGTGAATGGAACATACACTTTAGTTGATTTGAAATGGTTAATCTGATTCTTTACTCTTAAAACATGCATAGATGCCAAGGGTATTGTGATACAATTTGCAGTTACCGCATTTATGCGATTGTACGCCGCAGCTTACACAGTTATTTTTTTATCATTTCGTGCGGCTTATAATCGAGGGTGGCTTACAATGAAGGGCGGCTTACATATTTTTTTCTTTATTTTATCGAAAGGTACAGATGACGCTCATCTTTTCTTGGGTATGTTTTTTCGCCCAACTCTTTTTTCGTATTCTATTCTCTTAAGCATCACGTGAACCTCCGTCACAGGAGGAATTATGTTTAATAGAAGGCAGTTGTAGTGGTGTGTAAGCATCATTACAAATTAAACGCGACACGTGCTATAGTACACGAATGTATCTTAGAGGCTTAGGTAATTTATGTTCAAGTGCGGTTTCCATTAACTTTTTAACACCATTTCATGCGGCTTCAAGGGCGGCTAACAACCGAATAAATGCGGTACTGAACTGAGATATGGACGAAAACGAGATGTTTTGCATTGACGGTCTCAATATGCGTATTTAGCAAAAAAAGGCGTAATCTTTACTGCAATGGCTTAATCTAATTATTTACTCCTCGAAACATGGGGATAGCCACCAAAAGTATTGTGATATCATGCATAGTGACTGAGATATTGACGAAAGAAGGATTTTCCGTAATTGTGGCTTTAATTTGCATATTGGGGGGATTGCCCAAGGATGACAGAGTGGCAGCATTCAGATGCTTAAAGAGCACACCTCGGAGGTATAGAAACCAGGGCTGTTGAGTCGGAAGTCCCGTCATCCGACTCCGACTCCGGACCGACTCCGACCTTCAGCTGTATTAGTTACTCAAAGTGATAATTCTTTTCAGATGAATTCATAAACCCTACTTGCACTTTCTAGGAATACGGAAACTTGTTTTAAAGCGATGTAAATGCACGTTCATCTCTCACTTTTGCAAAATACAACCGAGCAGAAGTTAGTCTTTTAATTTTACTGAAAAAAGTACTCATCTAAAAAAAACACAATTAAAATTATTAGAGAAGGCTGATAAATAATCGATTTTAAAGCAGATACCTTGCAAACGATATTGGTAAACAAGTATAATTGAAAAATGTATGCATTCTACCGGTGAGCATGTGCACATATTGCGCAACGCGGTTGATAAACTCGGTCGGGCTTACTCTCTCAAATGACTTCATTGAAACAATTTTTTACGGTCGAACGCTGTCAAGCTTCAGCTCTGTTGAACGTACATGTGTCGCTATATTTTTCCTTAGATG
>Ga0210059_1012756_pt1 | contig 12651 bp, 12 predicted proteins | sample Ectturendosymbi2_FD_188042 | JGI IMG/M metagenome (GOLD analysis project Ga0210059, IMG submission 188042) | Ecteinascidia turbinata endosymbiont from Florida, USA - Sample 2 (SPAdes) (version 2) | ecosystem: Host-associated > Tunicates > Ascidians > Unclassified | place: Key West, Florida...
CCCCCTATTTCACGTTTGGCCCCCCGGTTGCTGCATACATCCAATACTATATTTTAAAAATGTGGCCCCACTTCTGTTTTTTTGCCCCTCCATCTGGTTTTTGGCCCCCCTGCTGCTAAATCTTGGCGACGGGCCTGCAACCAGAGATGAAATTTCGCAGCCCTCCCGGCCAATTTCACCACGAGCCGCCACTGGTGCCGTGCATTTCACGCGTAAATAGGTAATGACATCATATCTTAATCATATACTCCCTGCTAACAGCATGACTACATACAGCTACAAAAGCTATGGAGATTTTAGCATCAAGAAATCTGAGAAATGAACTGTAAAAAGGGTGAGAGTATCCCTGCTCATGCCTATTTTGACCAGCTGGGGCATCCCTATCAACAACTCCATACGGGTATCCTTAAAGTGACCGTGTAAAGCTGATTCCTCTAGCTGAATTTTTTCAAGTGCTCTGTCGAGCATTCCTCTTGAAATCTGCATAAGCTTTGTGTATTTCAAGTAAAAGGGGAAATTACCCAGTGCGAGCAAATTAGACCAGACGTTTTTCAACACGAAGCTGCGCAAAAACCAATTATACCCATCTCGGGCAAGAAGTTTTGGAATGCTAATGAGGTACCAAGCATTGTTGTTTCGGCACATGAAAGAAATCGTGTTTGTGAACTGAAGCAGGTTCGACCTGCGTGACTCATCTCAGTGGTTGGTTGGTTCGACCTGACTTTTCACGGCAAATTTTGTTATGCTCCATAAACAAGAAATGTTTTAAGTTGTTTTCATGGAACGGCTCGGAATGTCGACAATGTCAGAGCACTGCATTTTCGTTGGATTTGATCATGGTGCTGCAGATACCGCAAAAATCTTTGAAACGGTGGTGGTTTCAGAGGAAATGGGCAATGAACTTCATCAAGCCTTTGGCTATAAGGCGTCTTTCCAGTACGATCTTGCCTCCCACTGTGCCGTCCACGATCCACCAGGGCCTTGGAGCCGGAACTCAAATTTCAGGCTCCGGCTCTGGCTCCAACATCTAAAAGTTTTTTGTCCCGGATCCAAAATCATTTAGTCCACTGATACTGAAAGCCATTGCATTATTTGTACAACTCGCCCCACAAACTAGGGCTGTAGAAGCAGAACCTACATTACAGAACAAGCGTTGCCGCCGCTATGTGTGTGAAATCATATTGTTTCAACTTTTTTGTGATCGATACTGATGCCGCATATTCCAAGGTATTGTTTTAAAATGTGCAGATTTTGGATGAATAGACTTTACGTGCAACCCAAAAATGTCGGTCAAACACGTGCGTTGACTCAGAACAGGATTTGCCGCCGCTACATGTGTGAAATAACACTGTTTTTAACTTTTCTGTGATAGATACTGTGCTGCAAATTTCCAAGTATTGTCCTAATGGAATGTTCCCATTTTAAGTGAATAGACTGGGTGTGGAAAATCTCAAAAAAAATTCCTAAAAATAACAAATTTTCGTGTCTAATTTACTTTTTTCATGTATTTCCGCCAGCTTCGAATACATCACGATATGGTTCTTGTACAGACCGCCAATAAGAGAAACTGGGGTAATTTCGAAATTTTTCGTGTAATTTTCGCCTCTTTTCTATTTGTACTATCCGCATTTTTTGAAAGGTATGTGTATTTGGTTTTGAAATGATATAATTTTTTCGTCATACAGCAAGTTACCTTTTTATGGTCAGGTGAGCTTGAGAATAATTGCTGAGTTGCTGAAAATTGCGCCTGTGCTTCTGAAACGTTTGCGTAAGCTTTGTTTATGGGAACAATATTTGCCCGTCAAGGTAATGCTAACAATGGTGTACATTTTCATTGAGACCTGAGCAGGTCCATTCAGAAGCATGCGGTCCAGTGTAGGTTTTCGCTGTAGTACAAGTAGCCTACACATTGACAACCTGGCCTTTTTTTGATAATCTTAAATTTGACATTTTTGATGCAGTTGGTCCTCAGTGCTACTTTATCACGTCTGCACCGCGTGCTGGGAGATCTCCATATGTCCACTGACACCATGTTGCAAAATTTGTAGCAGTTTTCTGATTTCTACACTTGTTGCTCCACTGGTGCTAAACTTGCCTACAAAATGACACTTACGGAGTGGTTTAATGTGCCAAAGAGTCGTTGCAATTGCAGTTAGGATTCGAAAGCTTTCAGTAGGCCTACTTAGCTTAAACTACATTTGGTTTGCTAAGATCAAAGTAAGTCATTCAAAGCGCTGTCCTGATTAATGTGTCATTCAATGTGTGGCCTTGGGTAAGATAGTGACATAATATTTGGCTTAGTAAACAATTTAGGTTGCACATGGTTGCTTTAACTGGAACTCCGGGTCCGGCTGCAGGTTCGAGCAAAGCCTAAAATTTTGACTCCGGCGTAAAATCCATACTCTGACCCAGGGGCGCAACCAGCTCTTTACTTCGGGGGCAATTTTCATGAACTTTCATTCGATGACGTCATCGCGCTTATTCAACTGTGGTACAACTTTTTCGCAAACGGTCACAGATATGTTCTTTTCGCAACATTTCCAAAAATGAGAACTTATTAGTCTTAATCAGGCCCGTAACTAGGGGGATAAAGCCCACACCAAGTTTTTTCACCCCCTTGGAAAAATGTGTTGGACATAGTTTAGAAATTTGGGCCCCTCCCAGAAAACTCTTTCCCCCTTCTGGAGTCCCAAGCTGGATACGGGCCTGCTTTTTATCAAAATGCAAACCGAACGATCAGGGCAGAGTAAAAATTAGTAGCCTAATACAAACACTTGGTTCCGCATTCAACTAGTGCAGTCATGGCTTTATTGTGTCAGATCTATAGGCTACTAGTAAACCTGCCTAACTTTTCGTCTTGTTTTAGAAATTTCATCAAATCGTTCATCAAGATTTTTCAAACTTCAGTTGAATGTATTTGCTGTAAGATAATTTCTGCAGACGATACTGCAAGTGGTGAAGCTTTCAGATACAAGAGGCTATTGTCAGGATATATTCAATCAATGCTGCTGTTGTTTTAACTGTAGATACGAGACTTCGTCTGCCAACTGAAATGCTTTTGAAAGGAATGCAGAACAGGGCCCTTGAGAATAATAAAATGTGCTGGTGCGAAAGCTGTTTTGAGACCCCTTATAAATTATAACTAATTAAGAGCTTCACTAGCTTTTCAATACTATGACTAGAAAATGATATGCTTTATTTTGGTATTTTACATCATAAACATTTACCAATGTTATTACTAAATTTCGAAAGGTCTCAGGCTGATCTCAAATAATGCGCATAACACATCATTTTTTGTGAATTTCACAGTTATATATCAAATTTAACATTAATAGCAGGCTATAGTAGTTCTCACTAGCAAAGCAAATTTAATACTTCTTTAAACATAATACAGTGATAGAAGGACACGAAGAATTTCGGTGCTCACTTTGTCATGGATTCTAACAGGTTTTGAAAATTGTACTTGATTTACTGTCACGATGCCAATTCAGGATTCGGGAGTGGCAAGGAATCGGGGTTTTTTAGTGGAGTCGGATCCCTAACGACACTAGGGTCGGAGTCGGATATTTTGTCCGACTCCGGAAGTCCAATTGGATCACTTTTACATCACACTCCAAGTTGGGAATTGCTGCTGAATTGGTACAATTTCTTATGAAACTTTTGTTGAAACAGAGAACTCTTCTGTGCACCACGATTTCCACTGAGTGTTAGTTGGTACAAAATTCCTGGCCGCCAAACCTCATTCACTTCATGTTAAGGAGTCGGAAGTTTTGGAAATATCGGAGTTGGAGTCAGACATTTCACCTCCGACTGCTGAACCCTGGATGCATATTTGAATGATGGCCTCTATTAGCTTGGTCATGGTGGTGCAATCGAATTTTTGTTACCGAGATTTTCTTACTGATCACAAATTCTCAATAGGGCTACGATCTGGCGAGTTTCCCGGACAATCTAAAATCGTCTTCACTTTTTCAGATGAAAGACGCGGGACAATATCCTATTGGAATTTTCTTCCTCCATCAAGAAATGTTTTTCTCATATCTGGAATAGCTTTTCTCTCAATTACATCAACGCATTTGCATAAATTCGTCATACCCTCAATTGACATTAGTGAAGCTGCTACTGAAAAACTGAAACTGCCCCAGAACATCTTTTTGGGTTCCTTTAACTGGCTCATTGCAATGGGCAGGACTTAATTGCTCACGATTCCTGATCTTAATAAATCTGCTATGTTTCCCTGGAACAAAAAATGACTTTCATCTGAAAACAGCACTTGTTCCAGTTTTCTACAGCCCAATATTTAGGCTATTTTTTACACATCCTTAGCTTTTCTACCAGCCTTCTGTGGGCGGCATCACACTGTACTTGAACTTCTGTACACTCAACATGCACCAAATCCTTCTGTAAATCACAATTCGTTTCTTAGCATACCTTTTGCAATGGCTGTTTGGGTATAATTGCAGTTACGAAAGCGTAACAATGCAACTCTGCTTCGTAGGTGTGACATCTGCCATTAAAAATCACAGAAATTCCAACATGTACAACTCTCAACCAGGGGTGGGTGAGCATTTGACTTTAGGGCCAGAGTAAAATAGCAGAAAGCTTCCCCAAAGCATTGTACAATTTGTGATATGTCATTTGCACAATATATGGTCTTGAAAAAGGGCCCATTGCCCCTATGTTTGTTCACGTTAGATCAAAAATGGCCCCTGTATTTTACGCATGCTACACAAAAATATTACTTGCTGAATGCAATTTAAATTTTCCATGGTGTCTGGATATTCTTCTGCGTGAAAGCTTCTGCGTGAAAGTCCATTTCACATTGTAAATTGTTTGAAGTTATTTGATTTTACATTGTTCTTTGTCTACACATTAAAGTTGCTGAAGGGCCCACTTTGGCACATATTTTTGCTTTATTTTGAAAAACATATGACTTGCTCCAGAGCTTGCGGCTCCAGAGTGGTTCATCAGCTTTTAAACAAAACAATGCAAAAACTAAGTGCGAAGGACTCAAAGAGGGCCCCGCAATATCTCTGAAAAAAGGGGGCCCGAGACGACAGCCTTGTTTGCCTTCCCTAATATCCGCCCCTGCTCTCAACTACATACAAAAGAAAGAACTGGCTTCATTCTATAACACTCCTATGTAACGTCATAAAAGTATTTTTCGATCATTCCGTCATGTTACGCATAATATAGTGCGTTGGGCTAACAATGAAACTGCAGCAATTGAGATAATCTCAACCACACCTCAAAAGAAATGGCGACACATTGTATATGGACCAAAACCACAACTTTAGCCAATTAATTTGCACAAGATTGTATGAATAAAGTTATAACAATAAAAACTTTGTGCAAAATTGCCCCTTTCCATTTTAAACATTGAGGTTCATGGGCCCCCTAGACTACTGGGGGCCCCGGGGCGGCGCATCGGCTGCACTCCCCTCTCGTTGGCCCTGAGCAGGAATGCAACCTTAACTTTATTACAAATGGTTGAGCCAGACTCGCCACCAGATGTGGGTGAGCCTCGCCACTTTTGCCAGGACTACCTAAACCACACCTAATAACTTTGAGACTCTTGTGCATTTCGAATTTCCCTTGCAACGTTAGAGCTTGGCTGTGAAAGCCCAGCAACGGTTCAGCGTTGAACATAAATATTAGCTTACAGTAACCCCAGGCAAACCTAAAGCTAACACAATCTGAACATATGAGGAGGCCATAGGCCATGCTGTTTCTGTTACCAGGCACAGTCTACTGGGTACAAACTTTGCTCCGCAGGTGTGATAGCAATGCAGTATTTATCGTTGACGTGTCAGGAGTGTATGCAATCTCTTCCTCAGAATCAAAGCGTACACACACTGCATTTCTGAAAATTTCCAGAGCGATACATGAAAAAATTGATAAAAAATGCCTTAGAAATAAGTTACCAACATTTTAACGTTCTTCCAATTTCAACGTCTTTGTGGTTAAATATCAATCATTTACTAAATTTTCGATCAGATGGCCTGTCTCAAGATATACTGTATCTTATGAGGAGATGATTAACCAGTAAGACAAAAATAAGTAAAACTTTTCTTAAAAATGATTAGAATACAAAATTTAAACTTTACCATTTGAAAGTTTCTTGTCAAAATTGCTATGCAATCTTTTGAAAATTTCGGGTGGGGGAAATGCCCCAAATGCCCCCGCCCCCCGCCATGGTTGCGCGCCTACTCTGACCAGAGTTGACTCCGGCACTCCTGCTTTGTGATCATCTCTGAGGCTTATGGCTACGGTTGCACAGGTGAGGGAACACTCATATTTTGCGATCAATATCCAGTCTTGAATTTTTAACTGAGTCTAATTCCCAACTACATTCCTAAACCTTTGAAAATTTTGAAGTCCAAGCCGAAATCGAGTCTGAAAAATAACAAAATAAAACTTTTTAACGACAAAACTACGCAATTCTTTTCAATTAACTTAGTCCAAATTCGGCCCTGATCCTAAATTTATCAAATAATTTACTGTTCGGATCCAATCCAAACCCGAAAAAGTCGTCATAAACCAGTCCAATCCAAGTCCAGTCCAATGCAGAGATGAGCATCTTCGTTCCTCATATAGTCTTTCAGCGCATGAAAACACACGCTCAGAAGCTGGTATTGAAAGTATCCATCTAGTGGGTTTGCAAGTTTGGGATACGACACCTGTCGCTCTTACCAAAATTGCAAAAGATAACTTATGTGTACTGAGCACGCTCATCAGGGTAACATCTTTCAACATATTTCAAGTAGAAAACATTACTTTCTAGTTTCAGCTTAACATTGCATAACTTGAAAAGCAAAAAAACATTTATCCTGTACGTCGCGTGATGTTCAACCCCAGCTCGCCACTTTAACCTGTAACGAATGGTTGCCCACAGGTGAGGAGGCAAAAAGTTTAACAAAACAAGGTATCCGTTTACAAACAAGAAACTTTCTTGAATGTTTTTCGAATAAAATTTTATTAGAATAAAAATTGTAAGCGGCTCGCGTCCACTACGCGGCAGCGTAAGTCGACATACGCGGCGCAACGTGGCAGAAAACGTAAAAGCGGCCGCGCATGTTGCGCTGTTGACAACAGAAATGAGCGGACTGTGTTGTTTTGCGATCCAGATACAGTACTGAATTTTTATAACTACGTCCAAGTCCAACCCTACAAATTAAAAAAATTCCAAGTCTAAGTCCAAATGACATCGAAGAAATTAACAAAAATACAGCTTTTTAACAACAAAAATTGCATACTTCTTTTCCTCTACAGTAACTCATCGTGCTCAGCTCAGTCAACCATGCTACAACCTTTTTGATGAAGATGTTTCTGCAGCGCAACTTTACGTTTATGTACCAGGACTATTTGCGTTCGCCAATAGGAACAACTTTGTGGACAAAGAAAGGAGGAAAATTGAAGTGCGCACACTTCACAAAATCTTGCGCTGGTTTGCATGAGATTTTTGGCTACCACTTACCGTGTGAAAAAAACTTAAAGAATTTATTCAGTAAAATATTTCTTGCCCGCCGGCGAAAAGCATTACGCACCTAAAGATGACTAGAAATATGGTATCAGTGCGAATCATACGAAACAGTGCTCGTTTGCGTACCGAAAGTTGCAACCACTTAGCTTGGAGCAGGGGTACACAACCTTTTCGCTACTGCCGGCCCCATTATGTTTTTTTGATGAATTACGGCCGCCAGTGAGTTAATGTGGGAGTGAACAGCCTGCCGCCCTACGGCCGCATGCCTTCGATAAAAATTGATGCATCCCTGCACATGTAATTTAAAATAGATGTTAAGGCAGCCGTGCATTAAAAACTCTTAGTCTATTGTATAAGTATACTTAGAAATAAGGCCAAACAGACGTGTGGAAGCAGAACAGAAACATTCCAAATAGATCAAAATATCTTCAAACACAAATAAGGGAAACTTTGTTATAAACTTTTTTGCATAAACGGGTGTAATTAAGAAAGCACCGACATCGACTGCTTGCAAAAACGTTGAAGTTAAAGTTGGACAATCCAGAGAAATTGTTTAATTGGCGTGCTGTGTCAGCGTCTCGCAAAACCATTACAGCGTGAGATTACGAAAGCTGCGTGGCGAAGTCATTTAATCTTTGAACGAAGAAAAACGAATGAATCCGAGAGAATAATGTCCAGCCGAGGTCCTTGTAGATACCATAGGCGTTTGTCTTGAGATAGGTCGTCGTCTTGTTGAGGTACTGCAGTTTGTCGATGTCGATGAAGATTCCAGCAGGCATGTGACATTTTTATTTGAAAAAGCATTGGCCACCGCCAGATACACAATAGGGCGAATTCAATAGGCAAACTGGTACTTCAACAATACACTAAAACCATAATAAAAAATGCCAAATAAGGAAGAGAAAGATTAACAGCATTTTGCAAATCAGATATTCAAGAAGTTCCATTCAGCAAGCTATGACCAAAATAAGATTATGACACGTGTTTCAAAATGTTTGCTAATTTTTGTGTACTATCACCGAACGAGTGAATGTCGTGCAATGTTTGTACAGGTTGTGCATAGCCGATAAAGTTCTAGCACGCCTTTTTCTCTCGACTGTCAGAAAGTGGTATTTATCCAAGACAAAATTTTCACGCAATTACCAGTCGAAAAAAGTGGTGTGATAAAAATTGAAAAATTGGCCAAGCCGTTGTCGTAAAATTGACAAAGTGGCCAAACTTTAGTTAAAACTACATTTTTTAAGCCAGTAATCGAAGAACAGTGGCATTCTCTTTTATTTAGTATTGCGTTGGATTGGAAGAGTGCAATCTATCACCTGTGCGATTGCTTTTCGAATGTCCCATGCTTGTTATTGCCCCGCGTTATATGTAAATAGAGTCCGTCTTCAATGAAGACACCACGGCATATGCAAATGGACGAATTCAATATAGAGGCCGGTACTAACAGTTGCCAGTGTCTGGTACAGTTACGATTGCGGGCAAATAATTGTTTCATACACACTGAACATATTCTGCCTTATATTCAATATGACTAGAATGCAGAAAAAAGATTGTTTTGAGAGAGTCATTCAGCTGGAAATACTTTGCTGTCGCACGCTCGCATACAACCCACTGGAGCATACGTACAGCAGTAATTTAAACAAATCACCATGGCAAGATCAAAACACCACCTCCACTGGCAGAAAATAAAATTCTACAAACTATTTTTGATCGGCGATGCCTTTGCATCATGCACGTGTCATCAAAATGACACGAAGGTCATTTCCAACCTAATACATCAGTAACTGTGTCGTGGCAACGAAACGATATGGTGTTGTCTGCCAAGGCTCTTTTAGAATTTTCCAAGCCTTGTTTTTGAAAAATAAAGATCTTGTGGAAGTAAATTCGAAGAATTGTCCAGTTTTTTTCGCTGAAAGTGTCCGAACGCCTCTCAGCATTTGGTGAAGTATGCGAAGAGCAGGGTCCCTGTAGCTTGGCGGAGAAGTACTCCTGGCAATACTTGAAACAAAATATCGTCTAGTTGAGCGATACTTGCGGTTTTGCAAAACGTGCAATTGTAAATCAATTCCATTCATTGTTAGAGAATGATGCAGCACTCGTCGGCGGGCACCTCTGGCATGGACGATCTAACCCGAGTTTTTCCGCACCAGGTCACAATGACAAACGGCTTGCGGTCAGCAGTGTCGCCTGGTGAAGTGTTTACAGTTTCGGGGTTTTCCCTTTGTGTAGAATCTTGAAATTCAATGACAGCCGAAGAAGAATCTGGATGTTCAGGCGAACCCGACAAATTTGTTTCAGCTACATCCATTTTCTTTAAAAGTTTTCCAAACTTTCTTTGGTTTCCATTGGCTACTGCATTATGGTCACACCACTTTCAACTGCAACAAAATTCTGGAACTAAATTGCGCTGTACGTGAGATACACAAACATGCCTTGTCTTGCTTTAAATTAATAAAATATTTTACCTAGCATTACCAAAACATCCGTATAATGAGGACTTCAACCATTTAACTTAGAGGCTATGTACATCACTAAGGAACTCAGATAAAAGTTAAACATAAATCTTCTTTGGGTGAGAAAGAAACTAATCAAGTAACTGCTGTAAATACGAAAGCTGAGGAAGATTAATACAAGTCTGGCTTCCTCGAATATATTTATAAATGTCAAAGTTTCGTATATCAATATTTCTTTGCATGTTTTTGTTAATATGCTAGTTTTCATTCCATCATGCCATGAATTTTGCATTTAGACACTTTTTTTTACTGTAACACACTGCTTTCATTTAAGTATTTCTACAAAATGGATTGCTTTGTAAACAGGTTAATATTTCATCAAAAGTGTTTCTCCTTTTTGAAAATTGAAAATTAGCTCCTTTCAAATTGACTGAAAGTATCCAGGGTTTATGGAATTCGTACTACAGCAAGACTAATGAACGGCACTGAGCCCAAGAAGCGGCAATCAGCCAGGTGCACCGCCAATCTACTCCGTTTTCACAGATTGTACTTCCAAAATGACAAAAACTGACTTGGACATCAAAAAGACAACAAGCGCCAATGGAGGTGAAAATTTTGCTTCTGTTAAAATTAGATCGTCTGGGAGATGACAAATTTGACAATAAAGAAAGACCTAAAACATGAAGAAATTTTCTTTGAAGTTCTTAGTAGATTTTATGAAAAGGAATATCAGGAGGAAAGTTTTCTACATCTGTCAATGACAACATAGATATAAAATATCTCAAAACTGTCAGTATCGTAAGGACCAGGTCTAATTTTTAAAATACGTAGCTCGTATTTTTTAAATGTTACTATTAGTTTAATGAGGTACTTAACAGGTTGCAGAAAATGAATTTGGCATCGTAATAATGCAACGAAAAGCTACGTTGGCATAGTGCCTAACTTACATCGCTTACACAAGATTCAAACAGTAGAAAGGATGTTGAGACTATTTCTTAGAATATGGTCGGAGGAATGTTACGTAATAATTACGAAATGTCAAATGTCAACGGATGCAATTAACTACGATTAAGAAAATGTCGAATGCTAGCGACTGCTACTCAGTTGAGAAATCTCATCAAGATCACAATGGTTCCCGAAGCGAATATTTATGAGCCAAGGCGACGTTTTGAGGTGGAGCTACTGTCTCCAGCAATCAGCGCCCGCTTGTGGTTTGACTCACGGCTGCGTCACAATGCTTTTAGGTTGCCAGGGTTGCAAACTTACCAACTTTGCTCTCATTGTATGATTGCGTCACAATGGGCAGGAATCTAGCTTTCACAGTACATGAAGTATGCTGCTGCGTATGCTTTTAGAGCAGCGATATAGCTTACAATATGTTGTTACGACAGTAGATCTGATGTTTAGGAAAATTTTTGAGATTTGATGGTTTGACAAACTTCATGTTGAAAGGGATGTGATGTTGTTCTGAATGTAGTTATGTGTTTTATTCGTGGAATTTAAGTTTCAAATAAGTAGTGGCTGCTTTTTCAACATTTTAATTGCAACTGGGCACCAGCGCTGAGTATATTTGCAAAGTATATTTATTTATAATCGTTAACTGTTCAATTACTGCTACATGCGTTTTATATCAATTCGACGTACAAACTGAGCATCTCCATGGACATGATTGTCGAAATTCAGGTCACAAAATTGTCAGCCTAGAAACATGGGTGTCCGCAAAAATTTTTCCAGGGGTGGCAACGCTGACATTTTGCTTGCCAGGTTCAGGTTGCTATCGATGCAATGCAAACAGACGTTCACAAAACGGCTTATCTTGTCTACACCACAAAGAAACGCCCTATATCACGGCGACCGTCACAAAAATCCGCTTCGTTGGCAGAAATGGCCAGGTATATTACGATAATTTACACAATAGGCTATATAGAGATTTTAAAATCAGGGTAATTCTTTTCAAGGAAACATTGCCATTGGTCTTTGAAGAAAGCAGCGTGCCATGGTCTGACTTTATTTTATGTAGCAAGCGAGCTTTTGAAGATTTGTGGCTATTGTATTCTTGGTTTACGATTAAGAAAAATAAATGCTATAACAGGCAAAGGCGAATTTTCATTTTCGGGGCCCCAGGCTATTTTAAATTGGGGGCCCTCCTGTAAGGTTTGCGACGAATGATGTCGTGCAGATTCGCACCACACGTGCTCATTACAGTCACTGAACAAGTTGTTCCAATTCAAAAACATATTACTTTATTCTGAATTCCAAACAGTCGCGATGAAACTAATGACAAAGTCAGCGGTGAAGTTATCTGACCACACTCTCATTATATATTTATTTAGTACCTCACTGGCCTCGTGTAATCTGAAATATGAAGTCAGACGCTTTGTTCCACACATTATACGTAACAAGAACCAATTCTCAAAGCCATAAAAAGAGAATGCTCATTGTCATTCACTTCAATTCTTCGCGCTCATTCTTCTATATAAATCTTTTGTTAGCGGTATAGTGAAAAAACGTGCGTCGAATCAAAACAAAAATACAAATATAATTGCTTATAGAAAAGCTGGAAATTGTCCTTACTCCCAAAATTTTGGAGTCCCCCGAAATCGGGGGCTCTAGGCTTAAGCCTTTTGAGCCTAATTGTAAATCCGCGCCTGCTAACAGGAGAACAATCCCCTTGCAAGTTTCGCGGCCTACCTTTGCTGGCAAAGGAACAGACAA
>Ga0210059_1012757_pt1 | contig 12649 bp, 7 predicted proteins | sample Ectturendosymbi2_FD_188042 | JGI IMG/M metagenome (GOLD analysis project Ga0210059, IMG submission 188042) | Ecteinascidia turbinata endosymbiont from Florida, USA - Sample 2 (SPAdes) (version 2) | ecosystem: Host-associated > Tunicates > Ascidians > Unclassified | place: Key West, Florida...
CCGTCTCCAATTAAAACCAAACGTTCGGTCGTCCGACCGCTGTTTTCAGACCCCAGTTGTTGTTTCAACCGCATTCCGTGACAATATGCCATTTCTGGACACTCCAGGCCGCATTTGATGTATTTTCTTGCGGCCGAACACAGAGAAGTGCCACCTTCCTGTTGACCAGCAGTCTCGCAGGACGAGACAAAAACAAGCGTCGCGTGGCTGTGGTTGTCGCTTGGCGGTCGTCGAAGAACCGAAAGCGAGCGTGCGTGGAGGTTTTATGTATTGAGTGAACGAAGCCAACGCCAAGTTACCTTCAGTAAAAGTTGCCAAGTCGCTGCTGTGTTGAGGAAATAGGCGCAGTCCTTACTTCTCGGCGCTGGAAAATTCAATACTTGAATTACTATCGTGTTCCGGCTTATTTTTGTGTTTTTGTTATTGATCGCATGCAATGCGACGGATTTATTTAAACGAAAATTGGCGGCAGGCCGAAGCCTGAATAATGCTTTTTGGCGGGGCGCTTGCGGTGAACGCTCTTGCCTAAGCAGCGCTACGGCGAGTCACTGGCTTATTTTTTATACATGTCATACCTTATTGTGAGACGATATGTAGCTTTGGCAATAATACTTGCATTGACACGTGGGTACGCATCCACTTCATATACATTCCTGCTCTGATTTATTCCTCAAATCTAGCGCACAGCTGTTGAATCCTCGCCCTCTTTTCAAAGGTGCGTTGCACGCAAGTGCTCCTCTGCGGTTTGCAGCAGCTCACCAGGTCTGGTCGAAGTGGGCGAACACGGTTGACAGCAGCTTCATTACTGAAGCCAAGAGCTGGTGCCGATTTTCAATTTCGCTCAAGTTAGCACAGCGTCAGTTTGCTCCTCCTCCTTCCGGCGTGCGCCGAGGGCCAGGTTCGCAGGCCATTGCCCCGAAATTGGTTGTCGAAGCGAAACCACCTTATCAAGGCGTGCGAAGGGCGAACCGCCCGTGAAGAAATGCTTTCGGGAATGTTTGCGACTATGCTTGGGAACCAGTCAGTCACACAATTTTTGCTCAACTCGTTTTTCCACCCATTAAACGTAAATGGCATCACGCCTCGCTTGCGACTTGAACAGCGGCAATTACGAAACGAACAACAGGCATTTAGCTTAAAAACGCATTAAGCTGACCCAGAGTGCTCGTGCAAATAGTGGTGGGTGGGGGGGGGCTTGTACCGTCGCACGTGACTCGTCGCTCGTCTTGAGGAAATTATTGAAACGTTGTGAGAATCGGGAAGAAAAATACGTCGTCCGTGAAGGTTGGGCTCGGTGGTCTGAAGACTGGGATGCACGGGGAGATTCCTATCTCAGCTGGGTGTGCAAGGTACCGACGTGGAGGATAAGATAAAACCTTTGTTTGCGCAGTTTTCACGCCCGTAAATCCCCGCTTTCGTTCGTGACTTCGTTTGTGCAGGCCTGTCTCAAGGGTATATTACGCACTGTCGATTGACGGCGGGCAACCTTACGTCATTGAAATTGACACTAAAGTCAATGTTAATTTCGACGTTGCGTTCGTGCCGTCCGGTTCCTCGAGCTTCGCTAAACTAGTCGCAAGACCACGAGAGTTTCTCAAACGAAGCATGATCGCGTCAAAGCGAAGAGAGGAAGTCGGACGATAGCGAACACTAGCGACGAGACAGGTGACTAGGTCTACATCGATTCGCACATCACGACGTCATACGCACATGCAACCTCGAAGGCCCTTTTTCTTTCAATAGCCGGTCACGATCAGAGATAAGCACTATTCGGTTACGACGGCTTAAACACAAAATAAATTCACTGTACGAAAAGAAAATGCCTTTTTTGCTTATTGGAACAAAAGTTCCATTAAACAAATTTTTTTGTCATTTTTTGTTCTATTGACGCGCGTTCATGTTCTTCTTTTCCAGAAATCGAAACGAGTGACTGAACTCTGCGTCTTCACCGAGACCTTGGCTGAGAACTACTACGACCTGTTCCGCAGCTTCAAGCGCCCGGGGTGGTATGTCGGATTCAGGCGGAACGGAAAACCGAAGCTTGGCCGGCGGACTGCGGCCGGACAGGAGGAGGTCATGCTCCTGAAAATGAGCCTGGACGTGCGCCCGACGCGGGACCGCAACAGCCACAAGCAGCGGTTCGCGGCGATAGCGGAGCGGTTGAGGAGCGAGTTCCTGCGCGGGCGATTGCCTCACCCCACGCAGCTGGGACATTTGACCAGTGGCGGCCGAATGTTGGTGGATTCGCCGTTGGCGGCGGAGGAGAAGGCGATCGCTTCGGGCCAGGAACACAGAAAGCGGAACGCGGAAGAAGAGATCGAAGTCCGACGGACGATCGCTTCGTTTCTGACCAACGAGACTGACATCACAATGCCGCCGCGTCCCGCCTCCGTGTCGGCGACTTCGCCCGAATGGTCCGGCCTGGGAAAAGCTGCGCGAACAGCGCGCCGTAAAAAAGGCGGTTCGCGAAAGAAAGGCAAGAAGAGGAAGAAGAACAGACGTCGAAGGAAGAACAAGTCACGTGGTCGTGCGAGACGTCGGAACAGCGCGAGGCAGACGACGGACGCTGGCATGGCGGCGAAAGGTCACAAACGATCTCGACAAGAGCGGAAAACTGATTTGACCAATTATTACGCTGGGTCAGATAGCGCCAGGCCATTTTCTGGACAGGAGATAGACGCCCTCCTGACCACCCCCGCCAGTTTCGGCGAACCGCCATCAATGCGGCCAATGCTGGAGGCAAGAAGGACGAAAGCGACCGGTCCCTCCCCCAGGGCGTCGCGAACGCGGCCTAACAAATCCAGGCGGACAACAAAAAGACAAAGGGGTCGGAAAAACAGACCACGGGGCCTCAGTGCCAAAACTTAAATCCGTCCGTTTTTTGAACAGACAGGAACAAGGTTATTTTTTTCTTTCGCGTTGCCAGGCTCTGGAGCGCGACCAGCGTCCCTGACAACCGGCGTTTGAGTGAAGGTCGCGGAAAGCTGGAGTGGTGAACGACCACGTGACCTGCGGGAATATCTGCCCCTGGGTCTGAAAGTCGGCGTCTCGCACAGTGACGTCACGAGCCGTGTCTCGGACAATGAGCGGAAACAATGATCGGCCCGCAACGCGCGGAACCGAATTTAATCCAATGTGCTTCACTTCGTTTGAAAACGGCAAGTGTTTAGCTCTTCGATCAAATTTTGAAAAGTTTCCCTCGCATGAGAAATTGAAAAAAAAACGTTTTTGACGAAAACGGCAAACGTCTTCTCCGAACTGTTCCGCAGCGGCTGGAAGCACAGAGTTATTTGAACTTTATTCTTTCATAAGTTTGTTTTATATTTTTGAAACGACCGGCCATCCGTCCTAGTGCTGGCAACCTGCCTACTACGTCATTGCCAGCACTTTAAAAGGGAAATCCTGCTGTTTATTCCACACGCCAGCAGTTAAACATTCACTACGAGTGGATGATCTGCTTTGATATGCTATTGCTTCAGAAGACTTTAAATTTTACTACCGCTCGTCAACGCATCATCTGAATAATACGTTGTCGATTTGCTTTTGATAGCTCCTAAACTTGCAGCGTGTGTGGTGCGGGCTTTGCTGCACATTTGGGTGCTTCGCAGTGGGCTTGTGTATTACGTTTAAAATTGTACAATAATCTTCTGATGAACAGCAATCAAGAACTAATGACACCCAAAAATCGTAATCTTTCCCTCTATGACGCTTCTCTTTTTAATATTTATTGGTCCGAAGCCTGCGTACCGGTTAAAGCCACCGCTTGTTATGTTCGTGCGGTATCCGATTTTCAACCCTCCGCTCGCAACTGCAACTGCTACACAGTTTGTTTTTGTTTTTAAATCAGAGATGAGAGCAACTTCACGTTCTGAGCCAAAACGTTACGAGTTTTAACGACCTATTGCAGATTAATGCTCTTTCAAAATTTCGAGTGCAATACCGAGTTCTGGAGGTATTTTCCAAGTACATTGCTTTTTTCTGTTGTGCCTTGTTTCTCTTGTCAGTGCTGTTATCTTCCAGCCATTGTAATTAGTGTTGGCGTGACAACGGCATGCCTACTTACCATCCCTTTTCTCCTGTTCGCACCATTTTTATTCGATCGAAGATCACCACGCCATTGTTATGAAGACGACGTTCGGTGGCGACTGGCCCGGAGACATTCTTCTACCAGTCGCTTCGTCCAATCAGCACTGTTGCTTCGCTCTTTGACCTACAAGTCAAAAGGTCATGCCAGTGTCGTTTCTTGCAACCAAAAGCCACACGTGTTGGCGACAGACGAGTTGCGCAGCGTCTGTGCCAGCGCAGAATGGTTTAAGTCGAGCGACGTTGCTGCAAAGCGAATGTTCGGAATACAGTTTTGGACGAAAAGCTCGAGAATTTTTTAAACGAACCAGTGTGCGGCCATCCACTGTGCGCGGCGATGAACGCAGCACCAGTTGTCGTCCACCTGTAGTGGCTCCTGTTTGATCAAAGCGCACTGTCGATGTCGGAACCATAATACTTGCAGCGATAATCTGCCACACAACAGACGCGCGAGCGGATAATGACTTTATTGTGCAATTTTGCGTCACAGGTAATCTTACGCAGGCAAGTTCGCAACGTTCGTTTGTTAGCGAACAATCAGCCAATCGCGGATTTCGCTAAAAACGCCATTTCATGATAACTGTTCAGCTTTCAAACACCTCTTGCTTTTCTACACACGCGCACGTGAGGTGGCGCTTTTTTCGCTTCGTGTTCCTCGTTCGATTTTTTCGCCGTTTTTCACGTTTATTTATTTCATTGTTTGCAAACAGTAAAAGACGAACCGATGAGCACTGTTCATCTTTGGTGTCTTTTTAACTTCAAAAGCGCAAGAACGAAAAGGCATCTGTTCGGCAGAAACGCAAATGGCTGCTCCTTGATTCGAATGCTGTCAGGGAAATTTTGCTGTAAAGCTTAGTTTTCCAAAAGCGAGTAGTACGGATATGTAATGTTATCGACATTTTAGTCTACGCGTGTTAAGGATGTTAAGCAGGACACAAGGGCGGAGCATCGGCGCAGGTAGTGGAAATAAAACATAATAAAAGATGAAAAACAGAAAGAGGGTTTAGCAGTGAAAAAGTAAAATGAAACAACTGATTTGAGAAACAATTTGCACGTTTTTGCGGTGGGTATATGAAATATTGATAGCTTTCAATAATTTTACCCCAGAAACGAGTTTAAAAAATAGCTTTTTCTCCCCCACAGAAAGTTGCAGTCTTTCAACGTATTTTTAAGACGTCATTTATATGTGGCTAATTTGGATCAGACGTATCTTGTAATCTTCAGTAAAAAAAGCTTGATAATGAAGTTTTTAGCAGAGTTGTCCAACGCTGAAGCTCACCGGACGTTTCTTCCAGTCTGTGTTTGGCACTTACCGAACAGGACTTGGCTCACTGAGATGCTGGACGCGTGATGGCTGGTTCTGAGCAAGGCTGAGAAAAACAAACAAAAACGTTGTGTTTGAAGTATTGTTTGATGTGGTAATGTGTATGATTGGGACAATTTTGGCAATAGTGGCCAAGCTTTGATGTTTCAGATCACAAACGCCCATGAACCCCAAATAAATTGATTCACTTATCCTGACGTGGCACGCCTGCTCGTCATTTGTCGCGATTCTGTCGTCATAATGAGTAATAGTCATCAGCACCTCAAAACGGCGTCCGCGCTGCCGCCAGGCGAGATGCCAAAAAAAATAAACACGGGCGTGTTTTTTTGGCGCGCGTGTTGGTGGTTATTCGAATAGTTTGGAATCAACTGTTTCCTTTCGTTTTTTTTACGTTCGTTGAAGCATCTCAGAACTTTGTAACCGAAGTATCGTTTCGTGTTTACCGCGCGAGAGTTCTTGAAAGGTCGGGTCTCAGAAAGTCTATTTGGTGAACACAGGGTCGCGCAGATCGTGTCGGACGGAAATAGTTTCCACGCCAACGACAACAAACGAAATAGAACTTGTGATTGCTTTTACTGCACAGTTGAGTTAAACCTAACTGATTGTTTCGTCACATTTGTCCGACGGTTGGCCGCGATTTTTTGCGCGAATCGCTTCAACCAGTTACGTTTTACAGGAAAAAAATATCTCGAAAACGTTTGGCCTGAAAACCAACCACGGGGAAGCGAAGTCTTAAATTGTTTCGTTTCCACTTGCCAGCAAACCTCACCACAAAAGCAGTTCAGCTTTACGTATTAACGGCCCTGCATTCAGTCTCGGCGACCCATAGAAGTGCTGGCGTACCGTAGTTAACGAATCTATTGTCCAATACGATTTCCCAAACAGTGCAATTCGCCCGTGTATTTTGCTGTAACGTTCTGCTTCATTACGACGCAAGTTTCAATCAACTGCTAGTCCGTATTGAAGTGGAACGAATCCGGTACTTTGAAGCAATCCCACTTGGACAGAACGGACAAACAAGTTTGCTACAAAGGGAACTGTATACAGGGCTCCGCCGCTTCCATAGTTAAGTATAGGGGATTTATGAAAATTGCTCCCCATACGCGTCACTCTAACGCTTGGATAGGCCCCTGTGGTTAGGATTTAGGGTCAAATTTAGGTCTTCTTTCAATACACCAACGCTCCGTGGGTTGTTTCGACCACAAATTTACGCTGGGTTGCGCTGTTTGTCTCCTTTGAATAAACTCACTGTCATACCTTTCCTCAGGTTGAGAAACTGTACTAGCGCTTCCAGTTGTGTACAAACATGCCAATGTGAGTCACTGTCGACCGCTTGAGTTACTTCATACGTGAAACGTTCACCTCACTTTGTTTTTTGTAATTGATCCCAAGTCACAAAAATCGTGTTGCATTCGTGCACGAATGTTGCGGGGACATTTCAAAGCTGATAAGACTGACAAAGTCGCGGCAGCAGCAATTTGATTCGGTAACAAATAATTATTTTATCAAAGCAATTAGAAATATTTTTCTCCCCATAAAAATGTCACGTGGTATTAATCACTTACGTGCTGATAAAAATTATTGCAGGCATTTCACAGCAATTTCGTTGGTCCTTCTTGTTAAAATTGACGATTTGACGTTAATTGTAAATCGGCACAAAGTTCAGTAAGCACATTTGCAAAGATCAAGCTGGTGAACAAAAATTAGTACCATTAAACAGCCGATAAACCCGAGCGCAGGCCACCTAGGTTTGGCGCAGAAAATCAAAGATCCAAAAAGCACCTTAGTTCCGAAAACGATTCCAGGTTTGAGCCGCAGCGTGAGGAATGCCGCGTTGTTCTTCTCCGCGTTTTGCAAATAAAACGTTCAGTAATAACACACACAGAGGTTACGTATCAATTACACATAGATGCTAACGTTCGCTGAACGCTTGATAACCGCGACACGTGTACATAACGCGTTACACATATTTGGAAAATTTGTTATTTGCTTATTGACCACGGTGTGTCCGCCGTGACAAAGCGATAGCAATTTTTTCACCAACAGCAACTTGCAGCTTATGAGTATGTTTGTTTTTCAGACTGAAATAAGCGCGATCGGCACAAAATGACATCGCTTGTCATTTTACTGTTCGAGTTCTCATTTCAGGTGTTTTGTGAAAGAAAATTGGTGCACGTGGAGTGCTTTGATGTTTTATGCTTTTGTTTTTTCTTTTCATGCTTTGAAGGAGTTAAAAACTGGCATAAAGTTTTAGTGTGTGATGCCAACGGTTAGAATAGATAATAATATACTTAACAGAGCTACATATATTTGCTTGTGTATCGCTAAAATGCCAACGATACCAGGGTATAATTTATCATCGGCATATTTAGAAAATAGTACCCTAAGAACGTACATCCAAAGAGGAACAAAAAAGGTAGGAAATAAAAAAATAATAATAAAAAATGACGCACAAAACAATAAATTAAGGACCAATACTAACATACAAATAAACACCGACGCAAAAAGAAAAAAAAACGTCCACGAACAACCAGAGTTGCTAATGTCTGTTTACAAAAGCGGATTGTTCGACAAAATATACACGCCTGCTTGAACAGGAGCAAATATGGGTCTGTGGATAAATCTGGATTCTTGAATAACATTATTCTGGTTAGATCTTAGAAAGTTAATGACGTAACCACTAACGAAGAGAAGAATTTTTGGATCCCTGACAACAGAAGCTGACGTTGGATGCAAGCTGAAGGGCATCAAAAGATTATATGATGATCGTTCTTAATTGTTCCTGACAGTTGGCACACTTGATTGATTGTCGTGACCATTGATATTCAGTTTATTGTGGTTCAAGCGAAGCACGCACGAGATTGAATTTGCGTGATGATTACAGGTGTGTAAACGGCAAACATTGCTTGACTGGTTAAGGAAGAAGTTGGATATATCGGAGCGGATTTGTCGAAACATGAAAGCACAAACGCAATAAGCAGTGAATTTCAAACTTTGGGGCCACTGTGAAGAAGTTAATTATGAAGAGACTGAGGTCTAAAAGCTTTTAAGTTTGCTGTAAGCTGAGGATGCGTAATTTTTCGTGAAGCGATTTTCCAGTAAAAATTGACAATCGATTTCTTGCTTACCCTCATTTTGGGGAGTACTTACTTGAGACAGAGTTTTGTATGATGGCCCCCCAGACCGTTGAAATGTGACACGATGAATAGTTGGAAAAACGTTGAGTAAGAGCACAAAGGAAAGAAGGGCAGGATCCAGCAAGCATGCATAGTTTGTTTTGTTTACTTTTACAATTAAGCCTAAGAAGTACTGTGCAACATATAAATAGTTCTTTTGTTAAGCCATTGTTGCTGCAAGAAAAGAAGAAAAATTAAAAAAGTACCGAAAAACTTCGGTTTGTTATTTGTTTGTGCTGCAACCTCTCCGCTGGCGTTGCGCTGAATGCGCGGTTCACCACAAACGGGATGCGCACGATGAACAACACCCATATATACGTGACGCGAACAAGCAATGACAGAGTGATCGTGTCTTGCAATTTCTGGTGATACTAACGATGTGAGCGATTGAACGTAACAATAGGGTACGCGAAGAGTGATCTCGTCGGGTGATCTCTATTGTTGCTTGCTGCCACAGTGTGAAGCTTTGCGCACATGCCGCTCGGGCTTTCCGATCGCAACATTTGAAACTAATTTCAAAGAGAATAGGTAAAAGATTGGCCGGCTTCAAAAGAAGAAAAAGATCAAGATATCAACGAAGTGACAAACAAACCGTCTTGTCTGCTCTGAAAAATGCATGCAATTCTGATATTTTTGCTCCCAAGCCAGAATTTGCAAGTCATTGTGACTAAATTCAAAATGGCGGTGCTCGGTTGGCCGACAAGGCAAAACGGGAAAAAAGATAATGTTTCGGTTCCTGTTGAACAAGCATGCGTTTACTGCAAACAGATCAAATGAGCAGCTCGACATCTTCGGTATTTTTGTCAGGCAACAAGGCATACACCATTTTCGCAACCGTCACGCATTCGGCAACAACTGTCTAAGACTTTTTCTCACTGCAGCGCGACACTGTCATGTGCAGGTCCTGAACATGATCACGAGCCAGTACATGCAAGCAGGTGAGATACAGGTAGCGTATCGTGTGTCAGCGAAAGGCCATTGCCAAATTAAATATTTGCGCATTGCTTTCAATCACAGGTCTATTTGCTGGTAGTGCACTGGTATGATTTTTTGTTCTGATGTGCTTATTAACGACGTATTGCTCTTCACCGATTCCGATAATCCGGTTATTTCGTTGCGTTTTATTGCTGGCTTGATGCAAAGCGTCGCGAGAGCTGCAACTATCTCTCTCTTGCAGCTGAAGGCAACGAACCGCGTCCCCGCATTTCCAACAAAAAGTAAAATCACGTGCTTGGCACGTCATCGCGGAAAGTAAGCCCAACAGCGCCACCACGCAGCTGGCTTGTCAAAGATCACGTTCACAGCCAAGGATCACCAGATGAGCTGGGCACTGTAATGGACGAAAGCTTGTTAACGAAATTCAGAAGGTTGCATTAATTACGCTTCGTTGAGCACATATGTTGAAAAGCCGCGGCTATGACGCATTTGCTGAAGTGCAGCGGTCATAACAAAAAAATGAAACTTCATCAAAACTAGAAAGCTTTCAAAAACTACAATTAAAAGCTGTAGGTTTTCTGAAGGCTTTAGAGCAAGGGCTCTCCACCTGTTTTCTCCCATTTACCCCTTGCCAACTTCCTAACATAAAATTTACCCCCTGTTTATTGTTTACTCACTAACGCTGTAGAAAAATGTACAACAGTATCATTAGGTTTACCCCCAGGATAGGTCAAATTTACCCCTAGGGGGTAAATTTACTCCCGGTTGAGAACCCCTGCTTTAGAGGAATCAGCCGATTGGGTTCTACTTTCATCTTTTCGCGGTGATTCAAACTGTCGTATATCTGTAATCAAGTTACTAGTCTCCACACAGGTGAAACAAGCAAGGAATCACACGCAAATTTTAATAGGAAATCGATTTCACGTAAAACTACGCATCATCAGTCCTCACATCTTATTCAAAATAGGATCTACTTGCTGTAAGAATTGACGATGCGTAGTGTTACGTGAAATCGATTTCGTATCAAAGCTTTGCGATTGATTCTTTGCTTGTTTCACCTGTGGAGTGAAGTTACTTGCTTTCAAAAACTATTCGTGTTTATTTCGAGACGCTTCCTATTGTTATTAATCCATTTTCAATCGGATGTGAAGCAACATTTGCTGATTGAAAATAGAACAATTCGAAACGTCCCTAAATATACACGAATCGTGTTTCGAAGGCTTCTATAGTTTTGATGAATTTGATAAGCCTGTCTCGATTTTATGCTGAAAAACAAAACGTTATTTGAAAGCTCATGTAACTCAAACAAATGCCCTATTTAAGTAAAGTCTGAACTTCTCACGGCGAGAAGTACTCAAAGTTTTTTCTGCACTGAGTTATTGGGGCTTCGCTGTTGGGATGCTGGTGGGAGGGGTAAGATTTAAAGCACAAGTTACTCATACTCTTGTATTGGGATGTTTTGGTTTGTCATTCACATACTTTCAATCAGTGAAGGACGCTACGTTGTTTCAAGTCTTTCAAAGTAAATCTCGGTAAGCTTTTACTTCACCTACTGCTTTTGTAAGCAAGTGTGGCGGCCTGGAGATGGCGCCACATGAAAATAAATGGTCACCACTGGATGGTGCCCATGAGTAACAAGTCACTGTGATAGTCACCACAAGTGAATTATCGTAGTTCACTTATCCCTATATAACGATAGTGCAACCTAGTAGAAGTAAAGTGAAGTCAGTGATGAATTTCCATTGCTGCTGGTTGCTTTCCTGTTAGTTAATGCCCCGAATTGCCATCTTTCTCTTGTGCTTGCCTCAGTAGTTCAAGGCGATGCAGTCAACTGCAAGACAAGCATTTCGACATGAGCGATGGAGTAATTATACGTTTTAGTTAGGGGGAGGCCAAGATACATTTTACGGGGGAAAGATTTTTGTTTTTATTATATGCTTGAAACAAAAGTTTCTGGACACAACAAAATTTGGGGGGCAGTGTTCCCGAATTCCCTCCCGTGGCTACGGGGCTGGCCGGCGTTGCTGAGACTCCAAATATTCAAATAATCCACGCCTTTTGGTCACGATCCGCCTTTTTTAACAAAATAATCTGAACGCTCCCGCTTATCCTTTCAATCTATAGGTTTTCCGGAAAGGCAATACCTCGTCGAAGATTTATTCCAATTGCAGCAGTGTTTCCTTTCCAATGTTATGACAAGCGTAGAGATCAAACGATATCGATTTAAGTCTGTCTTAGATTGCGAGGGACGCACCCACGTTCTGTTGAAAGCTTCAGGCGTTTGAAAAGCAGGCGCGAGGCTTTTCCAGCGTTGCAACCCCGGGTCACGCTTGAGCTCCCGTCATTGCGATTTGATTCATAGCAAGTGGCCCCAGTCTGTGAGGAGGGTTGTCCCGATCAGAGCAATAAAATTATTTATTTTCGCACCGAAACGTTTCCGAACGCTGTCAATTCATTTTCAAACAGACAATCATTCCACACGTTGTTATCAAATAAAAAAAATATTTCATATGTTGGCTCGTGGCAAATATGTTTTATCGTTTCTAAAATTAGTGAAGTTTTGCGGAAATTCACGAAGCGGTTACATTTTTATAGAAACGGCGTTTGCTGCTGTTTTCTGGCAAAAGACGAAATAATCGCGAGAACAACGCATTTGCAACTGAAATCATTCTACCTCACTGACATTGCTTTTCCATTTAAGACGCCCTCCCGATACGACGTTTAAATAAATCTTGCAATTAACTTGTTTCGAATGGTTTGTGGAATGAGGTGTTAAATATTCGGAACAAACTGTCACTGATCATCAACACCAGGACCGCAACAAGCTACTACTTTCGGGGGGAGGGCAAAACGATTGTAACTTGTTGCTGCACCATTTTCGGGGGCTGGGTGGGCAAAATGGTTCTAACTTGTGTGACTTGTTGTTGTTCATAACAACCAAACATGTTTTTGAAAAATGCGGGGTGTGGACAATTTCCTGGTTGCCCACCCTCTGGTTGCGGGCCAGATCAACACGCTTGGTGCTGGGGCCGTTTTATAACTTTTCCCGATGTCCTGAACGTTTTTCAAAAGCTATCGACAGTAACAAGTAGTGGTTGGCGAATAATGTTCAGACGTAATGGGGGGGACG
>Ga0210059_1012758_pt1 | contig 12648 bp, 6 predicted proteins | sample Ectturendosymbi2_FD_188042 | JGI IMG/M metagenome (GOLD analysis project Ga0210059, IMG submission 188042) | Ecteinascidia turbinata endosymbiont from Florida, USA - Sample 2 (SPAdes) (version 2) | ecosystem: Host-associated > Tunicates > Ascidians > Unclassified | place: Key West, Florida...
CAAACTTGTCACACTAAACAGATAATTTTTACAAAAACTTTCTGTTAGCAAAAATGAACCATTAACCAACCAATGACTTTCAGGATTTAACCGAGACTTTGCAGATTCTAAAGTGTGGTGCATGAGCATCACACCACATTAGGCTAATTGTTGTATCTAGATGATTATTGTTATAATTATCAATTGAATTATGTAGCTGAGTTACTGAATTAGGGTACTTGTTTATTTAGGCCAGGGTACTTACAGACATGGGCGCAATTACGTGGGGGACACGGGGGAAGTGTCATTAATTAGGGTGCATGAGTTTAAGTAGTTGAGTAAATAGGGTGCATGAGTTCGTCACAACATCTTTAAGGGTGCACCGTAACGAAAAAGGTTGAAGAGCACTGGACTAGATGACCTCGTAGTCTTTCACCGATCCTTTGTGGCAAAGGAACCAGTAAACGTTGTTGCTTGTTTAGAACGTTGCTCTTAAAACATGCTATAGCTTCTGCCTTATATTTTACTCAATGCTGTATGATCTATATTGACTGTGTGAACCATTATTTCGTTACAAACGAACCAATATACTACTACTACACACCGCTACTACAAAGATTTGCCATATTGGCAAACATGGAAGAAATGAAAGAGGTGGGTGTAAGGACTCCATTTTACAATAACAGTGTTGTTCACGTTTTGCTGAACTTTACATCAATTTGCTACAAAATCCAACGTTCGTATAATCAAGACAAACGCAAACATACGAAATAGTTTTCAGTGAAAGATTTTACTGAAACATTATTTTAAACTCATTAAAAAGATGTTCATCCGTATAATACGAGGCAAATCAAAACTTGACAATTTGCTTTACCAAAAGCACCCTTCGAACGCAGGTGCTAAAATGATAAAATATAGTGCAATAAAAATCTGGTCAAGAATTCCCTCAGAAATAAAAAATAAAACGTGTTCGGCACTTTTTTCGGCAGAGTATAAGATATATGCATTACTCGGCTGCTAGAAACGTGATTTGTGTTCTTATTTATTGGTGTAAACAAACCAAGTGGATTGATTTAATTACTTAGCGCTGTTACACTGGAAACTTTCAAATCATGAAGTATCTCCGTTATATATTACATCGTTTGGTTTTTGTTGCGTTCACAAAAATTGGTCACATCAAACCAGTGTATGAAGTAATGGGATGCCTTTAGTCTATAGATGCAAAGCAAACCACATGCCTATTGAACTGCGAATTTCCGTTCTCGTGCATACATTGACAGCGAATTCTTTACTGCAGTGCATGATTGCACGACTAGTTCTCAACCTGCTTAAATCTCGTGAAACCAATACAGTGCTGCACCAGTTAATAACTTTTGATGCATTTCCTCTCTAGCATTCACGAATATTTTTAAATGTGTGAAAACAGTAAATGTCTAATGTGGCAACTCTAAACCACTTTCTACTGGCGGCTTGACCTTGCCTGCAGCACATTCTACTTCAATAAACCATATAACCGCATTGCACATATTACATTTCATACCCAGAGCAAAAGACTTTTAAACACTTTTCCCTTTACACTATTAGCAGCTTCGTCCTTGGGAGGTCTGCAGCCCCAATGACCCCTGGTCCTTGGCAGCCTCCCACTCCCTCATATGTTTCATAAATCGATATACTTCGAAGTCATCGCAGTACTACATTATAATAATCATGATGGCGTCATTCATGCGTGTATCTTATAAGCTTGTGTTTCATCAAAGTAAATCTATTAGCGCCATCAAGTCTATACTCTCTCCTGCCGCCACGTATATATCCTCGTCTTCTTTCATGTATTTGTGTATTCCTTGTTACTGCGGTGCATGTTCAAAGTCTAGCGCCTTCCGTGTGGGAGTGAAGACGTTACACAATGCAATGCAACCTCTTACCTCTATCGTATCAATACACCTGCTTAATTTATTTAAAATTTGCGAGTAAACTTCAGCTACCTGGACCAAAACACATTTCAAAGCTGCTTGTATGTTTGCATAAAGGTAATACATTATAATTCAACCAACTGCATATTGCCGCATTTTAAAGTATGAATGTGCAAAAACATTAATACAGCTTAAAATCCTGCTTTCTTTGATTCGACTTTTGCCGTAAAATTAATACAAATATTTTCATACTTTTCTGCAAATACGGAAAGATAACTCTCAAGCTTTACTTTCTGTTACTAGAACTAACGCTAACTTAGAATTACTTTGTAGGTGAAACTCAAGCTTTTCAATCCCTACGAATTCTTGTGTATGAAAGCAAGCCAAGGAAATTGTGGAGCTGGTTCGTATGGTAAAGTACGCTGTACTTACCATCAAAGTTTTGCCAGATCAGCCGACTCACTTGGTTGGACTGCAGCCAAGTGTTATCCGACGAATGAAGGAAACAATGATGAAAATCTTGTCTTTCAGCAGTAATACATAATATTCCAGTATATCCTTGAGAGTTTTCTCCTTGCTATCCTTGTTTTTAACTTTTTTGTTTCAAGACTTTAATTCACAAAAATCCCCGAGTTTGTTTGGTGGAGATAGAATACCATGTGCATTCATTCAATTGTTTTCAGCAGCGTTACAAGCTCAGTTTTAGCAAAGTGAAGCCCCGAGATTATTTTAATTCCTGAATTACATTCTGCAAATGGAAAGGCTGAATATTTTTACCTGTACACAAGTTTTAATTTTAAAGTGAGCGGTATGATCGTTCCGCAATCGTTGCAATTTCTCAGAGAGGCGGTAAAAAGAAAGTGGGTAATTTGGGCACAATGAGTGCAAATGGATGAATTGGGAAGAAAATTGGTAATAAAAACAAAGTGGGTGCATTGCAGTTTTGTGCAATAAGTTTTATTATTAAAAAGAAACATTAAATCGTTTCAAAACTATGAAGCCTCTATAAAAGTGCCAAACTTAGCAAACTTCCGGCATATGACTGGTAGGATTATGCGTTTTTTATCCGATTAATATGATAGAACTACATTTGCTGCAAAAAGAATTTTAAACAATACGGTTAGTTGCAGCGCAGTGAAAAGCCGCAGAAAGGTGTTGATGATGTTTTCATTGTTTTGGTTGAAGTCTTGAACTTCATTTGTGTGCTAAAATTCTAATGGATAGCACAAATGCATGTTTCAAAATAACTTAAGAAAGAAACACGCAGTTTTTCCAACAGATTAAATGCTGTAAACCGTCAGAATAGTTCATAAACAAAAGATACGTGCTTATCATTCATTTAAAAAAACTTTCGGTTTGATAAGAGATGTTAGTTTACAGCAAATGACATTGAAAACCAAGGAGTCTTTGTGATAATGTGCACCACTGAAGTGGACACCCTGCACCGTTCATGAATTCAGTTTATGACTCGAATTAATTCATGTTTCTGTTTTGCATTATTCCGGTAGAATAGGTAACCTTGCTTTTAAGATTAATATTCGATGGATATACCTCCAATAGCAGTCTATGTCAGACAACGTATTATTATACTGGTCAATAAATATATAAACTATTTAATCATCTCTTGTATCTTATGTTCACCAGAGGTCCGATGGAATAAATAACTGGTTTAAATACTGTACAAAATGTGATCAAATCTTATTAAAGAAATTCGGTCTCTTCACCTTTAACTTCTTTTTTCCAAATGTATAATGGTAGGTTTTAAAAATGTTAAGAATGTATTGGTCCATCTCACGAACCATTAAAATTTTGTCAAAACTGTCTACTCAGCAAAATATTTTGGTAGCCGTAGTATACAAGTGAATGAGCTATGGATCCTGTCATAACGTTTTTATAACCTTCATTAATAATACAACTTTCGTAAGTTTGTTTGCAAAACGTCTGCGCCGGCAGAGGATGTTGGACAGTAATTATTTGAACGTCACAGAAGTGGTAAAGTGTAAAATTAAAGCAATTTTTTAAACAGGACAAGTGTGCCAACTTTTGTTACTAAAAATATATATACTTATACATGTGTGTGTTCATATGATTCGCAAGCTTTTCTGGTTAGGAAACCAATAAAAAGCATGAAGTTTTCATGAAGTAATTTCACTGTTTTTATATTGGCACCCCCTTAATATTATAACAAACCACGATGGATTTGAGGCTAAGACACGAAAACGTGTTGCTTGTCTTTGAATGATAAGCTGAACGTGGAGATAGTTTGTGGCGTCAACTGGCCCTAACCGGTTCTTTTTACACGGAATAGATAATACACTTTTTTGGTTTTTATCTTTGACTAGGAACCTGATGGTCTGATTGTTAGAGCTTTTTAAACTTCCTGATTTTTATTCACAATCCTTGCCCATCACTGCGACATGTTGCAAGTTTATTTTGTTTGAGCTCTCTGCTTTAGTGTTCATGTTACTTGTTTTTAAAATTCAAAATTTTAAAGTGTTGCAAGAAGCAGATGAAAATAAACTATATTTCAATTTGTTCTAATTTAGGATCAGGCGCGAACTGGAAGCACTGCAGCGAGTTCAGCATGAAAATATCCTTCGTGTTTATGGTTGTACCCTGTGGGAAGGATCAATTGGCTTGGTTACCGAACTCATGCCGGGAGGAAATTTAGGAAAACTTCTCTTCCGTTATAATCGTGTTCCATTAGGCGTAGTTTTGCGATTAAGGATTTGCGCAGACATTGCAAGTGGAATGGCGGCCATTCACAAGAACAAGGATGGAAAGCGACTTGTCCATGGAGACATCAAGCCTGAAAATATTTTGCTCTCAGGTGATCTTCGCTGCAAAATCGGTGACTTCGGAAGCGCTCTTCTTGTGAATCTCACTGGAAACACAGAGACAGCAGACAGGGGTGATCAAGACACGACTGTATATTATCAAGCTCCTGAACGTTTGCAAGATCCTTTTTGCAGAGTGAAAACCTATCATGACACTTACAGCTATGGCCTTGTAATTCATGGTGTTTTAACCAGAGAGATTCCCAACAAGGGGGTCATCAGAGATCGGTATGTCGATGCGATAAAAGATGGAAAAAGACCGAAAACCGACCACATTGATATTTTTGAAATGTCTGTGGGCGGCAATTCTGAACTAGAATTGGTTGAAAAGTTAAAAGAGACAATGGAAAGCTGCTGGAATCAAGACAAAGATAAGCGGCCAACGATGGATGTGGTTTTCAAAGTTCTTCATCAACTGGTGGGCAAACAAAATCCTGATCACATGTCAACAGCGGTTGACCAAGTCCAAAAGGAATATCCTTTTCTCAACCCAGGACTAAAAGACCAAATTTGCCATTCTTTGTCCTCTTTTAATGCTACCACAGGAAAATTTCCTGCAGGTTAGTTTTTTAAATACCTCGTGGTTCTTTTGCACGTTATGAAAAGATTGGTATAAAACGAAAACCAAAATTAAAATATATCGTAACAATCACGCGATGAAAAGCTTTCGTGACGTTTACAGACGAAACATTGTTATCAGCTTTGGAGTGACATTTCAACTTGCAGTTATGTCCAAGCAAACTAAAAAGTAACTGAGACTTCGAAATTAAGAGAAAGACAAGAAAATAAGCTTTTTGCAACGCTTTGTCAGTATAATTCAAACGCATCCCTTGCAGATGAATATATCCAGGGTTTTTTTAAGGTGTTTTAAGGACCCGATTCGGGTCCCTAGAATCAGAGAAAATTGGGTCCCTAGAATTAGAGAAATCGGGTCCCTACAGGTCCATATCGGATACCTAACATTTTCTTTAAAAAAACTGATATGTCGGTAAACAATTGTTTTCTTCCATACTTGTTTTAACACTAGTGTTTTCAGATTTTTCGAATTTTAGGTGAGGTTAATAACTACTTTTAATTTAGTATTATCTTTAGTACACGCGTTTTTGGTAATTGACATAGGTTGTGGTTGGCTGTCTATCGAAAGGAATCCTTTCACAACCAAGAACTAAACAAGATACAATCTTATCAGAGCATACATTTTGCCTACCAGGTAGCCATCTGTAGCTCTTATTTAAATTGAAAGATTGTGGTTGAAACAGACTTTCAAATATTAAAAATAGGGATCAAATATACATATTCAACTAGAAACCCCTTTTGTCGCAAGCACGAAGGACCATGTTGTGCTTGTGAATTGGCTGATTTAAATTTTCATTTTTCAGATGCATCTGAAGAGATTGTAAGATGCAAGGAAAGTTCAAAACTGTCTGAGGTTACGATGGAATCTGAAGTGTTGCCAAATGTATGCCAAAGTAAGGCCTTAATGCTTTATCAGGTACAAACGCTCTTTAGTATCGTTCTATTGTTTGCAGACACAAGTTCGCTTATCTAAACGCAGTTAATTCAGTTATTATTAGAGATCCCATGTGCTTTGCAAAGCACCAAAACCGCGCAAGTTTTTCGGCAAAAATTTAGCCAGAGGGAGTCCCCAGATACACGTCCTCCCCTTTGGTTCTATTTTCAGTAATGTATGCGTTTCTGAATATGAATAACTCATAGATTTTCGGAAAGCTTATCAAAAGTCCTTGAAGGTCAATTGTTTTGCAGTGATTTCAGAGAATTTAGCTTCAACAGTGGCAGACGGTATGAAACAAAGAACAGCCGAGGAGGAGCGCATTTTTTTACGTACGTTTACCTGATTTTTAACTATTTTTATCTGATTTTTCCCGATTTTGCACTAGTTTCAGTGATTATTTTCTTCGTTCTCGTCCCGAATTGTAGCTAGTATAGGTTGTCAATCACATTACACGTCACAATGCAATTTGGCTCGAATATGTCATCTTGAGTTGCCCTGACGCTCGTATAATCAATTAGAGATCGTTTTAGTTCGCATATAGGTAAAAATTATGTTACCTACAGTAGTTTCCCACAGGAAATGGTAAGCATACCAATGTGCGGAGCCGTCTCAATATTCCGGTTAGGTTTCTTATTTCAGTAATTTTAGGCGTGATTTTGCAACACAAATAGAAGAATACTATTTTTAGAAAAGAAATGGAAGTGTTGCGTGAAGTATATTTCATTCGTTACTTCTCTATATCAAACGTTTGCTCATCACCAACACGAGTAAAGCACAAATGCTTTTGCGCGTTCAGGTTTATTGTTGTCTGTGACCAGGCCAGTAACCAGCTTGGGACATCAGGGGGGCGAAGAGTTTTCTGAGGGCGGACCAAATTCTATATCGATGGCACGTACGCAAACAACGGTTATGCATACAATCTGAGTTTACACGCACACATTTTTTCAGGGGGTGGCGAAAATTATTCCAGGGGGCATAAACCCCCTGCGTCCTCCCATTAGTTACCGGCCTGTCTGTGACGGGTCTCAACATGTGTTTCTAGACCAGTTTTTGAAAATCTTGACGATGTCGACAACTTTTAAGGTCTCGAGCTTCCAGGTCTTCTTCGCCTCAATGTTTGAAATGAGTCGTAAAACGATCTTTAAAATTTTTCAGAAATGATAATGTTGAAAAATCAGCTTGCAGGTGTATTTTTTTAAGTTGATGCGTAGTAAATTTCGAATGGATAAACATATTACATATTTTGTTCAGACCTGAAATAGTTAAACAAAAGACCGCTGTGCTTTTGAAAGTATTTTGTACAAATTAATTAAACAAGTTACAAATTAATACAAATTAATTAATTAAACAAGTATTCACATACGCGGAAAACTTTCATTGTAAAGTTGTAGAAAACATGCCACTATTTAAAAAGTTCGTTTTGTGTATGTGTCACTGACTTTCTACTATTTGTATATCTTAGATGTGTTTCGATAGGTCGTGACTTTTCTTGCAGATATGCAGGGAAACATCGGTAAGCTTTTTTAAAAAGACGTATGCCTAGGACTTATCTAAATTTCATTCCGGGTTTGACATTTCGATTACACTCGTCGAAAAAAACAGCATCTTCAAGGCCTTTAAAGGCGAGATAACCTTTTGAAAATTTTCTAACTAACTTCTTCAGGATAGATGCTTCAGAATTTGGTGGTTACAAGCAGGACTGTACAAATAAACTACAGTCTCAGCAAGCAGTGCGTGATCATTAAACACACTGCAGGGGCGATAAGCACACGCGATGCAAAGGAAGAGAAACAAATGGAAAAGAACAATCCGTTTTATAAAGCGGAGTTTTTTTCGAAGTTTTTTATTTAGATTCTTTCCCAAACTAATTTGTAACCATTTTGAAAGCATCCTTGGTTGAAACCTTTTTGTTAGTTTGTGTTTTTTACGTCTAAGTTGTACACATTCTCGCTTGCTTAGAAATTCCTTCTGTTTTCGCCAGAAAAAAAGTTTGTTACAGTCCTAACGAAGAATAGTATACAACGTCCGGGATGGTTTTGGCGACTCCAACTTGCCCTGTAGAATTTTGTGGACATGAATGTATCGTAGCAAAAATTAAGAAAAACCAACTGGGAATTATACAAGATTACCTAAAACTAGTTAAATTTGTTTTATTGTAAGTGCTCCCCGCCTCAAAACGTTTGGCTCCAGCCCAACTTTTAGCACACGGCTGTTTGAAAATTTTGACACGTCTGTACGTGTGACGAATGTATTTCGAAATAACCTAGCTTTTGTAGCGACACGAAAGCGTGGAAGATCGTTAGCAAATTTGCGTTTTATGAAACATGCATGTTTTTTAAAGAGGGAAGAAACCATTCGAGCGATACGGTTTCAGCACAGAATACTCAAGAAAAGCGAACGTTTTTGGATTACGAACTCCCAGTTAAATCCACCAGCCAGATGCTAAGCAGTGATCGCTACGAAAAAGAAACGAAGGATGTTCCAAGAAGTTCCAGCAATGATGTCACAAGTTTACCTGATGACAAACGTTCTTCAGCTTCCCAAAGAGAGGAAAAACGTATGGCGTTCAACAATGTTAAATGTTTTTACCTCTAGATTTTTAACGTGATTGCACATATCTTTCAACCTGAAGTTTTTTTTTTAAACAGTGACACTGAGAAGTTTTACAAAGTAAACAGCAAAACCTGATGAATTCTTCTTGGTAATTTAAAAAACAACCGAGGTGTCACCTCACTGACGATAAAAACAGTTGTAGTTTGAACCGCCCAACATAAATTCATTTAAATCATTGACTTTCGCTTTGATTCTTGGGCAATTTGTTTTCTATTTCTCAGCCCGTGATTGCGTTCATTTGTTCATCGTTATTTCTTACTGAAATCGTACTTTCTTTGCTATCATTTGCATTCTATGTTCACGAACTTTGAACTTCCAGATTTACTGTCTGGAAAGTTGAGCTTGCTTTCCACCAATAATGCTCTAGATTTTTTCGCTTGTTTTTATTCACTTACCTCCATTAGCCTTTGTGAGCAGCACTTGTTTCCTGCAGTACCTGTTGAGCATAATTGTTGCCAATGAACAAAGCGCGCACTTTCTAGCAGATGCATCTTCGTATCTGAAGCAATATTCATTTTGTTATAACGTTTCGAAGGTCGAATCGTTTTATTTAAGCTGCAGCTTGTCTAGTTTTTTGCTTTGACATTTTTCGCATATATTCACCATTAAAAAAGCACCTATTAAATATGTGGGACATTAAAATATAGGGTAGTTTTTCGTCTCCATATTTTAGTTATTGTTCACGAAGTTTGACGATTGTTTATATGCTACTGTTTTCCAGTGGATGCTATCAGACTGTTTTTTTTGGTTACTTTGGAGAACGACACTCAAGTTCTTCTGACCGAGCTACTGATTTTAGGTTTCGGAGCGTATTTTGGTCTGACGCCAATGCAACAACAACAATGTCGAAACGGTAAGGACTTTTCAACTGCTTATAAACAGTTCCACATTTGCATTCTGCTTATCTACAATAAAATTTTCCATCCCGTGCATGAACACGCAGAGAGAATGATGGTGTGACAAAGTTTGAATGCAGTGAACTTTTATTCCTCCCACCAATCAGCAAGTTCATCAAAATTTAAAAAAAAAATCTTTCTCAAACCTTTTCAACAAAGTCAGTTTGGACACAATCAAAATTTACGATGCAACTTTCTATTTTACAGAAAGCTACACCGTGTTTTTGATCAACGTCTTCGACAAAATCAGGCAGTCCAAGCCTGATCTCACCTCTGAAGAGGTGATACACTTCTTTGAGAATGTAGCAATGAACCGTTTGTTGGCAGACGAACTGAGATGTAGGCTGCAAACAAACTTTAAACATTTGTGAACGTCTCTCACTTGCAAGCACATTTCCCAGTGGATATTTGGTCGAACGTGACATTTTATGGACAAGGAAGTTGCAAGATTTGTTGCTAACTGGTAATATTTTATTGCTTTTTCTGGCCAGTCGCTACTGCTTGATGTGTTCACCTTTAGTTCTGTACTTTCCAGCAAAATGTTCTATGCATTGATTTGCTCCTTATTGGTGACAAACCATATCGAGTAAAACGTTGCCCAATGTTCTCAAAGCGTGTTGAATAAATATTTTGCAATTGTTTTTTGTGCGAGTAGAAAGTTTTGTGGAAGTAATGGCTTTCACTCATGTTTGAACTACTAAGTTGGTAAAATTGAAACACAGGACCACACGCCGAACATATATGCTAGATAGTTTTATGTGGTGGCATTTACATTTTTTCTTTCACAGAGGACCTGTAGAAAGCTTGTTATTACTGCACTTTTATAAAATGTGGCACATTGAATGTTTATATAACCTTTTATAATATTTTTATAAACTTAGATAAATTGATGATTTGGAAACTTAAACCATACATTTTTATACTATAAAAACAGTCCTTTGCTTCCAGCATCATCTTGAGTTCTCTTCATTATTACGTAACTTGTTCCTCTGGTGAATGTCTGTGCATGAGTGCTGTGCTTTCAATGTTTTTTTTCATTTATCCCCAGCCTTAGGCGTTCTAAAGAAATCTGCGTTTCCAAGCATGAAAGCAAGACATATTTCAAAATAGCTGCTCAATATTTTTATTTGCAGTGTAGCGCAAAACTCTTGACATAGCCTGAACTTCACACCATTGTATCGTTTCACATTGAACTGCTGGCGCTTTGAGGCCAAATCTGATTCTATAGGAAAGGATTTAATTATTTTTGCCACTAAACAATTTTATTCAACTAAACCACAACGTGCGTATGACATTGTAGAAATCATCCCAACGTTCAGGCAAAATACAAGGCAACGGTGTCGTGGCTCACCTGTTACACTGAATCAACTATACCGTACGTTTAGGATATAAAAATGACGTGCGTACTTTGGCCGCAGGGGATGTTCTTACGTGATTTTCAATTGAGAAACCCAGTTTCGTTTTTTTATTTTCGTCAGCCTCCGTCTTTCGTGCTATCCAATCCACGATCGTTCTGTAATTGTTCCGCTTTGTCCTCACTGTCTCGTCGTTCATGTGTGCACAGATGCTTTGAAACTACTTGGCACCGACGAATTGTGCATTCCTATTGGCTTCGCAGGCCTAAGTTTGCCCATCACTGCGGTGTAAAACACCGTGTAGCCAGGGCCGGATTAACCATTGGGCAAATGCCCGGGCCTCACGCTTTTGGAGGCCTCGCGCTTGGATATCAAAACACTCCTCTACTGGTTTTTCATAGTTTGAGGCTGTTCACCATGCGTCAAAATTGTTGAGCTTTTTGATTACTGCGTTTAGTATATAGGTCAGGGAAACTGATAACTTTGTTATTTATCGTTTTTGAGTGACTTAAAAGAATTGAACCAAACAGCACCACGCTGTTTATAACCCAAGAATTAGATCGAAATCAATGCATCCATGGACGTACGCAAAAATTTTTCTTTTTCGCGGCAACGTCCATAATTTGCTTATCCTTTACAGGTTGCCGACGATGCAATGCAAATGGACGTTCACAAAACGCTTTACCCTTTCTACCCCATTAGTCGGTGCTCGTTCAACCTCAGTTCTCAATATTTTGTCTGAAATGTTTTCAACACTTATGTTATCAGAAATGCTTTCCTTTTCAAAAAACTGCCCAATATCCATTTTTGACCACTTTCTACAAATAAGTCATAATTTAAGAATAATAAAGGGCCAGAACAACATGAGCGGTGAAAAGACACTTACAAAACTGTTTCAAGCAATGAGAAGTAAAACTATATGTTGACAAGTCTGTAGGACAACTTACTTAAGTTAGAACACCACGCAGGGTTAAAAAAAACTGAGCAGATGAATTACGAAAACTCGCCGCAGCAAATATAACTTCACACTTAGTACTCACTAAGAAGCCAGAACTAAGCCTTAACGGTAAACACGTGTTGCCACAAGTCTGCACAGACGTATTCTAACAATAAGCTACATGTACGTATTTTTAAGCTGCGTGAAAAGACACCTGCATTAGAGTCGTTTGATTAAGCAATTCACTCGGGCACGTTTATCGCAGTCTCACAACAATGGATATTTCAAACTTGTGGAAGCACTGCTACAGAGTTACTCATGCTTCTTTTCACACAGTATGAAACTATACGTGGCTTACCGTTATCAGCAGTGTCACCGTCTCGCTGCATTACCTGCCAAGACATTTGTGTTCAACAGTCACATGCAGGCTCCCATTCAGTGATTTCAAATAAACCCAGAGTGCACAGTGAAATAAACCGCTATTCGTACAATAAAAACAGGTCGTCGCCAGCGTGGGGCCAGTGGTACCCTGCCACCCCATTTAAAATCTGTGCCCCCATTTCATGTTTGACCCCCGGTTGCTGCGTACATCCAATATTGTATGTACG
>Ga0210059_1012759_pt1 | contig 12648 bp, 9 predicted proteins | sample Ectturendosymbi2_FD_188042 | JGI IMG/M metagenome (GOLD analysis project Ga0210059, IMG submission 188042) | Ecteinascidia turbinata endosymbiont from Florida, USA - Sample 2 (SPAdes) (version 2) | ecosystem: Host-associated > Tunicates > Ascidians > Unclassified | place: Key West, Florida...
GGCTTGAGTAGACTTCACCAATGAAAAGTGACAGCTGGGCAATGTCAAACATGTCAGTGCTTTCATCCACAGCAGGAGAGTATGTGATGGAATCTTTTCCCTTTGCCACAAGCTGTTCTTTAAGATTGCTGTAAAGCTGCTTACATTCAGTGATGGTGTTCTGGTCAGGCTCACATTAGAAAACAGTTGCCTTTTTTAGGCACATGGCATCACAAACTTTTAGTACACAGTGTTTTACAAATTTTCCTTCAGCAAAGGGACAGCCTGATTTTGCAACCTCTTCTGCCACAATAAAGCTGGCCTTTGCAGCAGCTTCGCTTGGTGTGTTGGCTTTGGTGAACATAGCGTGCTTGTACTTCAGACTTCTTTTTAATTCTTTTACCTTTAGCAGCTTTTGTTTCATGTCCATATTCTTATATTTTTCTTTGTAATTCAGCAACGTTTCATAGGGCCGTATGTTATATTCTTTCATTGTCAATACATTGTCTCCACACAGAAGGCACACAGATGTTCCCTTTACCTCTATGAACATGTACTCTGCCTCTCATCTGGCCTGAAATCACTGTTTTCAAAGTTCACTTTTCATTTAATAATTTTTGGGGAGATGGGTGGCTGAAAATCGACCACAATCGTTATGCTCTCATTGCTACTGAATAGTGAAGGCACTGGCTTACTGTACTGCACATCACACTCACCGTGCTGTTGATGCATGCAAATGCACTTGCAGTGTATAAGAACAATTCTTGTTCAATGGCTAGTTTTGTGCAATGTGGTACACCAACCCAAACTCTTATAAATACACAAACAGTTGGTTTCATTAGAGTTAGATGCACAAGCTCATATGGAAAGTTTGTTTGAATTGCAATGGTAAAAAGCTAATCATTTGTTGTGGTGAATCATAACTACATTTTTCATGCATGTAAGTAATTTACTATGCACATACTGTAAGTACACAGGAAAGCTTTTTCTTGGAAAAAGATGGACACTAGTTGCAGTAGATCCCTCATAACCTATTTGTGACGTTGTCTTCTTCACGCAGTGTGCAAAGCTGTCTTGTTTAAAATTTTTCAATATGGAAGTGATGAGCAGTAAAAAGAAGTCCTTAACCTTAGGAGCCAGGACAGTTCCTTGCAATCTTGCATGGACCATGTTTCTTACGTCACTTTGCACCACCATAACTCACCAGCCGATTGAGCTAGAGAGCTGTGCAAACCCTCTAAAAATGCAGCAGGTCTTTTAGTTTAGAATAAAAAATGGAAAATTGATAATGTTAATAAGATTGGTTAATTGATAATGTTAAGAAGATTGGATGCTCTTATCAAATAATTTGCTGTTATGTAGATGATATTTTCTGTACGTTTGATTCAAAAGAGAAGATGGATCAGTTCTATAATTTAAACAAAGTGCATTCAAACATGAGCTTTTCAAAAAGTTGGAAGCAGATGGACAGTTGGCATATTTGGATGTCTTACTGACAAAAACTGAGACCAGGATTGAATCAACTACCTATAGGAAAAACACTCTTACAGGACTGTACAATAAATGGGAAAGCTTGTTGCCATTACAATACAAAAAGAGTATAATTCAAAGTTTATTACATCATTCCTATGAAATTTGCAGCTCTTACCAATTAATTCACAAATAATTTCCAAATGTTAAATCCTGGGATACCCGGTGAGGTTTATAGACAAACAAATGAAAATATTTCTCATCAAACGTTATAAAAACACTCTTAAAAACAAGCAAGAGAAGATGAGTGACATTCAAAGAATTCTTCTTTACCTGCCCTACCTTGGCGAAACATCTCTACAACTAGAAAAAGAACTGCGGAACTTTTTTAGAAAACATCTGAAAGAACTTGCTCATCTGTGTCTCATTCATAAAACACATACGATTGGAGAATATTTTAAGGACAAGCAAGCACATCTGGAATGATGCAATGTGGTATATAAACTTAAATGTTCGTGTGGTCATTCTTATAATGGACAAACTAAGAGAAATTTGAAATTTCGCCTGGATGAACACAATCCTTCAAAATCGAACCACCAAGCTACCGATGTAGTCAAACATTTATACACATATCCAGGTCATTTCATAGACTTTAAAAATCCTGAAATCTTGGCATCTACTTTTAACTACTGCGAATTATTAATTAAAGAGACACTTCTGATACAAGAACAGCGACCCAAGATTGATGTAGACAATTTTCCACCCCTTTATTCCTCTTTAATACGTAGATTTTATGTCAAATAATTGGTTGATGCTCAGTTCTTATGTTGATACATGTTTCGTGCATTGCTGTTGGTGCTGACGTAGACATATCGTGCTGATTGTAGTACTGGTAATTGTTAACATTTTTGCATCCTTCGCTTGCAGTGCTCTGTGAACGGTCTCTTGCTGCTGGTCTTGGCTTGTTTTTGCAGATGACGATCTTATGCAGGTTTTGTTTTAGCACTTTCTGCCTAGCTGTTGGTCCTGCTTTTACTTTAGCGAATTTGACAGGGTTGGCAGTATTGGTTTTGCTTTTGACGTCTTGTGCGTCACACTGTTATTTCCTGCATCACAGAGTCTTTTGGTTTTGAATTGCTAGCATTGCCAAGTGTTGCTTTTATTTTTTGACTGAAGATGGATTAAGAATAGTCCGAAAGGTCTCAAAACAAAACATGTATAGTTTTTGAAGGCTTTTTAGTATTGATAAAAAAATGGAAAAGTTTGGTTTTTTTGTGGGTGATGTTATGAGTGGGGTAGGTTTAGGCCTTTTTGGCTGAGGTTACTAGGGCCTGGGCACTAACTGCAAGTGCCAATTTTTGACTCAAGTTTTTAGTGGAAACAAGGCTATAAAACGAGTCTTTAGAGCCTTTGAGTTGCCATCTAGCATTTCTGGTTCAAAAGTTATGGCCAGAAAGCAAAATCTTGGCAAAAAAATTATTTTTAATCCCCATTTCGCTTCCCATTCTGGTAATGAAAAATATTTGACCACCTAATTGTTTGATGTCTAAACTGGTCATTTCAACTTTAAATTTCTGTCCAACCCAAATCTGAAAATGAAAATAAAGCAGAATAGCATAATGTGTGCTAAACATTTGAACTTCCAAAAACCAGTATGACAAATTTGCATTTCATTGTTATTCCTACTGCCATTGACACATGTGACTCTAAATAGAACAATATGAAAAGAACTTGTATGTTGAAATTAACTATTTGTATCTTCATCAACATGCTTTGCGTCAATAAATGGTTCAATGAACTGGTCAGTGTACATTGGGAATGACCAACAATAACCAGTGACATAAACCAAAAATTAAACACAAGCAGTTCAAATTAACCTTTGAAAGGTATTCCTCAAAATTTTTAGGCACACAACTTCAATGGCAAAGTTTATGCAAGCTACTGGTTATCTTTAGTCATCATTGTGATGACTACTAGTCGCATAAAACTTTTTTTAAGCGTGTATTGATTTGGTTGGCTAGGTGTTCTTACTAAATTTGTCAAAGCCTAGAGCATATGACTGCTATGATGATATATTATAGTTTTTTGGTAGCTGTAGAGTTCTGATGCTTGACCAGCCCCACAGCAAGACAAACTTAAATTAGTTAATGCACACTTCGTAAGCTTTATATGCTTGAATTCACAGTACACGTGAAAGGTGACCAATGTATGAGAGCGATTAACCAAACTATTAAGGAACGCAGCCTTATGTTGCCGTAAATGCAAAAAAAAGACCTTGTATCTTTTAAATGTGCCACATGACACACAGCTCTCGACCTGTTTGAGATATGTACTGCCCAATTGCGAAGCTGAAAGAGTCACACAAAACTAGTGACAACATCTTAAATGATCGATGTCAGTCACAAAGGAAAGTGGAGCGAATCACAAGATCACATCAACAACCAATCTGGGACATAAAATAATCAAGCAGGGACTTGCGTAGTGGCGAAGCTGAAGCGACACATGGGGAATTCAGCGAATGTTACATTGGCTTTTTCAAATAGTTATTTTTGTATTACAGTATTCCAAAATGATTTGCTCAAAATTTTGCTAAGTTCTAATATGTTCCTTAAATATTTTTTACATATAATATCTTTAACTGTTGCAAAGTATACCCAGGTGAGCTGCATGTGTTATGTATTAAGTGCCACTGTTTAACATTTTGTTTCAGTTATGTTATCTCCAATGGCATTTGCTACCTTGTGCTTTGTGATGCAACGTTCAGCAAGAAACTTGCTTTCTCCTATCTTGAGGAATTATCTTCAGAGTTCTTTGTGCAATACGGCAACAGAGTGGATAGCGTTACAAGACCATATGCCTTCATCGAATTTGGTGAGTGCTAGTGAAGATGTGTCATTATTCGCAGAGGTCACACACTGCTGATAATTTTGTTGAAAGGTAAACATTTTTGCGTCTGCTGATAAAAGTGCATATGCCATCAACACATTTCAATATCTGATTGTGCTTCCTATATGGCATTGAATTATTTTGTTACATGTAACTGACACATTACCATACCACAGCAGAACAAAAGATTCATTCTGCTTAAGGTACATTCTCAACAGAAAAATAAGAAGACATGTAAAAGTTTGTCATGTCAGATTTTGACCACTTGAAGTCAACTGCTGTTTCAAAGATTTCATTGCTTTAACTAACTTCATCTAAAACTTATTTGCATAAAGTTTTCAAAACTTCCCTGTTTGAATCTACCCTTTCACAGAATTTTGCGCATAATTTTTTTCTTCCAGTTTGTTCATCTACATCTGTTCAGTCCCTCAATTGACACCACATGTTGGATTAGTAGTCAGGTTGTGCTTTGTTTTATGCTGTTATTTAGCTGCTCATATGAAATAGCAACAGCATATTAAAAGAGGAGTAATTGGACTATCCCCATACATTGCTCAGTCAGCAAATATGAAGTTATGAACTGCCACGGCAGTTGATTTGTACGTTCAAACAATGAGTTGTACAATGGGTTTTGTTTTCCCATAGGTTAAGTGTTATGTGCATGAAAAAGCAAACATTTTGATGTTGGGTTGTGGTAAAGCAGTAAATGACTCGAAACAAATTTTCAGTCTTGCGTGTAGTGAGGCGAATTGGCTGTAACTTATTGATTTGTAGTTTCATTGGCACTGTATTTTTACTACATGCATGCTGTTCAGTACAGGTATCTGGAACTGTTCGCGTTAAGTACTTTCCTAAAATACATTTTTGCATGTTTTATAGATACCTATATGCAAAAAACAAAGAAGACATACACTGATAGTAGAACCAGAAGAAACTTAAGCCTTGTATCATCAGAGTTGCAAGATGTTCAGAGAATTATGGTTTCCAACATTGATGACGTACTTAAGAGAGGAGTTGCTTTGTCTGGTAATAAGTTGTTGTTTTTCATGACTAGACTTAACCTTATAGCCTAATAGCAATGATGGTCAAACCGTGGTCTGCAACGTCGAAACCGATGGCACTTGGAGATATTTTAAGAATGGTTCGCATGTGTTGCAGTTGAGATGAAGTTATATGGCAGCACTATGCTGATTTCAGTGCATTTTCTGCGGTTAGTCCTAACCCAGGCATGTTTAACCCGCAGGCCACATGCGGCCTGGTCAAAGGTTTCGTGTGGCCCAGTTTAGGTTTTCACTGTTTTACAAGTAGCCTACATACTGACAACCTGTCTTTATTTTGATAATCTTAAATTTGACATTTTAGATGCAGGTAGTCCTCAGTACCACTTCATCATGTCTGTACTGGTGCTGAAAGATTTTCATATGTCCAATGGCATCTTGTGCAAAACTTTTACTACTTTTCTGATTTATACTTTTTTTCCATTGGCACTAAACTTTGCTATGATGAAATCACACATACGGAGTGGTTAAAGGTGCCAAACATTTGTAACCATTGCAGTTATGATTCGAACACTTTCAGTACATTAGTTGAAACTAAATTTAGTTTGCTAAAATCAAAGCAAGTCATTCAATATGCAGTCCTCGTTAAGATAGTGACTTAATTTTTTGCTCATTAAGCAGTTTCGGTTAAAAGTAGCTGTGCTAATCTTCAGTTTGAAATTAGCAGGGTACTGCTACTTAAATGAAGGCTCGTTAAACCTTACATTCAACTCACAGGTTGTAATTTCCAAAAAACAGCTAGAAGATGCAAAATAGTTGATTTCATGAAATAAATGATGAAGTAACGGTTTAAGCATGTGTGTTGAGGCAGAGCACTTCACAAAAAACGGTGTAACTGTGCTTTACCATTTATGGCAGGGCTGTGGGGTTGGACCCAAAGCAATTTTGATGGCTGGAGCCAAAGACGTTTAAATGATGAAGCCGGAGCCTGAATTTTGGGTTCCATTTCCACAGCACTAGTTTGTGGGTCAAGCCAGTTGTAAAAATACTGCCATGGTTTTCAGTTTCTAATCGACTAAATCGGAAACAAAAACTTTTGGATGTCTGAAGCCAGACCTGAAATTTGATTTCTGGTTCCACAGCCCTGGTTTATAGCAATGAAAGTTAGTCAGCAACTTGGTGGCAGCTACAGTCGTCGACGCTATAGAAATGTCGATGGAAAAAACGTTTTTCTGGTCTTGGAATGGATACAAATCAAATGCGTGGATCGTTGCTGTAATACACCATAAATAGCACCAGTGTTGATTGATTTAAATCATTTGATTTAAATCAAGCAATAAAAATCATGATTTAAATCAAACACTAAACATCAAAAAAATAATGTCGTTTTGGAGCTTTGTATGATGTCTGTGACACATTTAATTAGCATTGTAATAGGTTTTCACATAGCCTATACAGCAGGAGTTCCCAACCTTTCTCTGAACATGTACCCCTTTAGCATTTGGATAGATGAGCATGGACCTCTAAAATTTCCTATGACAATAAGCATGAGTAAAATACTAAAATTCTACTGAATTTTTAATAGAACTTTTAGAATCTTGAAAAGATAAAGGTATACTCCATTTTCATGTCTCAAATTTAATTTGTTGCCAATGTACAATAAATGTACCCTGCAGATAGGCAAATGTACCCCTGGGGTACATGCACCCCAGGTTGGGAACCTCTGTTATACAGTATTAGTGTAGAAGGTCAAAAGTTGTAATAACAACATATGTTGAAACCATTTGAAGTTTTATCAATCATAGCAACTGTGACGTCACACGGAACAGGACTTTTTGGTCTGGCTGGTTCGGTCTAGTGACATTTCGGTCACGACATTTATGTACAAAAACAACTTTACATTCCTTTAATTAAATGATTATAGGCAGACACCAACTCCCTTTGAGGAGTCATGATTGCGATTAAATCTGAATTGTAATTATGACATCGAAGGATTTGTATTTATTTGCAAAATGTCGATAATGATTTAATTTGTTTGCTGATGATAATGTAAATCATATGTTGATGCTGATTAACTGTTGGATCTTGGACCATGTTTGTAGTTTTTTAAAATAAAACTTGTTGATTTAAGTATGTTTGCATTAACATGTGAACATGTACAATTTCTGCAAGATTTCATAGTCTGACCGAAATGTCCCCAGACCGAAACGACCCAGACCAAAATGGCTCAGACCGAAAAGTTGCGTAGCTGAGGTCACATATTCTATGTCATTCAACTGCAAAAATGATATGTGGACTAAAATCACTAACCCTTGCAGATTCAAAAGTCATAACTGTTAGAATGCCGTAAGTCTAAGAGTGTAGATTGGCATAAAGTGAAAATTGCATTTAAATTCCATCAAATATGAAGGCTGTTGTTAATCTTAATTTTTGCAGTTCAACCTGCAAACGCTTGAGTGGCCATCGTAACAATGAACTGATTTAGCGACCGGTGGATTTACATTTCAACGATTTGTTTTGAAAGTCAGATCTAATTTTGTATCTCGAGACAAACGGCTCATCCTTCGTTCTTCAGGGAGTACCGAGCATAGTTGGATCAATTATATGACTTCAGTTCAACCACAAATGCATCAAACTTTTAAATTGCATGAAAATGTAATTAATTACGTCCAGCTCATTTACAAATTGTAAGTGATCAAAAAAATCAACCACTACTCAAAAGTTAAACACTTGCAACGCCAGCAAAGCTGCAGAACTGGGAATAAATGTGGAATAGTTTTCACTTCCGTGCGCACATCGTTGTGTAGGCTTAGCTTTGTCTGCAGCATGGTAGCTCAGCAGGTGTACGTTATAAGCTGTACAAATCGCATGCACGGCACATCTGGGATATTTTGCCGCGGACTCAGCCAAACTACTGCAGATATCATTGCAAGTGTTTGACTGTTTATATTTATGCATTTGTTGGAGCTCTATGAAGCTGTTATAAGCATAATGTTTTTGTGCTACAATTGAAAACTCAGGTTTTCTGTAAGCTTAGCCGACTGGGCTTTGGCTTTGATCTTTCTGCGATGATTTTGCACATACGTATCTGTATTCAAGTAACTAATCTCAACATGAGAAAAGCAAGGGGCCTATCTGCAAATTTTTAATAGGAAATTGATTTCGCGTAATACTACGCATCGTTGAATTTGAATAAGGTTCAAGGTGTGACGAAGCTAGCACAGTAGAATTCGCCTATAACGACGCTTTTTCTTCGGTCCCGGCAGAATTCCTATCTTTTACGTGCATTCTCGTTCGGCTATATCGTCACTACGCCTATAGCGACACTTTTTGTCGGTCCTCGCAAAATATTTTTTTCGTTTATAACAGCTATATCCAACCCAAATGGCCTACTGAGCCAAAAAGTATGTCACTATCTTAACCAGGGCCGCACATTGAATGGCTTACTTTGATCTTATCAAAGTAAATTTAGCTTCAGCCAATGTACTGAAAGCGTTCGAATCCTAACTGCAAAGGTAAAAGAGGTGATGAAGTGGCACTTAGGACCACCTGCATCAAAAATGTCAAATTCAAGAATGTCGAAAAAAGGACAGATTGTCAATATCTTGGATACCTTTACTACAATAAAAACCTGAACTGGTCCGCACAAAACCTTCCACTGGGCAGCATGCGGGTCACGGATTGGACATAGCTGCTTTATAACGACAGTTGCAGTTTTTCTTTACTACACTTTGAAGTGTAAGCTCGGCTGCGAAGCCACAACAAAAACTAACACAGTAAAGCGGGGAATCGTTGAGTACTTGTTGTGACATGACAATGACATCCGGGAGTTGAAGGAGGTCGTTACATGTTTTACTGCAACATTCTGTATTAAGGATTGTTGCGACCAAGAACGTAACGAGGTTAAATGGCGCCCGACATAAGCAGCAAGCTTAGCGCCCATTTTCGAACCTGAGGTCTTTCGGAAGCAAATGTACTGTGATGAAGAAAGTGCTTGTGACATTGTTGGGACTTTTTGGCGCCCCCCATAGTGATTCGGCGCCCTGGGAATTGTGCCCCCTTGCGTCCTACACTTTAGTCAATTTGATCGAGACTTGGCACAGCAGTGAGTAGAATTTCGAATAAAAGAAGCAGCATCCCATTGTGGGAAAATTCTCTTATCAATTTTCTAACAAAAATTCAACAATATGTGCTAGATAAAGCTGTCTCAAAAACAATACAAACGAAACTTTGCGACTTTTCTGCAAGAAAGTAATGTAGTGCTGTACCACTGTATGCTCAGTATTGCATGTAAATACTGTGCAACTGCCAGTGTGTTCAAATCCTTGTTTGTGTTTTTCTTATCAAAGTATTCGCGAAACCACAATACAGTAAGCGGAAATCCTAATCAAGTAATACTTTAAACCTTGCCAAGCTCTGGCCTTGAACTAAAACGCCATTTATTGTAGTTCGGCTATAACGACGCTTTGTCTCGGTCCCTTGAAAGTAACGTTATAGGGCAATTCTACTGCATTATGTGAAATCGATTTCCTATTATAAATATTTGCAGATAGATTCCTTGCTAAACACATATGTTGAGAGTAGTTGTTGGTTATTGTACCAGGGATAACAATTTTAGCAAATTATAATTACACAAAAGACAAAAAGTCTCAATTATAATTACAATTACATGACAACATGTAGCTAATTACATTCAACTCGGCTGCAAATTGTAATAATTGATACAACTTCTACACTGAGACTTGACAAGTCAGATCTTGAAATGAGTCTCGAAGCTTCGTCTTAATACTCCAGCGCTGGTGAACTTGCACAATCTTCCCTGGAACAGAAACCAGATGTTTTGGGAGATGTACCAGCTTAATATTGGGTGAAACCAGCAAAAGCAATCGTCACACCGATACGTTTTGTCCTGCGATTGATTGACGTATACTTAACCTAGACCTCACTATTTCTGCAGTGTTGTGTTGACCTCTAATCGTAGATTTAGATCAAAGCGACTGTATGGAGAACATTTTGAAAAAGTTTTTTTTATGCGGTATAAACCTTTCTCCAGAACTCGGGGACAAAGCAAGCAACCTCGCGAGCCTATCTCAGAAGTACAAGCAAGATGCTCATTATCTGAACCTGCGATCGTCCTATGCCAAGATTGGTGCTGTGGTTATTTTATTCGTAATCCTTTTTATTTACATAAGGTACTGGTGGCTCTGAAATTAGTGCTTTCGAAATACTTTGTCGTTTCCACTACAGCTGCGCAGATATAGTTGCTGCTGATGAAGATGATCTACATGCGAAAAGCTTCTCGCGATGACTGTCTTGTCTAGCCTGCGAAAGCGAGTGTGTGCAATACCGGTGTGATGGGTTAGCTTGTGGTCACAGTACGTTTGTGATGTACGCCACTGCTATACAAGATTTACGTGAACAGTCTCGTTGAATTCTTCATACTGTAGTTGCCTAAAAAAGCAGTCACGAAACCCATACATAGTTATCCCTGATCGTTCGTGAGTGTTGATACTGCCGTGCTAACAACTAGTTGATTTGTTGTTGCTTTTTTACAACTTGACGCAAAGAGCCATGTAGGTTGTTGGTATGATTATAATTTTGGCTGCAAAGTTTCCGGTTGATTTGCGGTAAGTGCTCATGTCAAAACCAAATTTGCATCTTGAGCTTTTTTCCGAAACGTTGTATTGTTTTTGGCCAACAGAATCGTTTCGTTGATGACAAAATCGCGTTTATGTTTGTGGCGATGGATGTAGTAAACTTAGAGTTTAAATCAACATGCTTGCCGAATCATAAGTCTGCCTAAAAGAGGTGACCGGCAAAAAAAAGCGTTTATGCGTAACAATTTACCTAATAGGACATTATCAACGGTGACCAACACGATGCAAAACCAGCGGCACTTTAAGCGTGTTTAACAAGCACGAAGTCATCACGTGCGTTAAGCGTTAGAAGCCGAAGATATCCGTGAAGATTGTTTTATTGTAACTGTACGGTTAAATACAGAGGCTGCCTGAAAAAGTGTTACGTTGCAAATTTATCATCCTGTTGTCTGTCAGGTTGACTGCAGAAAACTCGAGACAACTGCCTTAAGGGTCAGCTTCTTGTTCTTAGAAACCTTATTGGAAGAGCCAGCTTCACCTGCTTGTTGACCCTTGGCCAAACTCGTAGACTCTAGATTTAAAAGATGTCGTCTGTGGCAAGACCTTTTTAGAAAGTTGCCTAGAAATTGTGCTTTAAAAATGCCTTTACTCTGCGCATCCTAGAAATTCAGGGTGATCATGAACATTTTTATGCAAAAAGAAAACGATCAGGAATGAGGTCAAAATCTGGATTATTCCGACCAAATCCGGGTATCTGCATACTCCACCTCAAGGGTCAGCAACCTTTTTTGCACTGCGGACCGGTTTCAGCTCGGCATTATTATGCGGACCGACCTCGATAAACTAATGTTTGCCACATGCAAATTACAACTCGTAAGTCATCATGGCACTAATTCAGTGAGAGATCTGGGCTTGCTTTGCCGCAACAAGATGCTCCGACCTGTAGGGATTATGGTAGTCAAATAGCACCCACAATATGTTCCTTATGTCAGACGTACGAGTCACTTTTGGACCAATTTAACCTTGGTTCCACACGGCCTACTGCACTACATTGCAGATTAAGACCGTCAGTGGCGAGAAAGTTATATAGTTTCAGGACAGCGCATTTTGTCACTCAATATCCGAGCTTCATGGCTTGCTTCAGGTGTTTGCCCCCAAGTACCTTCAATACCCCTGAGGGCGTTTCGAACAGCGTTATAGGCCTACCCCTCCAAAAAGGCTTAGCGCAGTTCACAACTGCAAAAATATAAGACTGCGTATTAAAACTGGAGTAAAACACACTCAACGACAGGGCAGTCACAACTGCAAGGACAGGCTGCGCGAATAGCATCGTCCAACAGCAGTCGAGTAGAGAAGGTACGCGCCTGGGGTGGCGGACACTCAGGGTTACTAGTTTGAAAGTTGCAAAACTACATAGGAATTGAGAATGCGTATAAAGTAGGCTACGCAAGAAAACGTTCGTTTTTTCTTTATGTGGGTGTTACACGTACAATTACTGGGGAACAGCATATTCGGGCTTGTTGAGCTGTTGTGATCAATCCGCACCAATTGCAAATTAATGACGAACGTCAGAATGATGCACATGTTGCCAACACAGGTGTGCGGCTGTGTTAACGCACACCCAGGGTTGCCACATCAAAAAATGAAACGGGAACTAGTGATGCATCAAAAATTCAGCTAAATCAAGCAAGTTGAAATGTGCAGTTTTGAAATTTGGC
>Ga0210059_1012760_pt1 | contig 12647 bp, 5 predicted proteins | sample Ectturendosymbi2_FD_188042 | JGI IMG/M metagenome (GOLD analysis project Ga0210059, IMG submission 188042) | Ecteinascidia turbinata endosymbiont from Florida, USA - Sample 2 (SPAdes) (version 2) | ecosystem: Host-associated > Tunicates > Ascidians > Unclassified | place: Key West, Florida...
GATTGCATCTGTGAATTCTTGTTTATTCAGTGCATATCCAATCGCTTTGATTGGCAAGGCTGACAGCCAAGAAGATGCCCCTTTTTCCATTGCTCCTTTTATTAGTTGTTGTGACTCAGTGGTCATTAGGACATTATTTGCAAGCACACGGCATGGAGGGTTAGAAAAAAGAATGTGGCTAAAGTTAAGCATTGTAATTTTTGCCCAAGATTTTTTTAGTTCCTGTTGCATTAAATAATTTTTGAAATTTTGTTGACAATGTTAACAGTTAGCTTTTGCTGTTTGTGCTGTTTGACAATTTACTGTAAATATTTATTATACAGTTACAAAAGTAAAAAAAGCAAGAAGACAAAAATGAGGTGAATAAAAAAAACAAAACAATATGTAACAAAAGTGTTCACAACAAAACCAAGAATCAATAAAACACCGATGATTATGGGCAAGCAATGCGTGAAGAGTTGAGGGATATGCAGATGAATGCATTAGTCATGTGCAAAAATTAGAGTAGTTACAATCCAATGAAGGTTATAAACAAAGGAGAAAGCCATCCAGCAATTAGACATTTCAAACCAGAGACACACAGTGATGGCAAGAAGTCATCAAAATCATTAGTGTACTGAATGGTGTTGCAATCTTTTGTAACCTGCAGTTACGGCATGAGAAGTTTTAGACCTAAAATTTCAAAGAATTTCTGCCTGATTGTTTTACAGATGTGGGAAGTTTTCTACAGTAATTTTGATTAAAAAAATGGGGAAGTTTTGGATTGGAGATTTTGCAGTTGACATCATCATAGGGGCATAGGGGTAGGTTTAAACTTTTTTGGATCCAAGCCCCTTCAGGGCTTGGGCCCCAACTCCAGTTGTCATTTTTCTTCTGTTTTTTTTTAAATAAAAACTAGGCTAAAATTCGAATCTTTAGAGCCATTGCATGACCATCTAACGGTGTGTTTAAAAAATTATGGCCAACAAGTAATTTCTTTGCAAAATGCAAAAACACTAACAGTGGCTTTATGTAAAAAAGTTGCTTTATATTTTTTAATCTAAATCAGAAAAGATTCATTTGTGAAAAACTTTGAGAATGTTTTTTGAGATTTGAATTACAGATTTGCTAGTAACATAATCAACCAAACTAGGCCTTCAACATTTGGCATATACAATTATTTTTTAACACTTTCACATCGTGTCTCGAGAGTCACAGGCCAAGAATGTTGTAGCTCTTGAAGAAAAACAGTGATGTTTCTTGGCAAGGTTGACTGATTTAAATCATTTGATTTTTATTTAAAACATTTTATTTTAACGGGTGATTTAAATCTTGATTTAAATCAAGTAAGAAATTCATATGCAGTATCAAAGCTTTGCATGATTTCTATGACATATTTCATTAACATTCGGATAGGTTTTCATTTGCATTAGTACAAAAGGCAGAGAGTTCTTATGATGACACAAGTTAAAAGCGATTGTTAGGTTTTGTCAATCATGTCTTCTGTGAGATCACAGATTCTATGTCAACTTACTGCAAATATGACATGTGGACTTGAAATCACTAATCCTTGCAGACTCGGTTTTGTAGACTGGCATGAAGGTGTTTTTTTTGGTCATTTTTCAGTCATAGACCTAATTTTGTTAAGTTTCCAAGAAAAATTAAGTCAATTCGGTTACAATATCTAAAAATATAGACTAGTGAATAGAATACTGTTACATCGAATTTTAATACTACTATGGGACGATGACTAAAATGTCTTAGCAAAAAACAGGCACATATAAAATAAAAGTTGCATCTAAATTCCATCCAACATATAGGCTGTTGACTGTAAACACAGTAGTTTCAAAACATATTTTAGATTCATAATAACACATAAAGTACGCTTTTACCGTTTTATACATCTAAGTCATACTTTTACAGAAACTGAAATAGTGAAAGTTGCATTGTAATAATTAATTTTAACAATCAACTTCGCACCAAAAATGCTTGCAAGCTTGGTATTTATGTACAAGCTTTGTCCATGAATTTGGTAAACTAATGGTTTGAGAATTGTCATTTCAATAAATATTTCATTTTGTATACCAGCACTGATGTTATAAACTGATTTGCCTATATGGGAGATTGCATAAGCGCAAAGAAAGTTTGAATGGAAGTTCAACTGTTTCTAGTTGCTGTACTTGAAGAAACAAATCACAAAAAATTGTATTAGCATGTTGGGAGCCGGTGTACGAGTATATTGTACTTCGAAATCGCGCATTGGGCTGCTAATGTCACGTCACTTTGCAGCTCCATAACTTGCTAGTCGATTGTGCTAGAGAGTTATCGTAACCTTCAAAGGACTCGGCAAGTCTTCTAATTGGCAATGAAAATTTTTTTGTTTTGGAATATTATGGGTAACGTCACAAATGGGGAGATTTTTGGCCATTTTCACGCAGGTTACCAGGGCCCAACTACTAGATGAAAATATCTTGTTCAAGTTGTTATTGGAAACTAGTGTTTCTGGTTTAAGTGTTGGGTAAAATTATCAATTTGTATAAAATTGCCAATGGATTTTTGGTAAAATTACCAATTTTATATTTTTTTGGCCATTACTTTTGAACCAGAAATGCTAGAAAGCTAATCAAATGCTCAAAAGACTTGGATTTAACCCTGGTAATTTCCAATAAAAACTTGAACGAAATATTTTTGTATAGCGCTTGGACCTAGGGCCAGGTAACCTCAGCCAAAATGGTCAAACACCTACCCCACTTATGACATCAGTCACAAAAAATTGAAACCCAGAAGCAAACATTTTTTCATTGCAGACTTGCTGCATCTTTTGAGGGTTTGCAGAGCTCTCAAGTGCAATCAGCGGAAGAGTTATGGAGTTGCAAAAAGATAGCCTTGTAACACCTTCGCAGTCAGGTTGATTTAGCGGTTCCCATGAAAACAGCTTGTTCGCACGTGGCTTTGCGTGGGCATAACTCTGGGGCTGTAAGTGATAGAGAGCTGTTCAAATGTTCAAAAAACTTGGTAAGTCTTGTAATTTGCAATGAAAAAAAATTTTTTGGTTGTGGGTTTTAGATTTTTTGTGAGTGATGTCATAAGAAGAGCACCTTTAGGCCACTTTAGCCTACTTCATCTGGCCCTGGGCCCAAACCATTAGATGGCAGTATTTCGCCAAAGTTTTGTTAGGAAACTAGGCTAAAATCTGAGTCTTTTGATACTTTGGATGGCATGCTGGGGTTTCAGGTTCTAAAGTTAAGATCTAAAGGAAACAACAATTGATTAATTTATTTGTTTATTTTAGATCATAACTTTTGAACCAGAAACACTAGAAAGTTGATCAAAGGCTCAAAAGACTCAGATTCTAGCCTAGTTTGCTATGAGAACTTAAGCGAAATACTTTGGTCCAGTGGTTGGGCCTGTTGCGATCAGAAAGCCCAAACGGCAAGTACAAAAGCTTCACACTGTGGCAGCAAGCAACAATAGAGATCACCTGACAAGATCACTCTATTATTGCTTGTTTGTGCCACATATGTATGGGTGTTGTTCTTTGCGCACATCCCGTTTGTGGTGAATCACACATTCAACAGTATCGGAGAGGTTGCAACAGGCCCTAGGCCAGGTAAAATGAGCCAAAATAGCCAAAAAACTACCTCACTTATGACGTCACTCACAAAACACCAGAAACCCAAAATCAAAATTTCTTTTTAATTACAGTCTAGAGAAGACTTGCCTAATCTTTTAAGGGTTTGAACAGCTCTCTAGCGCAATCTAAGGAGGAGCTATGCTGTTGTTAAGGCAACTGAAAACTGCTGGTTTTAGGCCAATTTCTAAGTACGAATGTATCGCATGTACCTCAGCAGCCAACGTGCAAAGTGGCTCACGTGGGTCTTAAAGTGAAAACCAGGCCAGTTCCAAAGGTGTTGATACACTGAAGGTATATTTGCATAGCTGTGAATACAGTTCTTGAAATTAGCTTTATATGATGTTATATAATTTTATCCCATTTTTGTTGAATAATGTTTATTGTTTATGATTAATCTTATCAAAAATTCCCACGCTTTCCAGTGGGTGTTGATAAATGCATACATCGATTGTATTTTCTAGTGCAGGGATTCTCAATCTTATGGTGTTATGGAGCCCATGAAGAGATTGTCCATAATTTACAGAGCCCCACAATAAATTTCTAAAAATAAAAACAAAAAAAACACTTTGTTACTTACCGATTGATGTTCCTGAGTAAATTGGAAGTGCTTTGTTTATTTGTTCTTAGCCGTTATTGCTTCTTTAGACAGTTGCAAAATTAGCCAAGTCAGTATTTTGATAAGTAAACGAATAGCTCGCGGAGCCCCGAGGTTTCTCTCCCGGAGCCCTGGGGCTCCGTACGAAGAACTTTGAGAACCTATGTTCTAGTGTATTTTGAATAAAAATCAAGACAAATGTTTGTGTTAAGCACTAGTACATTGCAGCAGGTAGCAGGATAATTCTAGAACTTGCATTTCTTTGTGACACAAATCTGCAAATAAATGCAATATGCATGGAAATCAAGTTCACAAAAACTCTGGTGGAGTTGGAAACAAATTTTTGCAAACTCAACCATCGTCAACTTCGTGCAGACAAAGTGGAATACCAAGGTGGACTAAATAAAGAGTGAAATTAAGTGTACTACATGATGCAAAGTTGTTGACATAGTGAGCTACTATGTTCAAACTGTCGTAGGTTCAATTTCGTTTCATTGTAATAGCTTCAGATTGTCTTGAGTTGTCTGTGAAATCCATCTTCGGTTGGCTGGGAAACACACGGCTACTTTTGGTAAAGAATGTTGCATTGCTTCAAGCTGATGATTAATGACAAGTCAATAGCCATATCAAATGTGAAGCTTTCCCATGCACCGACCCAGTAATGTTTTACTTGAAGTTAGACTAGCTTACAGTTACGATATTTGAAGAGACAAAATTCCTGACAGTTTTAATGGCTTCTTTTTGTGACAACAATCAAGCACAATGCGGCATTTTTCGGTATGTTCTTTAGCAACTACCAATCCACCACGAAACAGCATCACTATCACAGAATAAAAATATCACAGTATTTTTACATAATAGGCTACAAGCATTGTTACAAAAAGGGCATGCTCTTCTCTCCCAATCCTGATTAGGGATAATATCGAATCCTACGGATTGGAATCCATCAGTATTCGAATCCAGAAATCAGATTTTTTTCAAATATTTAAATTTGAAATAAATTTGAATTAAATGAACATGAAAATTGCGAAGTTGACAAAATAAATAATTTCAATAAATTTTGCAGTGGCACTCTTTGCGTTCCTGAGTAAGAAAAAGCAAGAAACACTCAACATGCTCATTGCACTGCATAGTGATGTAGCAAGTTAATTAACAGGTTGTGTGATCACTGATCGGTATTCTAAACCTCTGCGTGATCAGCTCATTTTGGTCCTAACAAGTTATTCCGGAATAGGATTCAATATTCTGGATTCAAAATAAAGATTCCGGAACCTCTAAGCGTTCCATAATCAGGGCCCCGACATGGGAGGTGCTGTCCTGGGGCGAGTCAAAAAATGCCATCCCCCCACTGTTGAAAAATGCCGTCCCCCCACAGTCGAAAAGTGCAGTCCTACCCACAGTCAAAAAGTGCCACTCTGGGTTGAGCCGAAAAGTGTCGCTCCCTCCCCAAGCCTGTCAGGACGGAATTATTTCATACCAATGTATCAGGCTGGAGCTAACACTTTCGTGTCTGGCCGCTTTTGGGGATTTCCAAAAAAAACACCGAAATGCATGTGGCTTTTCGCGGGAATTTCTCCGGTCCGGTAGGTGTTACGGACTAGGTCAAAGTGTCAAAAGATGTGGCAAGTTTTCTTGTCTACACTCGAATAAATAGAGGCCGTCATAAATAGAGGACTTTTAGGCCACCTTATGGTCCACTTTACCTGACCCTGGGTGCCAACTGTTAGATGGCAGTATTTCACTGAAGTTTTTATTGGAAACTAGGCTACAATCCGAGTCTTTTGATACTTTGTGGGGTTTCACGTTCAAAAGTGATGATCTAAAGTAGTAGAAATATTTGACTAATTAGATAATTAATTATTTTGTTAATTTTAGATTATAACTTTTGACCCAGAAACGTTAGAAAGTCCATCTCCAATAAAAACTTCAGCGAAACACTTTGGCCTAGCGGTTGGGCTCTAGGCCAGGAAACATGAGCCAAAATGGCCCTAAGACTACTTCACTTATGACGTCACTCACAAGAAATCCGCAACACCCAATCCCAAAATTTTTTTTTCGAGTGCAGGCTAGAAGACTGGCCGATCCGTTTGAGCCCTTGAACAGCTCTCTAGCGCAATCGGCAGAGGAGCTATGGCGTTGGTGAGACCACTGAAAACTGCTGTTTTTAGGCCGAAATTTAGGTACGAACATATTGTACACCGGCTCTCAAAATGTTAATTTTGAAATTTCACTGAAGTGAAATTCTGGGACATTTTGCTAACTGGGACGGGGCATCAGGACAGATGTTTAAACTGGGACAGTCCAGTTTAAACATCTGCCAAACTGGGATGTATGGTAGGTCCAACCTTAACCAAAATCTAAAACCTAAATCTAACTTCAGGTTCATTCGTGAAAGACCATTTGCTATTCCTTCTTTTCACCAAAAGTGCCACCCTGGGGCATTACCCATCCTGCCCCCACCTTGTTGGGGCCCTGTCCATAATGCACATCCCCAATCCTGATTGTTAAATTGTTTCTGTTAAACTGTCAACATTATAGACATTATAAAATTTTTTAAAAGCATTTTCAGACACAAATTTTGACACCAAAATTCTAGATATGCCCAGGTAATTCTGGATGTGTCGTAACCCTAGACTATCTCCAAGTACTGTTTTTCATATTTTATTATAACCTGAGTGAGAATTGAACCTACTGTAGCATACTGTTAGTGATAATGGCTAATTCTCATTTCAGGTTAATTAGAAATAAATCATGAGTTTAATTGGATCTGCATAATTGCATTCATTATAAAATGCATGTGGTTTGCTGTACATGGGCAAGTCATAGCTTCACTGTTCCTGATCTTGTGGTGTATAACTTCAGATTTATAGAAATTGCAATTAGAGATCAACCGATATATTGGCCTGGCCGATGTATCGGCCGATATTTGGGTTTTACCAATATATTGGTATCGACCAAAACGCCGATATTATCGGCCTCAATAGGAGTTGACAAAACGCGGTTATAATCCCCACGCATCAAGACAACTTGCGCAAGAAAGCACAACGAAGCTAGTCAAGATGGTTATCTTACAACAACACTAGCAGGTGCGGTTTCATAAACAAACAGACAAGATTAACCATTGAGCGTGCGTTGGCCGTCACATTCGAAACAAAAGCATCATCCGGAAGCTTCGCAATGCTTGAAGCCACCACGTGCAGGCGTTGTGTAGCCTACGAATAAACTCCCATTATACCTCCGGAAGTTTTAGCAACACAAAAAGTTTGACTGGTTTTCAGGTGCAGAAGTTCAATCGATGCCTAGTTTAGCACAGATTAATTTTAAAAAGCTTTCATGAAAAATGAATTGCGTTATGTTGAGCAACATTTATGGCGTTATGAATATGATTACAAATGCAATCGTTACTCATTAGTGACGACAAAATGCAGATAAACTTTGCTTTCTGCATGACAATCTTAAACTGTTGATATGGAACTACTGAGAATTGACAAATCAGTTGAGGTATTTCATTTCATATCAACGCCAATATTTCAGTTGCAGTAACTAATGGAACTAGTTTTTCTTTTTTAAGGACATGCAGTTATTTAATGTTACATTTCATCAAAATTCCAAACTTGGTTCTTTACGACTTGGATTGACCTTTCAAATTGAAAACCCACTGAGTTGCAGAAGAGTCTGAAAGGTTGATTTGTTAAATATATACAAAAACAAAATTTGCAAGATTTATGTGGTACAGTAACTGTTAACAAACATACTATCCAAGACCAAAAAAGTCACTGCTGTTTTGGAAATATTTTCATTTTTGGCAATGGTTAATTGAATATAGTGTTGTACTATTTTAACCTCCTTAACTTAATGCTCTATTTTGTACTTCCTTCCTTTTAATTGTTCAGCATCTTTCAACTTTCAAGCACTGTTTTTGCTTTTTCGGGTTTAAGCACCGTAGGCAGTTCTTTTACATTAAGTGCTCTATTCTTATTGCTTTGTTATTTTAACATTCTTTTTTTATTCATGGCACTGTGTTTATTCATTGTAAGAAGTGTATACTGTGCTAACAAGTTAGGCTAATAAGTATTGAAATTGCTGCAATTTAGAAAATTCTAGCTTATGAATCCTGATTTTTAGGGTTTTGAAAAAAAAGGTAAGGCATAAAATACATCATAGTTTTGATAATGAAGCAGAAAACAAGATTTAAAAATTTTGGAAATATCGGTATCGGCCTCAAAAAAGCCATATCAGTCGATCTCTAATTGCAATATAGTAACTTCGCTGAAGTTTGATGTTTTCCCCATTGACACATTTGGTGTCAACGTATGTCAGTCAACATGCTTGGGTACCATGTACATGGTTTCAAGCTATATGTTGATGCTTCAAAAAAGTTGGCAATAGTGCCAAGTGGTATATGCAGTTTCTTTTGGTAATTAAAAAAATTGTATAACATTTATATGCAGTTTCTTTTGGTATATGCAGTTTCTTTTGGTAATTAAAAATTGTATAGAGTCTCCAGATTTTTTTGTGGCTTTCAGTGTTTGTAACCTTGTTTCTGTTGTAAGAATCATTTTGAAACTTGGCAGGGAAAGATACCCACAAGGCAGGGTTGTGTGTGCTATGTTTGGGATACACCAGGTCACACTTACCACACAGGGTCAGCAGCAATCCCAAGATGAACAACTAAGGAAACTATATAAATTTTGTGTTCTTGTTTGTTTTCTATTATAACTTGGTTCTTATTTCACAAAATGTTTTAATAAGGATGCCAACATGCAAAAAACTCAAATTTCTTGGCACCCACAGCTGTTGGCTCACTAACTGCCTTGTAGTGTTGCAACCTCTCCGGTGGTGCTGCGTTGATTGTGTGATTCACCACGAACGGGATGAGCGGGAAGAATAACACCATCATATGTGTAGTGCTAGCAAGCAATAGTAAGAGAGATTGCGACGCATGATCTCTATGTTGCTTGCTGCCACGGTGCAAAGCTTTGCGCATATGCCACTCGGGATTTCCGATCGCAACAAAATGGTGCTGTGACCAGGATGTGAAGGTCGTGCGGAGTTCAGCCTTCACACAAAGAACGTGCGATCGGTGTGGTTCGTTGTAAAAAGGAGGGGGTGTTGTTGCAACCTCTTCGGTGGTGTTGCGTTGATTGTGTGATTCACCACGAACGGATGTGCGGGAAGAATAGCACCATCATATGTGTAGCGTGAGCAAGCAATAGTAAGAGAGATTGCAACGCATGATCTCTATGTTGCTTACTGCCATGGTGCGAAGCTTTGCGCATATGCCGCTCAAGATTTCCGATCGCAACAGTAGCAAAAATGTTAATAGATTTCATCATTGATTATAGTTTTTGCTTGTATAGAAAATGGCTGATGTGTGAGATGCATTCTTTTGAGCTTTTACTAAGAGCAATCCCTTTGGGAAGAGTGACTGAAAATTTGCGATGTGGTGCTTTGGTTACTTGTTTGCCATTGCTAGGGTGCTGTTCTGATGGTAAACCTTACATTTAGACCTTGCCATTAGGATTAAAAAATTTATTTCATTGCACACTCAAAGACGTGCTGAGTCTTTTGTGGGCTTGGACAGCTCTCTTGTGCAATCGGCTGACGAGTTATGCCGTTGCTAAGACACATGACTTATGCTTGATTTATGCCTGATTTCAGCTGAAATTACCTGGCAGCTAAGGTGTTAATCATGTTGCAATAAGAATAAACTTGTCATGAACATTAGGAATGTCCTGCTTATCTGTTTAATTTTCATATTGACTTTCAGCTTCTTTTGGAAAATGTTATATTATTTTCAGACCTAGCTTCGGTAACAAAGTTCATAAGAAATCTGGAAGCAAGCAAGGAAAAAAATCTTTGAACACTTTGAGCAGGCCAAGTAAGTGCTTCTGACTGTAACTTTAACTATGGTGTTCACAGTTGAAAATCAATGCATTTTTGTATTATTGACTGAGCAATATTTATTACATATGTTATTATGTTGATGGTAACAGTACGTGTAAAAATCACTTATGAAAATTGCTGTATTTTTGCTTTTGCTATGTGTCATTTTTTATTGATCAATTTCTCTTAGTTTTACTTGTCCATGTGTCTTCTTTGCTGAAAAGTGTAAAGAAGTATCTTTTTCCAACGTTTTACAGAAAATCTAACTTTTTTGTGGTGTATCTTCACTACTTTTGTCAAAAGAATTGCCAATTAAACCAATATTTCCCAAGATCATCATGGTGTTGACACCATAAAATGGGGTAGGTTTGCACTTGGGCGAGGTTGCTTAAATCATTTGTTCCATGTCACAAAAGACATATTCGTTGAGAAACTGCACCTTTGCCTTATGCCAGGCCTGCCCAACCTTTTTAGTGTTGCAGGCCACTTTCGCATGAGGAAATTTAATGCGGGCCACAAACGTTTTTGTGACGTAACAAATCCTTTGATTTTGGTAAGTTTTATGCGATAACGTGAGGTGATAATGAGTCCTATAATTGCACGCAGTGTTGCCAGCTGGAAGGGATGTAAACCAAATCTAAAAAATTGACATATTTTTGAAGTGTTTGCTATACAAGTTTTTGGGTGGTAGGCCCATAACAGAAACAACAGGTATAATTTGGTGTGTCTTGATGGCAAATGTACTTGAGCCTATAAAAAAATAATAACATTACGTCACAGGCCACTTAAAACAACCTCGCAGGCCGCGGGTTGGGCAGCCTTGCCTTATGCATTTGAGTCAAAATTGCAGTACTGTCATGCCTTATGAGAAAAGTCTTGCATGTGCAATTTTCTTTTTCAACTGAATGTCTTAAGATGTGTAACTGTGAAAGTGAAGATACTCTTTGGAATATGCATCTGATGGTGCAATATGCTTGGAAATTGTTTGAAAAACTTTATTAGTAAAGCTATGCACAACTGCTCAAAGCAGATTTCTGTCATTTAGTTTGCTCTGCATGTGGAAAATCACCAGTGCCAATTAAGGAAAAGAAAACCTAAACAATGCCAAAGCAACTTTGTTTGAGATGCAATTGCAGTTACTGTTATTACTTTGCTTATATTTAAAATATTTGTAGGAATTGTATATATGTTTGTGGCAATGCTCTCTTTGCTTCACAAAATTCCCTAAGAGTACTGTTTCTCATTAAAGATTGAATTATTTTGAGGTTGCAGTTGACGTTTTTATCCTTCCTGTCTAACTCACTTTAAAAGTGATATTCTTGTTTTGCAGTCATGAAGTCCAGAAAAATGGGAAGTGTAAACACCAGTGTGGTATGTATCTGTTTTGTCCTGGTATTTTAAGAATAAAGTGTTTTTGATAACTCATGCAGGGTCCTTTCTAGGATATTGAGATGAGAGCTTGTGTCCACATTGATTCAGCGCCACAAAAATAAAATTGAAATGCATCTTGTTAGTTTTTGAAAACAGTATTGTCACATTCACAGCTTAAGCTGTGTTACCTGATTTCTTTGCAAGGGTGTAAGTGTTTGTCAGAATCAAGCAACTGATTTTGTTAAGGTTTTTGATGATGTGTTGATTAGAAATGAAAGAAAGTCTTTCACTAGAAGGCTTTTATTAAAACCCGACTCGTCACAACTTGCCCGGGCACGTGATTTGCAACGAAACGATGTCTCAACAAGTTGCAGGACGCAATTATATTCGTTCAAGGACGCAATTATTCGCTGATATTCGTTCAAGGGACCTCTAATGAGGAAATCGAGTAAAAAAGACTATGGCAGTGAAGTAACCAGGAGGTAGAGAACCACCCGGTTAGGCTACCGATGCATTTTAATCTTCTGTTGTGTTAAGTTAACACATAGTTTGCTTTGCACACATCGATGCTTGATGAACGCGGACATAGCGCGTTTCTTCGACTGCACTTTGTTATGTGTGAAAGATATTACCAATAACTGAGGTCAATTCCAGCTTAGTTCCGTCATGACAACAATTAGACCAAACCAAATTCGACCACTTAGTCCAGCAACTACTGTGTAAACGAGACGAGTCTTGTAAATAGCGCGCATCATTTTTAAAACCTAAAATTCTGCACCGTATTAACAAGTTACACCAATGCAGTGTTTTTTTAAAGGGTTTTGAAAGGTTGTCGTGCTGGAACTTTAGGATGTCAACACCATTTTCCCTTCTATGTCTGATACTTTTAACTGATTTTTGCAAAACGCAAGTTTCCGTCCAAACATGCATAAAATTATTTGAATACTACGACATTCACTTTTAGCGAACAAACTAAAGACAATTTCATAAATAGAAAGGTTCAGTGTAGGCTTGCGTGCTCATTCATTCATTCATGTGCCCGGTTTTCCTTTGGGGAGAGTCGCGGGGGCAGCAGCCATAGGAGGACTCGAAATACCTCACGGTCAACTGCAATCTCAGATAGTTCTGCTGGCTCCACACCGGGATGGGACAAAGCAAGGTCGGAGATGTAGTCATGGCATC
>Ga0210059_1012761_pt1 | contig 12647 bp, 9 predicted proteins | sample Ectturendosymbi2_FD_188042 | JGI IMG/M metagenome (GOLD analysis project Ga0210059, IMG submission 188042) | Ecteinascidia turbinata endosymbiont from Florida, USA - Sample 2 (SPAdes) (version 2) | ecosystem: Host-associated > Tunicates > Ascidians > Unclassified | place: Key West, Florida...
TTTTAGCAACATTCCACACACACATAAAATCATACTATTGAAGTTAAACTACCTACTGACACTCAACACCAAACAAAAGATGCTCAAATTTGTTTGCATGTCAAATTGTGTATGGGACACTTTGGTGATGCAATGTAATTGCTCTTTTTAGAAAAAAACAAACAGCTGAAGTCTCTTATGTCTAAAGAATAACATTTTAACTGATGTAAGCCTGGAAGCAAATTGCTCTGATAAAAATGTTGCTTGCTTAAATTATGGCAGGGGCACAGAAATAAACACATCTACACTAGGCATACCTTTCTGGAACCAGGAATCTTAGAACAGTCAACAGGCAAAGTATGCAAAGCGATGTTGTCAAACTTTAACTCTTTAAGAAGCTTAGGTTTCCAAACTTTGAAAGACATTTTTAAAGCAGGTGAAGTGCTAAAGATACTAATTTCAGTACCTATGGCTAAAATGTGCATCAGCATCAATTTAATGACCACAGATATTCCAAGTATTTGTCAATGTGATTTAACAATATATTCAACCACATAACATATTTTGATAATAATTAATTCTTTCATTATCAAACTTGTAAATAACTTCTTTGCTAATTTACAAATAAATATATCTGACAGTTAATTAGAAATTGCCAAATATCTGAACCATCAGTTATTAATTGACTGCTTTGAGCGTTTCATTAAGTACTGTATTACACATTCTTTTACTTTTGTTCCTATGATCATGGAATTTCTGTCAGTCAACTGCATATGTATGCTGTACATATTTATTGAGATTCCATCAGAAGTACTACCAAGTGATGGTTTATCCTTAAATTATAGTTTTATGGAGATGGAATTATGCTTGTTTCTCTTAAGTTAATCTGTAGTAGAAGGCTTAGCCAATATTTTGCCCCATGTTAACTGATCACATTCAAACAAAAAGCTAGGTTAAAAATATAAGAGATTTATCATACAGACAAGTTTACCTAAACAAAATAAAAAAATAACAAATGTGGTCAATTTGCAAACAGCATATTTTTCAGTTTGCTTTGGAACTTGTGCTTTGATTTTTTCATTTAATATTGAGTTTGCTTGCTGTCTCCACCTTTGTTAAGCATTGCTTGTAGATTACAGGATTGAGGATGTGTAATGTTACATGAATTCCATTTCCTATTTTTAAAAAATTTAATAGATTCAACTGCATTGCTTCTGTGGAGGATAGTTATTTGAAACCAAATGCAAATAAACTCTGATTTACAAAACAACATTAATAAATAAGGTTGGTAAGCTCCGATAATCAATTTGATTTTTGAGCTCTGATTGTCCATCCAATTTTAAGACACAATGCACAGCCAACACATAGTCATAGCATAGTATTGGAATCAGTGAATGCAATCCGAGGTTCAGTCTTTTATTTCAGAGCATGATTTTACTACTGTCAGTGTCAGCTTATAGTTATTGGTAGTCAAGGTTTGGCTTATCACTACTTACTAGGCTAAGTTTTTTTGTTTGTTACTTCCTAACAGGCCTCTGCTTGCCAAGATTCCTCATATGCCGGAACTAGCCACAAAAGGCAGCTGTTATTTTGTTAGTATTACTGTAGCCAACCATTTTCATTATGTCGTATATGCATTGTTTTTTGTAATTAATTTGCTTTCATGTGTAAAAAGATTACACTGCTGATTAGCAACCATACCTTAAGTTTGTAAACTTACCAGCACCATGAATTATGGTGCTGGCATGATGATGTAGTGCATGACTAAGTAGCCTTAACTGCATTTAAGTTTTTCATAATGTTTGCAGTATATTTCCTTAAGCTTTTTAAATGTGATGTACAAATAATGCTCAGCTCTGTTCGACAACTGAGCGTAACCCATCACTTAAAACTTTCCGGACCAAATAAACAACTACTTCTGCCATTATGTAATATAACAGTCAACATCTGACCTGGCAGCATTTACGGTAACTACTTCTGTCCACCACGAGCGCAAGCTCGCAACTGAACAAATATGTCTGTTACGTAACAGCTAAAAGAAAGAAACAAGCGCTCCACCTCCGTGTGCAGTAGGGGATGACGTTAAACCAGAACTCTTATGTAACGGTTATCACGATTGGTGCGATAGGCAGTTGTTGGGCACAGCTCGGTCAACTGTGACCAACATTACAGATAAGTTACTGTCGGTCAACAAGAAAATCTTACATGCGTCAGATGTGACCTACAGTTGCAGCATGAAGTCTTAGTCATCTGAAGCAAGGCCTCCTTTGACTGAAGTGCCTGAAGGTTTCGACATACGTTTCACACCGCCATGGGTAAGCGATGGTTAGCCAATATGAACGCGCTCACGCGCAACAAACAATTTCGTCGTGTGACCTACGCCTCGGGCGCTACGGAGACGGGCGATTACCATGAAACGGTCAAAAATGGCGTAGGACATCAAGAAAGACTTCTTTGCGGTAGCAACTTTATCTTACAGTTTTTCTAAAACATTTTTCGGTCGTTTGTCCCATAATATTATTAAAACTCGCCGTAATGGTATTCACTGGCACATATTTTCGGACATTATGACTGAATTTACTTAATTTTTTTTGGTCATTAAAGAAAATCGGTCTACGACCGAAAATAAACCTAGTACCCTCTACGCCCGCCAAAATCAATGACTTTTCTGGAGCCCCATGAGACAATGGCAATTAGAGCCATAATACGGGGCGTGTTGTAACCAAGTTTACGCATTCACAGAAGCCGAGGTTCGTGAAAAATATGCTGAAAAATAAAGTGGAACAATTCTTACAATTTTAAAATCTAATAGAAAATCCAAACAATTACGCTATTTTCATTTCTGGTGTAGCCGCTTACATCATTGTTTTGTGTAGTGGTGTAACCAGAGGTTTGAGCCAGGGAGAAAGCTTAGCTGTAGTGGGCCCACTGGCTACCATAGGTGCCAGCTGGCCTACACTCAGAAAAAAGTTGAGAAATTATAGTGAATCCTAATGCAGATGTCCATGATGAAACCCGAAATCAGCAAAAAAATACTCGGTAAAAATTACAAAAAACGGAAAAAACAACAATCTACTGAAAGCCAAAGGAATATTAAATACCGAAATATAAGCAATGACGGCCCGGTTTTTAGATTTAGCTTGCCAGGGGGGGGGGTTCGCACCGCTGGCCCTCGTCAGTTACGCCAATGGTTTTGAGCGGTAATATTCCATACAGCCATGCATCAACATTCATTTGTTTCCAACTTTCCAGGCACGGGCTGCCTTAAGCGCTACGAAGGAAAATTGCTTTAGGCAGTGGCACTGGCAACAGTGCCATAAATACATACCGTCAAGGTGAAAAGCTGCTGAAAATGAAAGTTATAAATTCAGGGGCGTGGGCATCGCAAACAATGAAATTAGCCACATCCACAGGATAAGTATTTAGCAAACCAATAGGTTGATGTTCCTGCTCCAACTAATTTCACAAACTTCTGTAAGTAAAACACAAGCTGTGCGTAATGGCAGGGTCCAAACAAGGAGTTTTATTGCTTAACAAAAATGGAAAAACGACACCAGTCGCCCACTCTTTTAGCTTGTCTTATTATTTCATAACCGTTGCGTGAAACGTTTATGAACGGAATCAAGGCCGCTACCAGCTGAAAATTTCGGAGGAGGCAAAATGATTGCAGCTTGTTGTACCTAACAACTAAGAAAGTTATTGGCGCGTTCACAATATTTTTGAAAATTTCGGGGGGAGCAATTTCCCGATTGCTCTGATGAGGATCTCTAATCGTGTCAAAAATGCTTTGATATCTATTTCGTGGTCTTAAGCTTGGCATTGAGTTCAACTGCAAACAGATGACGTGTGTTTAAGTCGGTTGTTGTTGTCGTCAATAAAACCCGCATTTCACGACCGATCGCAGCAGAAGAAAACCTTCGCCTGCCTACCTTGTCAATTTACTCATTGTAACAAGCAAGAAGTTTCCTCTTTTTGAAACGTTCCATGCGAGTTCATTTGTATTTTTTTCTAGCATGACATTTTAAGATTTTCTGGTTTTGCTTTGTTCCAGTGCGATGCTTCCTTTCTAGATCTTTGATGATGTTGTGCAATTTTAAGTCCGAGTATGATGAAAAATTTCGGCAGTTGGTGATGTTTTCAATTTTCATTTTTACCTAATACTGCACAAGACTCACAGCAGATTCTACTAATTTGATAAGTCTGCGACCATTCGTAACATTTTTAATAATAAGCCGATTCGCGACGCCAACAAAATCTGCAGGAACAGGTTCTCCCGAGCTCCCCAGTTGCGCAGCCCTCTGCGAAATGCGAAGCATTCTGTTGAAGAAAAGGTTCACAGCGATGCAAAACTGCATTTGTAACAAGACATGGTATTGAACAAGGCACAGCAAAAAGAACCTTAGGCTTATCATTCACCAAACACACTGTTCGCGACGATAAGTAGCCAAATCTATATGCTTAATCAGCTCTTTAGACCTCTCGCAATATGACAACTCATGGTGTGCGTCAGCGACTTCAAACAACAACATTCCAATTCTATGCTTGACGATAAACATTTCATTCATCTCACCACATCTTTTCTTACATCTGCTGTTCTTGGCGTAAAGCAAAAATATTTTGTGGCGTTCTGCCGCAAAGCGTTCACTCTCACCGAGTCAATGATAAAAAGACCGAAACTTATGTCATTCGTGGGATTTTATCGCAAGCAGTGACACTTTTACAAGGCCCTTGCGTAATCGCAGTTCTTATGCAATGCCTTACGCAAACACGTTCAGGTAGTGATGTAATCCCAACACCGAACATCCGTGAATGATTAACTCGGTTTATTTGCCGTGAAAGCGTCTGGTAAATATCATGCATGTCAATAACTACCGGTAGATTTTTGTAAAAAATAAAAAATAATCGAGTAGCATATGGATAGATGGACTGGATTGGTCGGTGTAAATAGATTTCAAAGACTATAGGCCTACCACCTTTTAAAACACCTTTCTGACAGCTATAGGCCGAGAATTTGACTAATGTGAATAAAGGCAAGGTAGTATCGCAGCGTAAAAAGCAGTTCATATTACGTCACGCATTTAGTTTCCATTTGAGGTCAAAGTTTGCATTCTAAGTTTAATATTCCAGCAATAAGATGTTCGGAATATGTACACGTTGTAGGTAGCTGCATTGCCAAAAATGCAGTGGGAGAGCCTAAAAATGCTTATCCTGTGTTAAACTGAATACTGTTTATATGCCAGTCGATGCATTTCTCTTTTTCAGTTCCTTGATTCCTTGTCAAAAAATTCTTGCGCGCTGCCGCTTATACCTTCCATTTTTGTTCCGTCATTTCGATGCGTGCCGAAGCAATGCATGAAAGACGTACTGCACTCCAAGTATTGGTTACATTGATTATATTAAGCAATGTTCAGATAGTCTTATAACGAGGCCGATAACTCATTAAGTTCACAAATAAAATTAGGTAAGGAAAGCATGACATTTATTTAGCACAGTGGTTCTCAAACTTTTCTGCACGTTGACCCCCAATTAAAGTATACAATTTTCTGTAGACCCCGTGACCTAGCCCAACAGTTACTAATACAAGGAAAGTATGTGTGAAAATAAATTTGAGTACTTTTAAACTACTGTAGCTGGGATTTGATCAGCCCTCTAAATTGTTGAAAAACGCCGTTTGTATTCCTAGACCGATTAAAAATAATTTTGAATTGAGAGGTTTTATTGCTCCAGTAGAACCCAGCAGTTATTCATTGACCCCCTGGCCATTTAGTGACCCCCATTCGACCCCGTGACTATTTATCGACCCCTTGGATGGTCCAATTGACCCCTGGGGTCGATATCGACCACTTTGAGATCCACTGATTTAACACTTAGCATAGAATTCGCAAACAGTAAGCATAGAATTGACTAAGTTGCAAACCACCACTACAAGTTATGTTGGATAAGTTACTTTGAATTGATATACTTTCAAAATGCGTATACCGTATTTATGGGATTGTAAACCGCAGTTTATGAAGTTTTTTTCATCATTTCGTGAGGCTTACCATCAAGGGCGACTTACATTTTCTGTTTCTTTACCTTATCGAAGGTATAGATGACGCTCAGTCTTCCTTGGCTACGTTTTATCGACCATACTCTCTTTTCGCATTATATTCTTTTCAGCGTCATGTTGCACAATCGTCACAGGAGGGATTATGATGAACAGCAGGCAGTTGCAGTGGTGAAGCATCATCACCAGGGTTGCCAATTTAACGCGAAACGTGCTAGTACGAAAATGTACCTCAGTGGCTAAGGCACCCGACATTCAAGTGCGGTTTACAATCAAGGACGGCTTACATTAAGTTTTTACAGTATTTCGTGCGGCTTACAATCAAGGGTGGCTTACAATCGAATAAATACGGTATGCGTATATATGCAACCACAAGTTTAATAATTCACATGCCAGTACTCCGAAGAGTTTTGTCAAATGAAGAAAACTTTTTCCAGGTAACAAAGAGGCATCTGGCGTTGTAAAGTGGGTTTAGATCCCAGGGTAGCGTGCAGATGTCTCGTGATGTCCGGGGCAACTGCTTGATTGTGTGCCCCCTTATCAAATTTTGGTATTGAGGAATGTGAGAAATACAGGTATTTGAAATACATAAAACTATAATTGTATGCAAAAAACAAGTTCCCAAATATTTAATCCATTCAGGGTGTGTTAACATCCTTGATATAAGAAGCATCTAGTTACAAAATTTTAATTTTTGTTAATTCAGTCTTTGAATGCCCCCCTGCTTTGCATGTCGCCCCGTTCGCCCCCCATCTGCACGTCCCTGGATTTTCCACAGTACACATAATGTGAAAGTAACAATGAGGGTGCATTACAAACATGTTTGCAAGAATTGATGCCGTGAAAGACGTACTGCATGTTTCAGCGCTTTTTTCAGTCTTATGCAGAATCTGAGAAAAATATTTTTTTAACCAAACGCTATTTAAAAAACAAAGCGAACTGGCTTCTCTTTATCTCACCGCAATCGAAAGCTGACGTTTGCTTCAGAGCGTGATCGAAAGCAAATCGAAAGCTGACGTTTGCTTTGCACAAACAATCCACACGTTCCTATAATACAGGCGCAGATTTACCATTAGGCTAAAAAGGGTTAAGCCTAGGGCCCCCGATTTGGGGGGCCCCAAAATTTCGGGAGTAAGGACATTTCCAGCATTTTTGTAAGCAATTATATTTATATTTTTGTTTTGGTTCAACGTACGTTTTGTTACTATGCCGCTAACAAAAGATTTATATAGAGCAGGGTCTCCAAACTTTTTCATCCGAGATCCAAAAGTTATTACACAACAGTACGAGGGTCGGACATCTTTCGTAATATGATTGTTTCGGGATATGTTAATTTCTACCAAATCAAAAATTGTTCATCAATTAATTTTTCATTGTTTATGCAAAGTGTTTTCGCCGGCCGCGTTTGGTCCGCGGACCGTAGTTTGGAGAACCGCTTTGCAGGCCGGATTTGGCCTGCGGGCCGTAGTTTCGAGACCCCTGATATAGAAGAATGAGTGCAAAGGATTGAAGTGAGTGACGATGAGCATGCTCCTTTTATGGCGTTGAGACTTATTATTGTGACGTATAATGTGTGGAACAAAACGTTCTGAATGCTTTTTCAGATTACACGAGGCCAGTGAGGTGCTTTTGTTCAGCCCGGGTCTATCTCTTGTTGCTTTTTATGGGTAAGATACGGGGTAAAGGCAAGACTAGCCTGCATTGTAGCTCAGGCTGAAAATATTCAATGGCGAAAAATGCAATGGCGTATCTCTGCGAAATGGCGCCAATGGCCAAGTTGAAGTGTGCGCCCTTGCTAATAATTTATGTATTATATATAGACACAATTTTTACGAAAGTTAAAACATTAAGAACACAAATGTTTTAAAACGGAAAATATTTGTATTTATTTTTGCTTCGAATTGTCAGCAAATAAAATGTAAATTATCCACAAGGACCATAACATACTTCTATGCCTATTTATTTTTATTATGAAGCATATCAAAACATTCAAATAACAATATAGGCCTACATAGTGTTGCCTGTCAAAATGGTACATCTTGAGAAAAAAATCAAACACTATATTGCAACTGCAAACGACAATTTCTTTTAAAAAGAAACTCATTTAATTTGAATTGTACAATAAATTATTCAAAGCAAGCCATGCATCACTTGTGTTCGAAAAACACAATTGAAAAAAAAAAAAACACAATATATTAATGTTTCGAAAAACACAAAACACCATCGAAACATTAATATATCCAGCCTTTTCCGGTTAGATTACACGAAAATGGTCCTTTCTTCATAAAGATAGATCGTAGATCACACAATTTGCCCTGACTTACTGTTAGTCATTGAGGCACGGAGGTATGAAAGGATCAGCCTCAGTTTACCTTTAGCGCCTCCAAGAATTTTGTTCGGGAGGGGCCAGTCAATGACATTGTCAGTCATTGACGTAGTTTTGAGTCCGACTGTTCCTTCCATTTACTTTCTAACAGTTGAAATTAATATAAAACACCAGAAAAATGCTTAGCAGGCTTGTTTAGGGGAGGGACGCATGCTGCAAAGTCTTGCTATTCTGTATGCTGAACACGCTTTAGCTGGAAAGGTGGCAAAATTTTCAGCGATTTTGCAGACAGAAGTCTCGTCGATCGCCGACTATGTACACCAGTACAGAAACAGACTGTTAGGTGTCGTAAGAAGTACAGGTGCTTTATTCAGAGCCACCTCTTGATACTTGCAAACCGTGAAATTGCACAGGGAGCTCAATAAATATGTAATGGGAGTGTTGTCAGATAACATCACCGCTAACTTTTTGGTTAGTTTCATTATGACTGTTTTTGTTCCTGAAATCGAGCGAATTGAGAATAAAGTACTATGATTATGAATTGGAACAACTTGTTCAGTGAATGTAGCGAGCACGTGTAGTGCTAATTTGTATGACATCAGTCGTCATGAACCTTCCAGAAGGGCCCCCAATTTAAAATAGCCTAGGGCCCCGAAAATGAAAATTCACCTTTGCCACAATAGGTTAACAAAATGCTAATTTCGGAAGTGGAAGCTTTACGAGGCTGTGGACTAACTTGCAACGTCTTAAAAACTAAATCATCAATATTTTTAAATCAGTGATCAGGTATGGGTGAAGTTGGCAAAGTGTCGGTTGCCAGATGATGTGGATGCTGCCCATGCAATAGTCACAGACTAAATCGTACCGCTCTTCAAAGAAAAACAGATAATCTAAGTCCGACAATACCTTAAACTTTTTAACTGCGACCAACAGATGTCTGCAACAAATAACGATAATGCTGGAGCAAAGACTGCGCAACATCAGCAGGTTACGCTGATTTGATATAAAATTAAGAACAAACATTACTTACAATTGCTATTTAACATTACTTAATGCTTACGATTGCCATTAACCTATTAGAGCGTATCAGGCCTGCAATCAAAGTTCAGCTTGTACCATTCACTCATCGGTAAGACTTAAACAGCTTTATTTTTCATAACTAAAGAAATTCTTTTCAGGTTTACAAGATGCCTTCCTTTTTCCATTTACACAAGAACTCAATTTTATACATACAAAAAAAGCATTAAATGTTCTGCATTAGTTTCTAACCAGTGAGGTCATAAACTTCAAAAAATTGCGCATAAGAAATATTCCACTGCATTTCCACTGACATCCGTAAGTTTAAAAAATACGTGAAAGTCGAAGAAACTCTATAGTCACTAAGAAAATTGCCTTAAAGACAATCTCGGCAGGGGTGGATCCAGGGGGGGGCAATTGGGGCGATCGCTCCCCCTAGAACCTACGAAACTAACTTTTTTCACCATAATATTGTACGATTCGGAAAACAACATACGCGACATAAGGCCATTTTTTCGTCTATTGTTTTGTCACAGAACTGTTGTGAAGTATGCCTCATCTCTCTTACCGTAGCGAAGCCGTTACGAGACTTGACTGCCGAATATTACTGAAATCGCCCTCCCCCCCCCTAAACTCACTGACTGGAACCGCCCCTGAATCTCGGTGTTATCTCGAAGCAAAACTTTCCTGAAATCTGTCTGCAACATGCTGGGTGCTTCGCTACCTCAGCTATTACCATAACAGGAGGTGCTTACTCTGAGCTGCAATGCAATGTGGACTGTTTCATCGTACTTAAAATGTTTAGAAATTGGCGTGCATGTTGCGAGGAATACATAGTAGGCAGATAGTTTGATGTACAGTGCGACTACTACGGCCAAACGTGCGCATTTCACCTAGCTATTTCCAAAAAATCGCCTTGCTCAAAATGAAGTCCTGCTCACGTTTCGCTGCTTGCTGCTTGATATAATTATTTGTCAATTCCGCCATGCACAGCAAGCTGCGGGCATCGGAAGACCTGATGTTACGTATGCCAATGTTACATAATTGAAAAAAGTGAGCGGTCTACTTCGCTACTTGCCCTATGTTCGACGAACCGTATGGTGTGAGCGTCACGTGAGCGACCGTTATGTAAGAGCAGCCGAAGGCGCAATGGGAAGGCAAAAGACGAAACGAACGATCACGTGACTTTCGCATAATTGATTTTCTTCCGCTTGAACGAGCAGGTAGCCAGTAGCCAGAGATGAACGGATTTATGCTTTTCTAATCCAAACCCGATCCAACGATTTTATTTCAAAATCTAATCCGAAAACTGACATTTTTTAAAATTCAAATCTTGTTTAAATCCAAAACCCTATCGCTGTAATACGCTGTTAAGCTATATGCAATGCAAATAAAAAATTCCAAGACAAAAAATAACGTGGAAACTAATTCAGGATAACTTATTCTCTATCCCTGGCTCACAACACTAAACAGTTGATACTTCAAAGACTTTACGTAATCACTTTAGCAAAAAATGCAATGAGAAGCTCAGTTATAGCGTGTAACTGTAATATATGAAACCAGAAAGAGTTACAGTAGACACCGCAAGCGAGTCGAAGCGACCCATTAGCTCTAGGCTACACATAAATAATGATGAACTGTGCTAAATGCTGCTACTAGGTAGTAGGTATCACTGTACTAAAACAATTATGAGTCAAGAAAATGGACTGGATCAATGAAAGTCACACCAATTCCGTAACGTTGATGACATAATACATACAAGAGCAAACTTGCATCACTGGTCACAGTCAAGGCTTAAATTTAAGCAAACACGATATACAATGTACAATCCCGAAGGATGTAACATTATAAAAAAATTGACAAAAACTCCACTAATTTCTAGTGCTTCGTGTTTCAATTTGGTGCTTTGGACTGCGTGAACGTGAACCATGCGCTGGTTGCCAAAGGTGTGGAAATAGAGCTACGCGTGCATCAGAAAACATTTTCGTTCTCTCCGTGGGGCTTATATAATATTGTCATTTTATCCGGTTCCAACTTTTAACGAAATCCAATCAGGTACGTAGCCAAGGGATGCATTCGGGTGTTCCCCCAAATTTTGTTGTGCCAGAGAAGTTTGTTTTAAACATAAAAAAGAAAACAAAAATCTTTCTCTTTTAAAAACATATTTTTCTCCCCCAAACCTGGCTGCGGGTCTGAATTCAGTACGAGGTGTTTTGCGGTAAAAACATGCTTCAATTTAGCAAATCTGTTCAGAATCTTTGCAAAGAACGCCTGAAGGTTAACAAGTGGCTTTTGCGCCTTATTCATTTGAAAAACAATATAAAACGTCCCGCTATCTTGCTAAAATTCCTGTTGATTTTCGTTTCACACGCTTTTCACGTTTTGTGATATTGTGTTGATGCCCCTATTTTTCCTCTTATCATTTACCTCTATACAGTTGCTCACCGCACCCCCTGCACATAGGCATGCTTTGCACCCGCTGTTTAGTTGCTCACCGCACCCCCTGCACATAGGCATGCTTTGCACCCGCTGTTTTGGTGTTCTTGTTGTTTTTTACTTATTTTACCTGACGTCGATTTGATGGATTTTGTTACTTTTTTAATACTTGTGAAACGTCTTCAATGAAAAATTGATCTGTGCTAGCAATAGGGCTGGCTGAGAACTTGACCCAGGTGGTCTTTCGCTAACCCTTTGTGATTCAACATGTTAGAATACGATCATTAAACTGTAAAAATTGAAACGTCCGATGTTTTTATATTCTCATCAACATGAAATCAATTTGTGATCTTTGATGTGTTTGCTTTTATTCTTGCTGCATTCGTGTTATTTCGTGATTTGAGTCACAAAAATGCATGAATAAACCATACCGTTTGCAATTAATCAGTGTTGCAAATTATCAACTTAACTTCCGTTCATGAACCAGGCCTTCGTTTCTGTGTGCCTTCCGATCTCTCCACCACCAAAGATATTCTCTAAAATTTTCGCCACTTGACGGTTTCCATATGGAGGATCATGAAAAGAAATGGGGTAAGTTTGAGCAAAAGCGAATTTTCTGTAGAAGCAGGCTTGTAGTTGTAATCATAAAAGTATTGCAGAAAGCTTGTCATATTTGCAAGGGCGTACGCAAGGGGGGTTTGGGGTTAAACCCCCCTCCTTGAGCTTGATATTTTACAAAAATTTTATTACCTTCGCAAGGAGATTAATTGTTTTCGCATACTTTTTGCTTGTTAATTTGTCGACTTAATGCAAATACCACGGAATAAATTTGCATGCAAATTT
>Ga0210059_1012762_pt1 | contig 12647 bp, 7 predicted proteins | sample Ectturendosymbi2_FD_188042 | JGI IMG/M metagenome (GOLD analysis project Ga0210059, IMG submission 188042) | Ecteinascidia turbinata endosymbiont from Florida, USA - Sample 2 (SPAdes) (version 2) | ecosystem: Host-associated > Tunicates > Ascidians > Unclassified | place: Key West, Florida...
GCAACTATAGCTGCAAACGATCATCCATAGATTCACCTATCACGTCCTGCAACAGAAAAGACATTCGTTAAAAAATGGGTTTTTTATCGAACAAAATATGGGTACGCATCTTTTTGAGTCACCCTGTAGATAAGTGGCGGTAATGGAAAAGCATACGCGTAGATGGCGCTAAACATGGTTAGTTTGAAGTAACGCAAGCGTAGATATGTACAGTACTAGCCAAAAGCTCACGCATAGATAGCATCAACCCGGTTGCTATGACGTTTAGTATCGCTGCATAGTGCTGTGATATGCTCCAAGCAAGCAGGCCTATTCATAACATGCGTGGGGGAGTGGGAGACTGCGATGGACTGGGGATCATTTGGGCTGCAGACCTCCCGATGGCGAAGCTACATAGTAGTATGAAGGGAACAGTTGACTTAAAAGTAAATACCTGTTGCTCTGAGTAAAAGGTTTTATACACATGCGATGCATTTATACGATTAATGGAAGCAAAATGCGATGCAGACAAGTTTTAAACCGCTAGAAGAAATTGGTTTAACTTTGCCACATAATTTTTTGCAGTTTTGACGTATTTTGTAAATACAGTATTCGTGATATGGAAATACGTCACGGCAGTTGTGGGCTAGCACAGCACTGAAATCTGTGTCACAAAATTTAAGCAGACTGAGAACGAGGCGTGCAATCGTGTGTTCGGGAAATGCATTTACAGTCGATATGATGAGTCACGTATGGGAACAGAAATTCATTTACTGCTCGATAGGTACATGATCCTCAGTGCGATTGGAGAACATAGTAGTAGTAGTTTATTGGCGATAAGGGGATAATATATTTACATTTCCAAAATAAACAGTCTTTATCAGGACACCAAAAAAAACAACACGGTTAGACCAAAGGCATCCCCCACTACATTATACGAGAGTCTTATGCGACCAATTTTAATTCACGCAACAAAACCAAACAAAGTAAGAGATGACAGCAGTTATTCACGAGACCACATAAGGTAGTACAACAATTTGAACAAGCTTTAAGGACTGAGGATGCGTAGTATTACGTGAAGTCGATTTCGTATTTAAAAAATTCGCTGATAGCTTCAACTGCGTCGCCGTTGCGGAGACTAGTTACGTACGCAGTAACAGCATTATGGAATCAATGCACTTGACTAATGTACACCAAGAAAGAAAGGAAGAATACTACCATAGTTTCTAGTACTTGGGTCACACATTTTTTATATCGGGCTATAAAAAGTGTCAAGCACGGTTTATGTTTTTATTTTCAAAGGAGTTTGTGACCAGGTATCTGCTGCATTGTACTTCAGCATTTTTCGCATACGTGAATTTGCTCAATTCAAGATTGAACATATTTTAGTTGAAGAATTTTCTGCGTTTTATAAATGCTGGCAAATCGCAATGTAAGATACGTTGAAACAACTCACCGTGTGCTTTAAAACAACCGATATTGGTTGCGGATGACATGAAACTGCTCTTTCCCAGGCAGTAATTCCATATTGTACTCGTGAATTCATTACACTTTGATACAAAATGGGAAGTGCTTTTTTACTCCCACAATGTTTAACTTTGTTTTGTGACAAGCAAAGCTAAAATAAATACTTGAAAATTTCATCGCAAAATTTCATCAGGTTAAACATCATCACGTCCCATGGTAAACCTGTTGTCAGGGTTACCTACTGCTGAACTTCCTACACAAGTTCGTTTTCTTGTACTGAGCACTTGTTTTAAACTTTATGCAGTTCAAAGAATGAAAACGGAAGAACACGTTGTTTCTTTGACATGACCTAGCAGGGGAGTAAGACTTCAAATGATTGTTTAAGTGTGATTGTAATGAAAACAACACATAAAACTGGAAAATAGACCTATTGCATATTTTTCCGGGCTGATTGTAAATTGCCATACCCCTGTCCCCAAAGCAAGTCCTAGATAAGGCTGCAGTCAAACGAAAGACACAGAAAGCCTTTTTTCAGGTAGTGGTAAAACCGTTTTGTTGCCGTGTTTGATACAATCGGTGTACAACTACAAATCCTGGAGCGCATCAAGGTATGTGGCAACGATAAGGGCTCCTCCAAAATTCAGCCCCGGTGCATCACATTATGGGTGGAAAATAAACCAAGCCCTGCTTTCTTTCGGGAAACTCAGCAATTGTGAATTTTGCATTTGGCGCTGAGACGGCGCCGGAAGAATACCAGCAGTGGGAAAGCCAAGATGTTGCTAACTTGTTTTGTTTAGATTACAATTTCTTCAATTCAAAGCAAGTGTTTATTATTGCCAAGAATCTCGTTGCTTAGTCTTAAAAACTTGACTTCCACTTTTTTCTAAATTTGCCCTCCTATGCAACAGGCGGCTGCGGAAGCATGTAAAATTATGGGCCACCGCAAGTTTTACGACCAGATGATTGTCGATGCTTGCCAGTTCGAAAAAGATAAAATAACAGACGAGGTTGATGTGACTACTGTCAAGGATTACATGCAGGTTTGGTGCAAATGCGTTTGTGAATAAGATTAACGCCCTAGCAGTTAACTTTAGCTACTGGTGTTGGATCTCGACCACTTTTGAAGGAATCTTTGGTTAGTTTTGAACATTTCTATTGAAACGAGTCGAATTATCGGTGACGTACTTCTATCCTTTTTAGGTGTGTCGGTGCAAACATAAAAAAGTACGGTTTAATGCGTATACTTGCTCATAGCAATTGTCTGAAGAAGTAGTGTAGTTGTCGCAAAACATGTGCTGTATTGTTAGTTGCGAGTCGTAGGATTGAATCAGAAGGAGATACGTACAAGTAATCGCAACAAAATTTTGTCGCACGTGAGCGCTCGGTTGCTTCGTGACTGTACTCAATGTGAATTCATACACTTTGCGTTTCCTTTATTCCCAAGTTCCTGAGCAACATGGACGAAACGCCGTCATATCTTGGCGGGAAAGGGAATTACTGGAGGCAGCTGTCCCTGGAGGCTTTGCCGCGGCAGAGCATCATGTACGATATCATGGAATACCTCCGCACCAAGCTACCCAGCGCGAGGCTACAGACAGAGATGCCTGTGCTCATGTCGCGTCCGGTCACAGAAGACATCCAGCTGGAACAGTTCCGTGTTGTGTCCAAACTACAGTGAGTACGGCAGTACCGGATGCGACAATGAAATGCGCTTACGGCGTTTTGCACATTCTAGCTAGTTACGCCTTAAGGGAGATTTTCGATATTTTATTTGGAATACAATGAATAGGGTTTATCCACACCCATGGTTCTTAAACCTGTAATTCTTACCCCAAATGGGCAATTTGATATTTTGGGGGTAGTATACATAATCGTTTTTTTGGTTACCTCACACTAAAATATTTATAGAGATATTTCAACTTTGTAGCATGTAGAGTTTCGTGTGCGTTGTGCGACGTCATAGTACAGGAGTCTCTGCATCGTAGGTCGTGGTCTAGTGACCACTGACTAGTAATCGCTAGCAGTGTAGGCTGTAGTGTAGTCTAGTGTAAGCTGAAAACTATAGATGCCTCCAAAGAAACGAAGCTACAAGGAAGCTTTTCTGAAGCTTGGTTTCAGAAGTTTTAATGTTAACTTTGACCATTTGATAGCAAAACAGCAGTGCTAGCCTTCCTATTGGTCATAATTTTAATGGATATGGACATTAAAATGCAAATACGGCGTCATTTTTGTATTGTTTTATTATTAATTGATTACAAGCTGTAATGTGATATATTTTGAAAAGAGAGCAATTGAAATTCATCAGGTTCTTCTCAAGGGTAACGATATTAAAAAGGTTACGAATCACTGATCCACATATTTCACGCAACAGGTATGAAAAACTGACACAGTAATTGTGTTCGTCCTCGTTTGAACTAAGCGTTGCATAACCTTGCCAGTCGTTGGTTCGGTGTTTAGTCTGAAATGCGAAAAGAAACTTACACCTCGGGAATTAAAATCAGCACTAAAAAGACAGAGGTAATATGTCTCTCCCCAAAACCAAGCCGGTGCACGCTGAAAGTTTGTTCGTTCTTTCTGAAAGTCCATCGTTTTCGATGGTGATTGCCTCCCCTACAAAATTTGATTGCTATGATGTTGCGCGCTGAAAGATAGCCGTAAATACACTGCAACAGGTGGGGAAATTCAAGTACCTTGGAATTGGCATTCACGACTGACGGAAGGCGGAACTGGGAGATATTGATGCACGGATTGGTAAAGCTAATGCAGTTCTGCATGAGCTTTGTCGATCTGTGGTCGCAAAACGGGAGCTTTCAATCACAGCAAAACTGTCAGTTTTCAAATCTGCTTTGTTCCGATGCTTACCTATGGTCGTGAATCTTGGCTAATGACTGAAAGAATGCTACTTAAGTGCAAGCGACAGTTGTGAAATTCCTAAAGCCTTGAATGTCGATCCACTTCTCCTTTGAACTGAGAGATCCCAACTACGTTGGTTCTGCGAGTGCCCCAAGAAATATTGGCAAGGCAAGTCTTGCTGGCTGCACCCACGGGAAAGTGGCCCATAAGTCGGCCAAGCACCAGGTGGCCTGATTACATCAATGAGCCACCTGGTTTGGTCCCGTCTTTGTGTGGAACCAGTTGAACTATAAGAGATTGCTGAAAACCATGAGGTATTTCGGGTCCTCCTAGGGTTGCTGACCCCGCAATCCTGAGAAGAAAAGCGGGAAAGAAAATGAGTGAATGAAAAAAATGAACTTATCATCGCTGAACGTAATCGAAGTGATTTGACTGTCGCGTATTTTTCTCACTTTTCCAAAGAAAATGTTGGCACGAAACAGCCGTTGCACAGAAAGAGATAATTCCCATTATTCCAATAAATTGGTATCCGTCTGGAGCATCGTCTTTCAGACAGGTGTAAATCACTGTACGTGTCTGCAGTACGCGACCAAGTAAAGGTCATGCTTAGGCATGACAACATTTTGCAGACGTTGCAGAGACGTTGTTGAGACGTTCGAACTTAATTATATTTTCACAAGCTCCAGCCCGAGCAGTTTTAGTACTAATCCTCCCCGCCCCCTGACTTACCTTTGTACAAACGCAGAAGTTTCCAACAGCATCACTGAGCAAGTAAAATGCCGCTCAGCCGCCCATTGTGCTTCTTTCCGAACAGATCCCCGCCAAGCAGCGGATATCCGCAAGGGAGGCTGCCTGTGCGCCCACCCGGTCTTTCCGCCGGTGTCAGTCAACGACGATCGGTTCAGTCCCGCAGGCGAGTCGCGAAAATGAAGCAAATGTACGGCGCCGGTGAATATGAAGCGAAGCAGGAAGATGAAGTATGTGAAGTTTTTTTTTTGCTGTAAAGCATGTTATGCTAACAGTCTCAACAGAAATTGCTTGTACGTAGCTTTATTAAAACGCAAGCTCGCAGTAACGTACATTGTTGGGAAAGGGCGTAACTTTTATTGGAAAGCATACAAAAATAGGGAAGTTTCCCATGAACAATGTAGATGATGCCACTATTAAAGCTGCTTTGGCGTATATCAGTGGCGGGCAAACTTGTCAGAGAGAGAAAAGACAAGGGCCGCACTTTTTAAATTCGCGCCGTGCGCACAAACCAATATACAGCGTGCTGCGTGTTCAATGAAAACAAACAAATATTTGACATTTTTTTATTCTACTTTCGCGGGGAGCACAGGAACTCGTAAAGGGCAGCAGTTTGCATACCTCTGGACTGTACATTGCTGTACTGCAAAATTAACAAGCCTTAACTCTACCACAGACAAGGGGATTAGTCTGGCTACGAACTACAGAACCTTCATAAACTAAGGTTTACTGGCGCAATCTGTCCAAACTGTAAGTTTCTACGACGACTTTAGTTGCATTGGACGTCGAAAATCTTTACTCGTAAACGCACTGCTTGTGTATAACAACAGTTCTTCCTTCATGTCAACATCAATGCCAAATGTAGTGGAATCAGAAATGCAGAAAAAGTGCAACGATATGGTCCTCTGCAAATATCAGGGGTACTTGTCCCCCACACCCCTCACGGCAGATGCGCTACGCGGCTGTGTACTGAAAAAATTTTGACCGTCACCGGATGCTGTGAAATTAAATACTTTTATTTGTACGTCAAACATTTACTGATTTTGTTAGGGCCAAGTTCAATTTACCCAGGTACACCTAATTTTTGACCGGCAAGTATGAGTTTTCATCCCGGACGTCTTTTTTGTACGATTTGACTGACTGCAATTGATGGTGGGTCGAAGCCTTCTGGTTGAAAAGTTGATCATAAGCCTGTCGCCCACAGATCGCTGCGGCGATTCACTCGCCGGGACTGGAACTCTCGACCTCATGGTTGGAAAACGGGCACTACGCCCTCCGTGACTGGCTGTCAGAGCCAGGATGTTGACGCTGCACTGCAAGTTGCTCAGGCAGTGTGGTTTTGTGACGAAATCACTACATATTATATTTATGAGCTGTTTCAAACAATATGAGACTTAAACACAGATTGTAGAAGGAGAAACTTCGTGCCCTACTGTGCACATAGCACAAACTCAGCTGCCACTCAGTGGCGTAGCCAGCCCAAAATTGGGGGGGGCGAAATGTTTGATTTTAGGCGAACAACAGTATTTTGTTTGGAATACCGCATGTTGAAGTACATACTTACTAGATACACAAAAAAATTGGGGGTCCATGGCCCCCTGGGTCCCCCCTGGCTACGCCTATGCTGCCACTTGCAGTACGAAGCGTTGAGGAAAAGCAACAAATATTTTCTGTCGCAGATAAGCAGGCATTTGGCAGTACTTGAGACAAAATACGTTCTTAGATTACTTTTTCTATATCAGTCGAAAGACCTCACCGTTCGACCCACGTCGTCTCTTTCCATCCCACGAGACACGACAGACCGCCTGTCCCATCCTGCCACTGCGTCGCGCGGCCAATCGCTGACCACCATGCAGCCCCTCCCGTCCGGGACATCTCGGGAACGCGGCACCGGCGGAACGCACGACGAGCTCGAGGAACTCGAAGCCAGAGAGCTGTACGAGTGGTCACGTGACCTCAACTTCGACGACATAAACGCGGGGATTTTCCCATCCAGTCCGCCAGATCATCAGCCCAGCACACGGTCCGTGACGTTTAGTTCTCAATTAACGAAACGCATTTACGCAACGTGAATTAAAGTTACACAGAGGTTCTTTTGTATTAATTCCGCCGCGCGCGTGCAGCGATGTGAACGTCATCGCGGATGTTGGAACAGCGCACTAAACCTTTCAAGTGTATTGCGTAAAGTAATTTCCGAGCCAGGGCTTCTTCGGATTGTTAGAGGTTAAATTAATGATTTTAATCGAAAATAAGACTGCGGTAAATTAAAAAGAGCACTTTCAATTAAAAAAACAATTCCATCGATCTTTTTCAAAAAATGTTTTAATCTTGTACTGTTTTTTTTTCGCTGAGACATTTGGTCATTTTTTTCCTGAGTCATTTTGGTCATTTGTCTCACAATCGTGTTAAAACTAGCCGTAAGTGTTCATTAGCCTGTATTTCCAGACATTCTGGCCGAAATGACTTAATTTTTCATTTCGAAAACATTTCAAAAAAGGTCATTTCGAAAATATTTCGGTCTATGACCGAAAAAAACAGGTCTTGTATGTATGGCTTACAGTGCAAGTATTTCCACGTGCGCCTTGCAAATCTGATATAAAAGGGTGAGAAAGGTGCGGTACTAAGCATTTGCTGCCAGTCTCACTGACAAGGAAAATTTTAATGGGTGTTTGACAGGATCGTCTTTTGTTATGTCATCGCTTTTATAGAATTGCGCCATACGTGACGTCACAATCACTGCCTTCGCGGTTCGAGGCACGTGACACTCGCAGACGAGTGGTAGCAATGTCTTGATGCAGCGGTGTCGCTTTTCTCACATGCCATGCAAAAATTGTATCTGTTTAGTGAAGCATTAGCACATTTTTCATTAATAAGCAAAACTTTCACAGACAAATTGCAATTGCTATTCGTTCAATACAATAAAATATACTGAATATATGCTGAATGTACAATATAAAAAATATAGCCATGAGGTATTTCGAGTCTTCCTTGCGTTGCTGTCCGGCGACCCTCCCCAGAGGAAGATCGGGCATGAAAAAAAGAATTACTATACATTGTAACGTAATGCAAGTTTTTAGACAACGGGCTGTCGGTCTCTTCATTCTGTTGAACAGGGCCATAACTGTTTTCACAGTCTGCGCTAGTAGCCTTGATAGTTTCCTCTACACATCATCATTCTAAACCTCGCAAACAGTATTAAATACTTGCTTGAAATTCTACTTTTATTAGGAGCATTAAATGCATGTTGTTGTAACCACTCGGTAAGCGCGGTATTGAATACGCGATGCACCACGAACAGAATGTGCGGTAAGAATAGCACCTATATGTAAGTGGCGCGAACAAGCAATAATAGAGTGATCTTGGTAAGTGACCTCTGGACAATTTTTGGGCAATACACTTTTAGGCCAAGTGTGAATCTATCATGTTATTCTGAGATTGTTTTTCATGGCATCGACAACCAGCAGACCTTCCTGAACTGAGAGGAATGTCATAGCAAATACTTTTCGTTTTCTGAGTTGTCGCTCCAGCAATAAATGTACTTAGCACGTACATTTAACGCTACAATCTGCGCCTGAAAACGTGATTGTCGTTTAACAATGTAAGTCCTATCTTGGGGTTTGAATTGTGACTTGTTAATGATTGGACCATCCTGTTTCTAACCAGGTAGGGAATGCGTTTCAGACAATTGTTTTTCAGATCTTGCCAGGGAATGCCAAACAAATGTTTAACGTGATCGCGCAGCATTCTCTAGGCCAGGGCTTGTTTCAAACACTTTTTGTGGATAAAAGAAATTGTTGGAGATGCCAACAGATCTCTTAGTGACTATGCAGCGTGTGAAAAATGGAGCTCATCTTTTTTGACCCGCTTCACGTTTTGAGAATTTATGATATTAAAGTGCTTTTGAACAGTGTTGATACCCCAAATAATCCCTAGGTAAGTCTATCCGTTACCTGGGAACAGTGTTGATACCCCAAATAATCCCTCGGTAAGTCTATCCGTTAAAGAAGGTGATTCACCATTCATACAAATGCATGTCATGAAGTTGAGAAGTTGGTAATCAGTATGCTGTTCATTCACATTGATCAAAGCTTTCTTCACATCAGAGGTGATCACGGAGCCGAAGTCTACGATTTTTGCCGTAATAGGATTTCAGGAGTGAAAGTTTCAGTTTTTGCTGGAGCCGAATTATAGCTTCTGTTAAATTTAAATTTTCCTATATCTAGATGGCTCCGCTGAGAAATAATTCTCGATAGTGCAGAAGTAGAGAAAAATAATCTAGGAACTTCCTCATCCACAAACCTGCCGCAAGAAATAAATTCAGAAGGCAATGCTGGTGTCCCGAACAGAGCCGAATTAAAGGGTAGGGGGCCCGGGGCAATTTTTAGTTGAGGGCCCTATGACGTAATTCATGACGTCATCGTTTGTAAAAGTTATGTTTTCGCTGATTAGCAAGGTTCCCGTTTGTTTTTTCCGGTAGTCGAGAACAGTGGCGTACGCAGAAATTTTTCATGGGGAGGTTTCATTCAGTGCCATATAGCGGTCATTTGTACTTGGTGTGCACTGTTTGTGACGTCATATTCATGTTTCCAAACCAACGTTTTGGCGAAGTGTGCTGACATAATATGCATATTCTTCTACAAGCACTCCCCTCATTTTATAAACTATCGGCGCTCCAAGATAGGAAATCTGAGGAAGATAAACTCAATGCTACGACACAGCAGTTCATAACTGCAAAAATATCAGGCTTCGCGTAAAAACAGGGTAGTAAAACACACTCATCACTGCGTCAGAGCAGTTTGCAACTGCAAAATGAGGTTGCACAAATGTCTCATGGAATACGAGCGGTCGAGCATAGAAAGTGTGCGGCTGGACTGGCTGGCGCACACCCCAGTTTGCAAAATCGAATCTTGCTAAACTAGACAAGAATTGGGAATGCGTATAAAGCACGCAAGAAAACTTTCAACTTTTTGTATGTATAGAAGTCCAGCAAACTTTTTAATTTCTTTTTCCCTGCTGAGACATTATCAAATGCCTGAATCCCTCCATGTTGAAAATTGCTGTTTTTGAGCTCGTGCAACAGTCCTACCATGCTGGTGAAATTGGTAATGTAGCCAATGCGGTCAGCGCTAGCGCTGATCAGCCTTAACAGACAAAGTAAAGACAATTGTTTCGGATAAAGTAAACTATCGTGGAACACAACCTTAAAACATGCGTAGTGAACGAAAGGTCTACAAAAATTGGTAGTGGTTTCTGGACGCAGACGATAACCTAGATTCCCACAAAAACCTAATTATTACTTGTTGGCCCAGTTCCGCGGCATTTGCATTATGTCGACAAATTAACAAGCAAAAAGTATGAGAAAACAACTAATCTCCTTTGCGCAGGTAATAAAGTTTTTGTAAAATATCAAGCTCAAGAGGGGGTTAACCCCAACCCCCCCTTGCGTACGCCCTTGGTCGCGAGTGTGCTTACTCACATTCACATACAGTTAGCTGCGGGAAGAGAATTTATGATATGTACACTAGGGTGTATTTTTACTACAGAAAAAAATATTTCACAGACTACAGAGTGACTCGGCAAGAAACAACATCACCCGAACAATAAGCAGAAACCAGAGATTACAAACACCGGAAAAAGAACATGTCAATATTGGCCAGCCAGACTGAGTGTGAAACTTGTTTCCAAGCTAACGTCTTGATTTTCACCTTAATTTTCACATGCTCTGGTTAACCCCACTGCTTTAACGTTACTGCTTGAAAGTTTTGCTAGAAAAACCGATGCAACCGCGGCGTTTTAGCTAACACTGCCAGATCCTTGCGCTCTTTCTCCTTAGAAGCTTTGCGCTTTTCATAACTCCTGATGTCCTGATGGCATTACAGTTTCGGCATCGCGCTAGCCAGACACTACAATCTCGTTTTCTGCTCTTTCGTTCTAAGAACCGACTGATTAAAACCTTGCAGTGTTGCCACTCCGTTGTCACGGAAAATTACTCGATGTCATGATAAAAAACACTAGATTCACAAAAAAAACACTAGATTACAAAAGAAAACTTACACACAGTGAAAATGCCCCGAAAATAGGTTGCAATGCCAACCATAGACATTGTGCAAGGTGAAACACGTTGTAAAACGGGGGATAGCAGCAACGCTTTTTGTTTTTGTTTGTATAGGTCACCGAAACTTTTAACAAATGACCAAGGGACTTCGCAGCGGTTTAACTCAAAACAGATTATATTATCTTGTGTAATTTAAGATTTAATTAGGTACAATTTTTAGCAAATTACAATTGCACTAAATGAAAAGGTCTCATTTACAGTTACAATTAAATAAAATGGTGCAATTAATTACATTCAGCTCACTCATAAAAAAACACTAGACAGCCATAAAAAACACTAGATGAAATGAGAAAACACTAGATCTAGTGGAAAAACACTAGGAGTGGCACCACTGAAACCTTGTCTAACGGACCACGCAATAACACGTGGTGTAAATGGTGTGAATAGCTTCATCTGTTTATGATGTAACACAGCGATAGTAACCATCGGAAGAAAAGTGCGTTTCCACCACACGTTAACCCTTATGACGAAACAAAGGTGCAGTTTGGTTGCGGCGACCTCGAGACTGCACCAGAAGTTCGAGATCATTGATACCAGTGTTGCCACTTCTGATAGTTTAACATGACATCACATATGATGTTCTCAGATCAATTTCTGATGTCATGTCGACAAATCTGATGTTGGCTGGATTGTTTTTTTTTTCACATTTCGTCTCATTCAAGGACGAAAATAAGTTAGATTCACGATTTTTAAGTTTCTTTCATCAATCTCTCACACTAATCAGTGGCGCAACTAGAGGTTTGAACCAGGGGCGAAAGCTTAGCTGAAGGGGGCCCGCTGGTCGCCGTAGGGGGCCCACTAACCAAAACTCAGAAAAAGGTTAAGAAAGACAGTGAACCTCTGGATATATGTGCTAGACAAAAAAATGAAAACGCCACGAAAAACGCAAAAAAACAACAATCTAAAGAATACCAAATATCAAAATGTCAACTGGAGAGGGCCCAGTTTTTACGTTTAGCTTGCCAGGGGGGAGGGCAGTGGTGTGTTTAAGGGGAGGCGAGCGAGGCACTTGCCTCGGGCCCCCCCTTGAGGTATTACGCGCATAAATTTTCCTTATATTTGGTGAAAGACGTATTATTCACTCACGTAATGTGCTACAAAGCAAATCATAAGCAAGTATTTTGCTTTCAAAGGACCCCCTTCAGAAATTGTAATGTGCAGGTACTTTGCTTTCAAAGGGGCCCCAACAGCAACTGAAATATGTATGTACTCTGCTGTTAAACTTCATCGAAGGGGCTCCTAAAAGAAACTGTATTTTGTAAGTACTCTACTTTCAAAGGGGCCCCCAACAGCAAGTGTAATGTGTAAGTACCCTGCTTTCAAAGGGGCCCCCAACAGTCACTGTAATGTGTAAGTATTTTGCTTTCACAGGGGCTCCCAATAGCAATTGTAATGTGTAAATACCTTGATTTCAAAATGGCCCCCAACAGTAACTATGATGTAAAAATCCTTACTTTCAAAGAGGCCCCCAACAGCAATTTTAATG
>Ga0210059_1012764_pt1 | contig 12646 bp, 9 predicted proteins | sample Ectturendosymbi2_FD_188042 | JGI IMG/M metagenome (GOLD analysis project Ga0210059, IMG submission 188042) | Ecteinascidia turbinata endosymbiont from Florida, USA - Sample 2 (SPAdes) (version 2) | ecosystem: Host-associated > Tunicates > Ascidians > Unclassified | place: Key West, Florida...
CAGATATTTGCCCAATTTTGTGTTGTTTCACCCCTGTTTTTTTTCGATGAAACATTTTGGTCATTTTTGCTGAGACATTTTGGTCACTGAAACATTCCGGTCATTTGTCTCACAGTTGTATAAAAACTCACCAGAATGTCTGAAAATATAGGCTAAAAACACTGTAACTGTGAGTTTTAATACAACTGAGACAAATGACTGAAATGTTTCAGTGACCAAAATGTCTCAGCGAAAAAAACAGTTTGTGGGTGACGTCATAAGTGGGGTAGGTGTTTGGCTATTTTGGCTCAGGTTATCTGGCACTGGGCCCCAACTGCTAGATGGAATTTCTTGACTCAAGTTTTCATTGGAAAGTAGGCTAGAATCTGAGCCTTTGATTGGCTTTCTAGCATTTTGGGTTCAGAAGTTATGGCCTAAAAGCAACAAAATAATTAATCTCCTAATCAGATAATTATTTAATTCTGTGTTTATTTTTTGCCAGTAATAACTCTGCAATATGAATTTATTTTCAGGTCACCAAAGAGCTATTATGGGCAACATGACAGTTGAAGAAATTTACCAAGATCGAAAAAAGTTTGCACAACAGGTTTTTGAGGTTGCTTCATCTGATCTGATTCAGATGGGCATCACTGTGGTTTCTTACACTTTGAAGGATATAACAGATCATGAAGGGTGAGTGATTGTCAACTGGTTTTGTTGCACTCTTGCTCTGCTTCTCTGTCTTGCAGCATACACCACAAACTGCAATGAAGCAGAAAAGCAGTGGCCATTCCAATTCGTTGTTTGTAAAGATAATTCTTCCCACTATAACAGTTTTGTCAGTACAGAATAACCATGGGCAAACTATGGACTATGTGCTGCCTGTTTTTTGTTTCTGGTACATCAAAGGTTGATAGAAAGTTGTCCACATCACTGTGAACAGTGTTTTACTTTTTTCAGTGACAGAGCTCTTTGAACACAATCAATGTTTTGTGTGATGTAATTGGTTGTTTTGTTCAAACCAAACAGTCCAAATTTGAGTGAATGTTCAGGCAAATAACACTGTGTTTAGCAGGACTTTGCAAGACTCAGACTCACATACCCACCTACTTGATGGAGTTTATAAATTGAACCACTTGACAAGAAATAGCATGTCTATCTGAATTCTGTCAAGGGTAAAAACCTAAACAGAACGTCAAGTTATGCAGGCGCTGTACAACATTTTCGGCACGAGAAGTTCATCTTGATGTTTACTTGGTTAATTGGTTTGTCAGTGTTCTTTGTTTAAAAAATAAGCAATCCCAATATTTTTATAAAGTGCATAAGATGTTTAGTTTTGTAGAAGCTAAGATAAATACCTGTTGTGATGGTACAGCTGGGAACAAATTATGAAAACAAACAGCAGTGCAGTGAGGAGGGAGTTATGACATTGTCCATAGACAGTTGTGCAATGCAGAGGAAGTTCATGGGCTGCCTACTTTATGACAGTGTAACATCGTCTCAAACGTGCAACCTGGGAGGGCTTTGTGTGCAGCCTGTGATGCTCTTTGGGAATTTCAAATATTTACATTAAGGTTTACTTGGTGACTGGTGTATTCTCCAGTGTTTGAAAGTGCTCGGCCAGCGAGTGAATTAGTTCCTTTCAAGCAAACGTAGAGACGGCTAGTAATGATTTGCCTGTAACTCATACCTTTCGCAGGAAATAAGATGTAAAAGCTCTTTCTACTAAGATTCAGCTACCGTTGTTGTTGCATCAGCGTCATGATGCAGCCCTTGGTTTACTTTATAAGTCCTCATTTGGCCCTTGGAACAATTTGAGATTGAGACCCTGGTGTAGCAGCTCTGTGAGTGTGTTGGACCACCAATCACCATGCTTGGTCACACACTACAAACTTCTAATTCATAGTCAGTGGTTTCACACTACCTCATGTCTGTGAAATGGGCATGCATCGTGCATGTGCTGCAGTCAGGGACCGAGTTTATAGGGGGTCTATGTGTCCCCCCAACTTTAGAAAGGTGGGGACATATATCTTTTGTCCCCCCCAATATGTTGGGATAAAATGTAATGTAGTTGTGCAAATTTCATGGTTACATTATTGTTGGAAACATTTCCTTAGTGTAAAGCCAGGGGAATAAATAAGGAAAATGAACATTATCATGTGATTATCTGGAAAAGTTTGGTTCCATTTACTTCGTTTATTTATTCTGGAATCCCTTATTTACCACATTATGGATTACAAGAACTGCATGCAATGTACTCCATGCACTTTGCAGAGCTGATGATGCCTACTTTGTGGGTGAAATATATACTCTGTAAGATCTTAGTGTCTGATTCTGTGCTGAGAAAGGATTTCTTTCCTTAGACAGTATCTGTAGACACAGTATACAGATTTACTATGTAAACTGAATTGTCATGAGTTTTGATAATATTGTGTTGGTTAATTTGAATTACTGAATTGGTGTGCACATAAACTTGGTTCAATCATGAATTCCTGCACTGGTCTGTAGCCTGCAATCAGAATACGGTTGTCACCAGGCACGTAGGAGGGAGACAGGAGCAATGTTCCCCCACAATTCTGACGTTTTCAGGTTAATAAAATATTTGAAGTATTAGCCAAAGAAATAGTTCAGTGAAAATCAACAAAACTGCCTCAAAGAACCTATTCTACTTCAGGTTTTGATCAAATGCTAACTTGTATCTGACCTTTTGTAATCAATGACCGCAAGTAAAAACTATTGGAGTAATACTTTTCACATTTGTTTTTGGCGCAGCAGCTTGTTGTATCTCACCTCATGGTTATGTTAGCTTCATTTCAAGACCATCACAAAGTTCTTTTTGGTAACTGTGGGTGTTACAAATATTATCCTTGTTTCCAGTGTCATCATAGCCAATCAATATCATAGATTTTTGTTTTTGCACAGTTAAACTACATGCATGAATATGGCAGTGATATACATTTTATATGTCTTGATTTTCAAACTTTGGCTGAGAAGCGATTCAGTTTCAAAGTCGGCTTCATTGCACCATAGTCATTGTTTAGCAACAATAGCATTCATTCTAGATAGTTATTTGTGATGACATGTATCGTGACGGTTCAATCACAATTATGTAGAGCCTTAACATTTTCATCAATGGTTTGCCTTGCTGGCAAGTAAAAAATCAATTTTGTCAAGATATTAGGCTCTGACCTACTGTTCATAAGCTCAATGTTTCAACTTTCATCTGATGTTAATTGCCACTTTGTTGTACAGTAATAACAAAACGGAAGTGGCAAGATGATTTTTATTTTGTAAGTGCTGAGGAAATTGACACTGTCATTACTTACAGATACTGAGATATCTTACACAGGGGTGGATATTAAAATTTCAGAAAGGGGCCCCAAAACCTCGCCATTGCAAAAGGTAGATATGGGATTATGTGGACAAAAAGTTAAATTTATTTCGTATTTCAATTTATGAACTAAATTCATGAACATAATATATATACATACGAAAGGAACAAAAATCGGAGAAGGTTTGCTGCTGGCTGGATACTTAAATTGCCTCCTTTGGCACATTTTCCCAAAATTTTTGCTGTATTTTGAAAAATATATGACTTGCTTCAGAGATTCTTTAAGTGTGGATCTAGAGTGGTACATAAACTTTTTAACTAAACAGTGGTGCAAAGCTCTAAGAAGGGGGCATGGTATCTCTGGAAAAGAGGGGCCCGAGGTGACGGAAAGAGATCCTTTCTCAGCAAAGAATCAGACACTTTAAGGTCTTACAGAGTATATATTTCGCCTACGATGTAGGCATCCTCAGCTCTTTTTCAAATAGAATCAAAAAAATTTGTAAAGGTTGTAGCATTACTTTGATTTTCTAGAAGCCCGCGACTTGCACAAATTTAATTATGTGCAGTGCTAAGCTATCTTTACATGCAGCTGAGCGTGGTCAACAAGCTTTGTAATATTGCGGTTACAATTGTGTTTACAGTTTAATTCCGTTTTATATTTCAATGAAATCAGTTAAATATAGCAAAGTCTCATCAAACAATTTAAATGAATTAAGTTTAAGGTAGTTACAAAGGTTTTACGGAATAAGTAGGACATAGCCAAAAGATCTTACAGATGATCAAAAATCCAAACATTTTTCAACCGAGTTGAAAGACTCTAGTGTTTATGTTTATCAACTACATATATGTGAATTAATCGCTCAAAAATTAAATGACAACGGGATCCATTGCTCATATGCACGAATTTTGTAGAAGGCCTACTTCAAAAGTCAGTGCCTCAGAGCAAAGTCTTTGCTCGGCTTTGATTGAACATGCTGTGTTGGTGTGCATCCGAAGCATGTAAATGCAGTATAAGAAGTGCAATCATAATGGTGGCTGCGATGACTTCTGGCTCAACTGCAATATTGGCTGCAAAAAGCATGCTGCAGATCATATTAAAAATTTCTGGCTATGCACCTGGTTGCCACTGCTAGTATTTACCAAAAGATGTTGTGGTTTTGTTTTTGATTTGATCTCTGTGGTCTTGTGGTTATTACTAGCAGTACATTTTATTTCGGAGCTGACCAAATTTGAATTGATTATCACAATTTTGAGCATAATTATGTCTATATAGGCCCAACTCTCAGAATGAATGTGTTTTTGTAGTAAAAGTAGTGCTAAGTACTAGATATCTAGATGTAGCACCCACTACTACAATGGGCGTAGCCAGGGGAGGCCCATGGCCACCAAAATATATAAATTCCATAATGTGTCCCCCATTTTTCCAACATTACAAAAAGGTCGTACGATGGTCGAGTGAACATGGTGACGTCATCGAAATGCCAACAATAAAGGATTCTCCCCCCAAAGTTTTTTAGCAAACTCGGTCCCTGGCTGTAGCATCACTTTGATTAGGTTTGAAAATTGTGTTTCTTTTCAGTTGTTTGAAAACAGTGCTTGGATTCGGATGTTTTCAAAGTTGTTAGAAGAAGAAACTAAGTTCCAACACATCTAGAATTCTGTTGAATTGATTTTGCTGTGTGGAAGGCTGTTATACTCACTAAGTTGGCTCATTTTTGTTTTTGAACTGCACCTACTATTAATAGTACTGTACTAGATTGAATTACTACGCTATGACTTATGGCACTCTTGTTGTTGTGAGCTGTATACTTAAGGATGTGAAATGGCTGTTAAAGGACAAAAGTGTTGATAGAAATGATCATTATCTGATAACTAAAATATACTGGGATACTCATCATGAATTTGGAACCAAGTAACTAGTTCGCACTAGCATGCAACACTGCAACAGTTCCCTTTCAGTCATTTCTGCTGAGACATTTCTGCAATGGTAGCTTCAAGAACTCAGCTGGTCTTGTAACATGCTCATTGCATATGACAAGTTTCTCTCATCTGTTGTTTAACTTTTCTCTGTTTCCAGCAGTAATGTTTGTGATATATGCAATTGATGCAAGTCAAATTTATGCTTTACTATCTGCTGCTGTTTTGAAATCTGAAAATGAACGAGGTTTGTGTGGACATCTATGCATAAATCAAGTCTGTTCTGTATATTTTTAAATTCTTCCATGTTTCTGCAACGCTCCTCAGCTTTCACACCAGCAGTTAAGGGTGGGCATTTAGGCATACCGAATCCAGAAGGATTCGGATCCTAAACTATCCGAATCTAAAATGCTGATTTAAACCAGGTAATAGGATTTGGTTTAAATCTTCCACAACATCAGGCTCATACTTCCTTCCACCACCACCTGGAAGCTCAGCGCGGATGCTCAGACATTTTTTCAGTCCCTCACGTGCGTTTTTCTTTTGTACCGCATATAAACTTAGCGCTGTTGCGCATGCGCAGGCAATTCAGTTTAACGCGTGCATTTTACTGCGTTTCTTCACCACGTGCATTGTCAGTCGTTGAGTGAATTGTTTCCTGCGTTTTTTGATATCTGTTGCAGTCGCTTTGTCAACGTGTCAGTTAGACGAAATGTCTAAAAAAAGGAAAACTTCGGAAGTTTGGCAACATTTCTCGTTAACATCTTTGGATAAAGTTGCAGTGTGCAAACAGGTAATGAGTTACTGGGTAGCACAGGAAGCCTGTTGAAACACATGAAGGCAAGACATGTTACTGTGGACCTCAGTGGTCAGTCAAGTCCAGATGGTGGTGACAGAGAACCTGAGTGCACGTCGGATTCGGAACCTGCATCGATGCGGCGAAAATTGACGTCATCCGTGACAACTCCATTGGTAACGCCTGAACGTTCAGAAAAAATCACTCAATGTATTATAAACACTATAGTCGGTGATTTGAGGCCGATAAGCTTGGCAGAAGGAGAAAACTTCAAGAAGCTGATCAATGAATTAGCACCAGACTATAAAATACCTAGCTGTCGTTTAATTACAAGAAATATAGAAGAAAAGTTACGTAGCTGCAAAGTGGAGATGAGGAAATTGTTATCGCATGCCAAGTATGTTTCGTAAACGACGGACTTATGGAAAGCTTTAATACTATTGCACGGCAATAAACTTATGGTTCGATATTGCGAAAATGTGTTGCTTGTGTGTAACAAATTCTGTTACGTTGATTGCCAGTGCCGGATTTACGAATATGCATTGTGTGGGCCTCTTCGTTTTATGAAGAGACAACCTTTTTTAGTAGTATTCACATGGAACGCATTGCAGGAAAAAAGCAGAATAGGATTCGGTATTAATTCATTAATGTAAAGTAAGATTGGGTAACTGATCAACTCAAATACCAACGATTTACCCACACTAGAGGAAATTAAACTGTGTTACTGACCTATGCCATTGCAGTTGTAGTGTGCTTCTGTTTAGGGTTTGTGGATGCAGGGGTAATTTTTTGTATTTGTGTCGAAAATCTATCTGTCATTTGTCAATATGACTAGTAAGGGGGTATCGTACCTTCCACTCAAAAATAGTGCATCTAGCAATTGTTAAGGTCCTTTGATTTTTCGCACATCCTATTTCTGATGCTTATTTTTTGTTCGAACATTGCTAGGTACCTGAAAGCTCTGGGTGAAACAAGGACTGCTCAAATTCACCGAGATGCAAAGATTGGTGAGGCAGAATCTCGACGTGATGCCGGCATCAAAGAAGCAATTGCAAATCAAGAAAAGATGAAAGTCCGCTTTGAGAATGACACTGAGATAGCGAAAGCGAAAAGAGATTTCGAATTGAAAAAAGCTGCGTATGACATTGAGGTAAGACTCTATTCATTCTGCTCAGAAGCAGAAAGTTAAACTTGTTGGGAATTAATAGTTTTATTTTTTGGCGATAAAGAATGATCTTATGACAATGCTGCAGTGATGTAACGCTGCAAATTACGAAGGCACCTGTAACCAAGATTAAGTTGAAACTGTTTTTTTCGGTCACAAACCGAACATTTTTTGAAATGACAGAAAAAAATTAAGTCAATTCGGTCAGAATGTCTGAAAATATAGACTGGTGATTACTAAGGCCATTTTTATGACCTAAAAAACTTGATAATATGATTTTATTTTTCAGAAAATATGACTTATGTGACCAAACCAAAATGACTAAGCTAAAGCATACAACTATTGTGCAAAGAAAGATTACCAGCGAAAATACGCATAAGATATGGTAGCCCCATGGTTTGTCGAAGCCCTCCTAAAATAAACAGCTCAAAAGATGAGCAAAACATACACAGCATTTCGTTTGAAGCAAATTTAAAGCATGCATGGACAATGGACATTGGTTTATTACTTTACGGGAGCATGGAACAAGACCATGCAATTTTTAGGCAGTGCGTTACATGTCATCCAAATAAGTTGGTTCATCTGCGTCTTTGCCAACACTCGCAGGGTGACCAAGTGGGTTCAGTTGGCAGGATGCAGCTTAGACCTAGTGATATAGTAGTTTCACCCGATATTTTGAGATTGTTTTTATGGTTTCCTTATTGAATTATGTTGAAAATATGCAAAATATGACTTTATGACTTAACACGGAAAATATGACTTTTTATGACTTTTTAACTTTTGTTATAGACTTCGTAGGGGTGCGATTTTTGTTTCAAAATTCGTTTCATAGCTGCCTGATATACAGAAAAAGTATGACTTTAAATGACGCTAGTGATTGCTGTTACGGCGAGTTTTAATACAGCTCTGAGCATAATGACCGAGATGTCTCAGCAAAGAATGACCGAAATATCTCAGCGAAAAAGTGACCGAAATGTCTCAGCGAAAAAAAACAACCTAGAGTTGTTGGTTGAGTTATTCCTTCCTGCGTCTTGCCGAGCTCGAGACAAATGTCAAATACGCTTGTGTCACGGGCTACTTTGTCTCGCGTCCTGCCTCGCATGTACACTGGGCTCGAGTATTGCAGAAACGCTTCTCTAAAATTCAACAAGCAGAGTCACATTGTTGCGCTAGTCACTTAGTCTGTTTGTTTTGGTCTCCACCCGTGGAGTTAGTACGCAGCTTGAAGTGAGTTAAATCATAAGCCCCATTTTCCTGTTGCAACGATTGGTGAGACATGGATGAAGACGTAAGCTCGCATTTGGTATGTGCGTGGCCCCAAAGTACCCGACACTTATCTCGAGGCTTTTGGTTCGAAAAGGAATGTTTGTGCTGGTCAGACTGCACGACCGTAGCGTGGGCCAAGTGGAATGTGTACTATGCGTGCTTCCTTTCGTTGCAAAAACCTTGTTGACATGAAACTTCTTCGTTGTGTGGGTTGATCAGCCAAGCGTTGCTCTTTTACGAGAAAAAAGTTCTGGTAAAGTCATCACCACCGCTAGTGCTGCATTTGTCTCCTGTTTGTTTGCGTTAATTGCGTTTAATACATTCAGGCTCAGTATTTCACAACTTTCATGTGATTCCGCTAGGAAGGCAGCAGGGTGAACAAAAATGAATTAGGCAACACGCCATGTTGAGTTGATACGTGCTGGCGAAAGCGAACGTGTAATCTGACCGATAGTTTCATGCGGAAAAAATTAACCTATCTCAGAGACGGCTTGCACTGCACTGTACTTCACTTCTTGATAATTGAATTGAAACTTAGTAGAGAGTTGACACTTCCAAATATTTTTGTGAAAGTTTATTTTTTATTATTATCAGGGAAACCAATTTTTTGACCTGAAAACTGAAAATTTTGACTTTATAATTTACAAATTTTGACTTTATTTTGACCTATTAAGTTTTGCGTTTGTATAATTCAGCCTTAGGTGTTGAAGTTAACCCAGAAGCATATTCATGCACTCTATGCTTCGAAATTTTAAATTTTTGGTTGTTTAACTTTGGGGATGATATATTGATAAGTACATAAATAACTACAGTAGAGTCAAACCTGAGAACATCATAACATTGAAACGCTATATGCATAATGGATTGAGCATTTACCAAACCCAGTAGACTACTGTAAGACCACATTTCTTCCCTTACCATGCCTATCCTACATACTATTCAGTCGTCCAGTATGTGGGCAAAACAGCATTATTACGCCAGAAGTCGCAGCAAACCCGTTATTACAGAATTGCAACTAAACTTGCAAAAGCATATCAATATGTGTTGTTGTAGTTTCAATAAAGTATCGATGAAGAGAAAAAAACTCAGCTGCAAGAAAATTTTGACCTAATGATAGATTTTGACTTTTTTTTACCTAATAACTTGAGATTCCCTCATGATATGAACGTGAAATTTGGTTTGTGGACGTTTCATGAACTTTCAAAACGGCAGAAAAATTTTTGACTTATTGATTTTTGGTTGCCCTAATTATGATCCCACACTAAGTAGTTGCAGAAATTCTCGTTGAGTTGCATAAAATAAGTTGGAGTAGTTTATTCTGCTCTCCTCGCCTTATTTCTTTCTGTGATGTTCAGTCTGTTGTTACGAGCAAAGAGGTACAAGAAAGCGTATCCTGAGAATGTAGGCTGAGCACTACTGGAAGAGAAAACAAAGTGGTAAGTTCTTCCGAACAACATTGCCACAAAGATCGAATACATGGTTTTATTCAACGTTTCAGCTTAGTGAATGAAACAATGTATTCAAATATTTGTAGCTATATTGCTCGCAACAAGAATCTGAAGCATCTCCGTGCATTGCTTACCAAAGTCCAAGTGGTAACTTACTGGCGTTGTAGATGTTCCGTCTTGCTGGTTTTAGCGCTGCCTCCGCGACTCCGGAAACATAACTGTAAACGGTGTTATTGTTACCTCACAATACGGGACGGCATGTCTCAGCGGTTTATTACATAAATCTACTCAGGTTAGTTTAGAAACTTGAACTTTACATTTAGCGAGTTCTCACTTCCCGCTGCAACAGTTGTAAAAATGTTTCAGCGCATAAATTGACCTTAAACCTAAATCGTCGTTTTTTATGTGTTTTCGAACCAAGGTCGGGGTCATGTAGATCCGTAGTAGTGCACAATAACTAGGATAAAAACATTAGTATACCACACAGCACAGAGCAAGCATTGATGGAAGACAAAAAACGTTAAAAGTTTCGCGCCACCGATATTGCGACCTCTAATTACACAAGTGTTATCTAATATGTAAAGGTAAGGACATGTGAAAACGGTTTAGATATTTCAACTGCCCGATAAAGGTGCACACCGACCAAAAACTGCGCACAAGTTGTTACTAATCGAAGCAGCCAATGTGTTGACAAAGTATATTATTTCATGCTGACGAAGATTTAAATTCGTATAATCCAATAAAAATTCCATGGCATTTGTAATGGGCTGTACGCAGTGGCTTAATGTTAAAGAAACGCATACCAGTTCAAGTTGCAAGACGTATATTGGCATTCAAACAGTAGGTGCAGCTTCGGAGACGCTGGGCATCCGCCGCCTTTTGTTACTGCGTGTGTTATAGTGTAGATGCACATCCTTTTTGCCTGTCGGAATGGTTGCGGAGCCAACAGTCCTACGAGGACTCAAACACCTCAACGGTTTTCAGCAACCTTGGATAGTTCTGCTGGCTTTACAGTCTATACCAGGGGTGGCCAAACTGCAGCTCTTTGAACTTTCCTAAAAATGGTTTGTTTGTTTTTTATTTCTATTGCGAAGTGTAGAAATATTGTAAAATGGTACTGTGGTTTCTAGCGTGCCGTACAGTATTACTTTTGCAAGTCGTTCCAAAAAGAATTACGATGTCACAGAAGCGTAGATTCCAAATGTATTCGTGTTTTCAGATTTTCCTGATGCGGCTCTTTGTAACTTGGGTTTTACCATATACGGCGCATACATAGAGCAGGTTTGGCCACCCCTAGTCTATACCATGACGTGACCAAGCAAGGTCGCAGACGCAATAACGTCACCTGGTCCATTGTCGGTCTTGGGTCGCTTTCCTGTGGGTGCAGCCCACGTGTCGAACCACCATAGCTGAAATCTCTCTATTCAGGGAAGTGGGTTGATATTCCGGATTTTTCAAATTAACAGATGCGCGCTTTGTTGCGAAGTGTCACGCCGTGGACTCTTCGCAAAAATCTCATCTCTGCTGCTTATGCGTGAGCTAGCACTCTCGATCATTACCCATGGTGCATAACCGTAGGTAAAGATGGCAACAAAGACCATTTTAGAAATGAAAGCTTAGCGGTGTTTGCAAGCTACTGTCTTGTGACCACGGAACGATGACGCTCACGCAATATTGTGTTTGCTTTGCCAGCTGGCCGCGCATCAATCTATTTGTTCTACCTTTCATCACGAGTGAATAGCACCGCAAGGTACTTTAAATTATGGGTCTGCTGCAGTTAGTTGCAGCGCACACTGACGTAATTTTATGGAGAGACGCAATGCCATAGTGATGGCTTGTTTAAGTTTACAGTTCGGTGATAATTAAGGAAACGCTTGAATGTAGCTCGGGAAATTCCTAACAATGGCGGTCTTAGTCATCCGCTGAAAAGTTACCGGGGTTACGTGTGACAAGCCTCACGACACTAGTACTTGCAATCTGCAACTAAGATTTTTCCCCCCACTTCTTCGTTGCTTGTATGACCAAACTGGTTTGAAAAAAGGGCGTGAAATTCCAGGACCTTGCTGCTGCATTAACTCACAGGTGCATCATCTGCTAACTGAAAAAGCAAATTCAACACGGACCTTAAAACACTGCTAACGCAGACGCTTTAATGCGCGAGCCTTGAGGTTTGGGAGTCACAGAACAAAAACTTAAAAAATTGCTTAGATCTTAGTTTTTCCATCGGTTTTTGCTCTAATCTTCACGTTGCGTCCATATGTTGGATTTGATTATGGATTGTTGCCGAGGTTTTAAAAAATGCGTGTCCGTCACAGGTTGAAACAAAACGAGCCGAATCGGAACTGGCGTACGACCTGCAGGCCGCCATTTCGAAGCAGGCGATCAAAGACGCTGAAATGCAGATCAAAGTAGAAGAGCGAAGCAAGCAGATCCAGGTGCAAGAGCAGGAAATTCTGCGACGGGAAAAAGAACTGGAGGCGGTGGTGAAGAAGCCGGCAGAGGCTGAAAAATACCGGTAACTGAGGCACCCGCCGTAGACGGTGGGCGATCGTATTTTGATTTTTATGCAGAAAAAGAAACACGTCCTGACAAGCGTGCAGATGCTTGCGTTTTATGTTTTACCTTTTAATAGCTATGCGCTTCAAATTTCAACCCGCACCTTGAAAAAGCTCAGTCCAGGAACTTTTGCCTATTTTGGTAAAAAGTGACAACGCTGAAAAGCAACGTAGTGTTAAGCCGCAGTG